>TARA_B110000196_G_scaffold55969_1_pt1 | contig 30526 bp, 32 predicted proteins | sample TARA_B110000196 | Tara Oceans TARA_B110000196 (sample SAMEA4397072) | marine metagenome | biome: Polar Biome; feature: [MES] marine water layer (ENVO:01000295) within the mesopelagic zone...; material: water (ENVO:00002006), including particulate matter (ENVO:01000060) such as...... | reverse complement strand
TGAGGAGTTCATATGAATAGACCTGAAAAAAGTAGCATGAGAAAACAACAATTTACATGAACCGGACCCACTGCATCTAGAACTTTTTAAAAATTATAAAATACAAGTCCCGGTATGGTCTTGGCCTAATCCAGATGGCAGGTATATACGAATATCTTCCCAATTATACAACCATGAAGATGAATATAAGTATCTAGCAAGCATTCTTAAAAAATGTCTATGAAAATTAAGCAATACTTCAAGATGTCTAGTTGTTACGCTAATTCATGCCTTCCGCTGTTGTTGCCATGACCGGAGCATCAGGTGCTCAATATGCAGTGCGTTTAGTTGAAGCGCTCTCTGAAGCATCCTGGGAAGTAGATTTGATAGTAACAAATGCTGGTGCGATTAATTTACACCTAGAATGTGGAATAACTCCAGATGATTTATCGAAGATTAAAGGCGTCACCTTACAAGATAATAAAAATTTAGCAGCGAGACCTGCATCTGGTTCAGCTAAATTCGATGCGTATATCATTTGTCCCACAAGTGGCACAACTATAGGGAAAATAGCTGCAGGAATCTCTGACAATCTCGCTACAAGAAGCGCATTAGTGGCATTAAAAGAAAGAAGGAAATTAATTCTGGTACCAAGAGAAACTCCTTTTGCCACAGCACATCTTGAAGCCATGGCAAAAATGTCATCATGGGGCGTGATTATTCTTCCTGCAAGTCCTGGTTTCTACCATAATCCAAAAACAATTGAAGAATTAATTGATTTTGTTGTTGCTAGAATACTCGATCAACTAGACATCGACCACGATTTAGGAAAAAGATGGTCAGGAAAAGAAGTTGAATAACTATTGATTGTAATAATTAAAAATACTAATTAATTCTTACAATAATCAAATATTTCTTGATAATTAGGCTCGATACCAGGGTTCTCTGCAACCCATGAATAACCGATACGACCATCTTCGTCAATTATGAATACTGATCTTTGAGCAGCTATGTATTCAGGCATTACAAAACTAATTCCCACACCATAAGAATTCGTAGCATCTCTATTCGTATCTGAAAGTAAAGGAAATCCAATTGAATTCTTATTTGCAAATTCATTATTAGAAAATATAGAATCTACACTGATACCAAAGACTTCAACTTCCATATTCTCAAAATTTGAGATAGAATCAGTGAAAGTACACATTTCCGTAGTACAAACTCCCGTAAATGCTGCTGGATAGAAGGCAAGTACTACCTTGTTACCAATTGAGTCACTTAAAGTGACCATATTTCTATCATTTGCCATCAAAGTGAAATCTGGAGCGGGGTCGCCTACTGAAACCATATCCTTGCGGAAGCATAAAGACATTCAAAGATAACCGTCGTTTGGCGTTGATATAATGGGAGAGATTCTAACAATCAGCCATTGGCAAAAAATTCTGAATAAATCAGAGATTTTAATATTAGTTACCAAAAAAAGTTGCCAAGATTGCATAAAAGTAGAAAAATATCTAGAATTAAATAATTATCAATTAGATGGTATTGAGGTTAGAAAAATATCATTAGATAATCCCGAGTCTGAAAAATTATCTGATTATCTAAAATGGATTAAGAAAGAAGTAGATGTCATTCCATTTTGGACACTAATGAACAATGGTGAACGATTTTCAACTATAAGAGGAGGAATAAGGGAAGCTCGGAGTCTGATTACATCCTCTCAGGAGCATCTATTCCCAGAAGATTAAGCCCAGTACTAAGAGTTCTAGCAGTAAGATTACATAGAGCGAGTCGACGATACATGGTCAATTCATCGTCATTTAATAAAACAGGACAATTTTCGTAGAACGACCCAAACTCTTGTGCTAACTTATGTAAATATACAGCTAAACGATGTGGAGCATAGTTACCTATTGCCTCATCTAAAGACTCAGAGAAACCTATTATAGCCCTAGAAAGAGATTCCTCGTGATCATTGATTAGAGATATTTCTATACTATCAAAATTTTCCTTGGGGATAGATGCTTTTCTAAAAATACTATTAATTCTGGCGTGAGCATATTGAAGATAGGGGGCAGTATTACCATCAAATGATAACATTTTATCCCAATCAAAAATATAATTCTTGTTTCTATCAATTGACAGATCTGCATACTTCACCGCACCTATGCCAATCATGCTAGAAATCTCATCTATTTCTGATTCATGCATATTAGGATTTTTTTCTTGTATCAATTTCTTTGCTCTAGATACGGATTCGTCGAGTAAATTTTTCAAAGTAATAGACTTTCCTTCTCGGCTAGCTAATTTTTTCCCATCAGGTCGTAAAACAAGACCGAAAGTGACATGCACCGCTTTAATTGAATCATCCATAAAACCTGCATCCCGAGCTACCTGAAATACCATATCGAAATGCTGAGATTGCTCTGCTCCAACGACATATAGAAATTCAGTACTGCCAATAGTATCAACACGATTAATAATACAAGCAAGATCACTTGTTGCGTAATTATATCCACCGTCTCCTTTACGTATAATCAGAGGTAAAGGTTCATCATCTCGATTTACCCAGCCGTCTGGAAATACAACTAAAGCGCCTTTACTTTCGACAATCATATTCTTATTGCGTAAACGTTCTACAACATCTGGAAGGAGTTCCTCGTAAGATGATTCACCTGCCAAATCATTGTCATTAAGGAGCACACCTAACTGTTCATAGACTTGATTAAAGTGTATCAAAGAATAATTCACTAATTGTTGCCATAACTCAATGGTTTTATCTTCTCTCGACTGAAGTTTGACAACTCTCTCACGAGAACGAGATGCAAAATCTGCATCACTATCGAATTTATCCCTTGCATGTTTGTAAAAAGTATTAAGATCTATTTCTTCAACATCTACTTGTTCACATTCTATGAAATGCTCAATAAGCATACCAAAAGGTGTACCCCAATCTCCGATATGATTCTCTCGTCTCACATCATGTCCTTTAAATTCCAACATTCTAGCCAAAGAATCACCAATTACTGTAGAACGCAAATGACCAACATGCATCATCTTAGCCACATTAGGAGATGAATAGTCAATTACAATGATTTTTCTATTTTCTGATTTAACACCCAAATTAGGATCAGAATTAATTAAAGATAATTGATTTGATAACCAGCTACTATTAGCCTTGAAATTAACAAAACCATTTATGGAGGATACGTGGGCAATATTAGATGCTCTCAAACTTAAATCAAGAGTAATTTCATCAGCAATATCATTTGGTGATTTCCTCAGAATTCGTGACAAAGAATGGCAGGGTAAGGCTATATCTCCATGAGACAAATCAGTAGCATTACCAATAAGATTTAACCACTGATTTTCATCAATGTCTAGTTTCGACATAGTTTCTGAAATTAAAGGGATTATTTCGTTACGAAGTTCCCTCATAAAATCACCTCATGTCCAAGCATACCTCAACATTGCTGCGATACCACCAAATGAATTATTCATTGTTGCACCTTCTTCAGTATCTAGAGATACTAAAGTCACCTTAGCTGAAGTATGTGTTGCAAGTTCTGTTAATTCATCTATAAGATCCATTGTTTTATCAGGATCTTCGGTTAAGTTGTCAGAATTACATTTAGGACAATTTGGTATGTCTGTTAAACTATTATGAGTTTGATTCCACTCATTTGAGCAGGCCTTGCAAATCCAACCAACTCTACGCTTACGTAAACCTTCTGACAATAATAATGTTGCAACTGCGCCTTGATCGAGAGCTGCTCTAACCATCATCTCACCATATGTTGCTTTAGGATGAGTTTGCATCACTTCTCTAAGGAAGTTGTCAACTAGTTTCCTCTCAACATCTAATTCTATCTGATCCATCAACCCTCCAGCACGCTGAATCAATTCACGTAAACCTGAGTCATTAGAATAGCCAACATCAAAGTGAGGTTCTCGGATTAATTTCTTTATCTCATGATGGAAATAATCGTTTCGAACTAGGAAATCTTTTGTAGCACCCGGACCACCAATGATAATCCCCTTCAAATCATCAAGCATAGGAAGCCAATAAGCACAAGCTCTTTCAGCGGATTTTTTGAAGAAATTATGAGCTGCTTCTTCGATTAACCTTTCGAAACGCTGAGCGGATTGTCCACCTCTACCGTGTTTCGATGGAACTTGAGATGTGATATGCTCTTGGCAATGGTGTTTCTTCCCTGATGCCAAACCATAGGCTGATTCTGATCTATCAATGACAAATAAACCATAAGCGGTTTTATCGATTAACATATCTTCAAGTTGAGATGCCTCAAATGAGGAGTCACACCTATACCTGAATGATGGGAATGGTTCGGGTGGATCATCTAAAACTACTGATATCAATCTTGTTTTATTATTACCAGTAATTACATGCCCTACAAATAGAGCAATCCCTCTCTCACCTGGTGTTTTGTACCTTCCTAATGTTGAAACCGCAGATTCTATAGCATCTGTAACATGCTTACGAGTAGATTTAGACTTGATATTAGCAGCCTGTCCGCCTTCCTGAATTAGATGATGTCTGACATCGTGTAACATCTTCTCAGGTGGTATTATCACAGTTACTAACTCAGTCCCCATACCTCGCATTTTAGAAACTTCTTCAAGAGTTTTACGAGCACGAAGTTTTCGTTTTTGCATCTCTAAGTCATCGGACATAGTGAACCCTCGTGTGTTGCCAAAGAGACAGACATTTCAACCCTTCATACCCAACCTAGCCTAGACATTGATAGAGAAGCAGTGCTGCCCAATACACGATGACGAGTATTGTGGCAGCTCTAGGTGGAAGTTTGCTACGCCCTGAAATAGACAATAAACATGTCTGGTTAAGCGATTTAATAGCAATAATTCGAGATAGAGTAACAATGGGTGACCGAATAGGGATTGTAGTCGGAGGAGGAGCTCCTGCAAGAGAAGGAATCGCCTTAGTTAAACCATTGATAAGTGATGATTATCACTTGGATAAGATAGGTATTGCTGCAACTAGGTTAAACGCGACAATAATTAGGGAAGCTATTTCTGAAGCGGGTATATTAGTATCTGGAGTAATTCCTTCCAGTGTTAATGAAGCGGTTCAATTACTCGAAGAAAAGCCAGTGGTTGTAATGGGAGGGACTATCCCAGGACATACTACTGATGCAGTAGCAATAAGATTCGCAATAGCTGCTTCAGCAGATAAATGCATTATTGCAACAAATGTTGCAAGAGTGTATGACGAGGATCCAAAGATAAATCCCGACACTAAATCACATAAATATCTAAGTCATGAAGAATTACAACGAATTGTAGGCCCTGCAGAGCATAAAGAAGCGGGGCAATCTAGTGTAGTAGATCCTATTGGAGTTGCAGAAGCTTTGAGTGCTAAACTTGAACTCAACGTATTAGATGGAAGAATAACTGATCGGATAAGATTAGCAATGGAAGGTTCTGAATTTGAGGGTACTGTGATTTCTTCGGAGAGGGATATATGAGTAGAGCAGATAAAATCGCTAAAATGGCCACAAGGACTGCTGTCCAGGCTAAAGAAGCTGCAACTATATCTAAGAAGAGAACTCGTGCAAAAAATGGAGTTTCATTTGAATCACACAAACATTGTGTAATTTGTTCTATACCAATAGCAATAAGTAATGAACCTGCGATATGTGATAATAATGATTGTCATGTTAATCAAAAAAGAAAAGAAGCTTCAAGAAAAAAGCTCACTTTTTTGTTATATGCAGGTGTTGCAATATTCTTAGTACCAATAATTATACAACTTGTTGGAGCGTTAAGTTAAATTAAGGAACTAAACTGTAGTGATTAATATGATGATTAGAATTCTATCAATACTTCCGGGAATAGTAGGGGTGATTTGTGCCCTTATGCTAGTTGGAAGTTTGGTTGGTTATGAATTACCTGAAGATAGTAGTACAATACCTCAAGTCCCTTGCGAGGTTGATAATTCAGAAATCTGTTTAATTGCAATGACTGATGAAATAAATCCCCCGATGATATTTGCTCTGCTTGATATTGATTTACAGATAACTTGGTCAGAAGATAGTGAATCATGGTTTGCAGTAGTAGAAAGTGGAGCATATGTGAATTGTCCACCAAATAGTGAGACTCAATTGACTGAATGCACGGTGGATGATGTTGAAGAATTCATAATAGTAGGTGGAGAAAACGAAATTGATGGAGTCCTTAACTGGGATATTGGAACTGAGGAATACCATATAATTACTGGAGGAAGAGAAGGTGCTGACATTGGTGATATGCAAATTTTAACAACCAATGTGAAGATAAGTTTCGATTGGAAAGTAGAGTCAATACTCGCATTGATATCAGTTACTCTTTTCATGGGAGCTGGTGAAATGGCATTCCCAATAAGAAAATTATTTCAAAGATTTAGAGATAATTAAGTGAATTGAGTATCGCTTGCTTGAATAACCAGAATGAGGTGGAAGGGGTATGAGTGAAGTTTGTAGTAACTGCGGCACTTCAATAGACATTAGTGGTTTACAGAAATCTTATGGAGGATATGACCTCTATTGTAAAACATGTGGTAATCAATGGCATATTGATTAATCATCTATCCCTCTACGCTGTTGAATCTCATGTTTAGTACCAAATGGCTGTAGCACAATTTCATCAACATGCCACCTATCAGGTAATGAAAGCGGATCATCAATTACATCAGCACCTATTAGATCAATTAAAAATGCACGGAATTGCTCTATTCCATCCCCATTAATAGCAGATAGTAAGTGCTCTGCATCATCAGGAATTTCCGTAATTAAATCGGATTTAGAATATGCAACTACTATAGGTCTTTCAGTTACTAAACTTCTTACCTCGGCTAGAAGACTTAATTGTTCATCTAATGATGTACCACCAGTCTCAGTTGAATCGATAAGGAATACTAATACATCTCCTACATTTTCTAATGCTGCAATTGCCTGCATTTCAATCAAATTTCTTTCTTCCATTGGTCTATCAAGTAAACCTGGAGTATCTACCATCTGATATGGGCGTCGTCTATGTACAAAGTGTCCCAGATGTAATTGCTTAGTAGTAAATGGATAGGATGCAACTTCTGGTTCGCCTGATGATAGAGCACCAATTAACGCAGACTTACCTACATTTGGAGAACCTGCTACAACAATTACTGGTTCAGCAGAATCAACAGAGGGTAATTTACGAAGAATATCTCTAGCTTCACCGAGCCATAAAATTTGAGGTGAGATTTGATGTACAATTGATGAAATACGACCATATGCATGCCTTCTTGCTACATGAAAACCATCTATATCTCTCAAACGAAGAATTTTAGATTCAGACTCGCCAGATATTTTCCTTACTCTCTCTGCTGCCCATTGAATAGCACCAAGACTTTTACGATAGTTGTCATTTCCGACAGCTGCATCGATTAAAGCTCTATCAAATTCAGAAAGAGCATTTAAACTTGGCCATTTATCAACCCATTTTTTGAGAGTAACATCGATAGTGTCGGATGCGGATTGAATCATCCTTACCATTTGTTTTCTTGTTCGATGGTATTTATCGGGGTCTTCAACTAAATCAGACTGTTTAGATGCCTTTCTAAATGCCTTATCAAGAATTTCTTGAGGGAAAAGTACGGTAGGGATACTCCGCCATTGTGGTGATGCCATGGTTACTCCTCATATCTGCCGCCTATACCATCCCACTTCAAGTCAACAGTCATTTGTGAATTTTTACTTACAATCTTTGAACCCGTTGTCTTTTCTATGACATAGTTAACCGAAGGGTATGAGCACAGAGAGGCGTGGTAGAGAAATTACTGATTTACCCGAATGGGCGAGAAGAATGCACCAAGAGTATGGTGCACCAGAATTAATTGGTCTACAGGACGTATTTTTCGGACCTCTCATTAAGAGAAAATCCGGCTTAAGGAAAGACGATTTAATCGAGATATTAATAGACAGTAGAGCCTTATCTGGAGATTCTGACCCTTATGTGCGAGGAATGTTAGTAGGTACTTCAAGAAATGTAGTAGAGATTAGAGATGAAAATGGTGACTTTCGATCAATATCTAGAGATGTAATAGTTGAATTACGTTTAATTTCACATTTAAGAAAGCCATATATTGAGGATAGAGAACTTTTGACTTTTGAAAAAGAAGATATGCGCAGACGTTCGAATTTACATGAAGCGGCAGAACGCCAAGCAGATGGTAGAGATGATAATCACGTGTGGGATTGAAATGACTGAAGACCACAATACTTGCGATTTATCATCTAAAGTCTGTATCCCTTGTAGAGGCGGTGTGCCTCCACTGACTGATAATGAAATGAGTAAACTAATAGTGAGTTTAGATGAAAATTGGGAAATTATCGATAGTCATCATCTAGAAAGAGTTTGGAAATTTGAAAATTTTAAGCAAGCATTAGATTTCGCCAACAGTGCTGGAGAAATTTGTGAGGAACAAAATCATCATGCTGATTTTGAACTAGGATGGGGCCGAGTTTTAGCGAAAATTTACACTCATAAAATCAATGGCTTAGTGGAATCCGATTTCATTCTTGCTTCTAAATTTGATAAAATTTGAGGTTTTTTGATGACACAAATTAAAAAACATATTTTTGTATGCGTGAATCAGAGAGATGATGATAATCAAAAAGGATGTTGCTCATCAAAAAATTCTCTAGAAATCATGACTAAACTGAAAAGAATGACAAAGAGCTCAGGAAGGAAGGATATAAGAGTCAATAAATCGGGTTGTTTAGGTAATTGTGAAAAAGGAGTTTCTTGTGTAATATATCCTGAAGGAGTTTGGTATACTATTCCAAATGACGAAGAAGCCATCAGTAAGATTTCAAATCATATCCTAGAGGGAATAGTAGCATCAGATTACTTAATGTTAGATTAATAGAGATGAGGTGAAAATATATGAAAAAAGTGATTTATCCAAAAATAGGTGGACCTGATTCAATACAAATAATTGAAGAAAAATTAGATAAACCGGAAAAAAATCAAGTTAAGGTAAGAGTTCATAGAGCTGGAATTAACTTTGCTGATCTTATGATGCGCCAGGGATTATATGGATCAAATCCTGATTTCCCATTTACCCCTGGATATGAAGTTTCAGGAGAAATAATAGAACTTGGAGACGATGAAAATAGGCTTGAGATAGGTCAGAGAGTCATAGCAATGACTGGATTCGGAGGATATTCTGAAGAAGTCATAGTTGAATCCAATAGAGTCGTTCCTATACCAGATAATATCAGTTTCGACCAAGCTGCTGCTATGCCAGTAACTTATGGAACAGCATACCATATGCTAGTACATTTAGGTGGGCTGAAGGAAGGAGATACGGTGTTAGTACACCATGCAGCAGGAGGAGTAGGGACTGCTGCGGCCCAAATTTGCAAAGCATATGGTGCAGGATTAATTATTGGAACTGCATCAGAATCAAAAAAAGAATTTGTAGAGTCTTTAGGAATGCGTTTTGTGAATCGAGATAAAGAAGACTTCGTTGAAGTATGTAAGAATATGACGGGAGGAAAAGGTGTACATCAAGCGATTGATCCTGTCGCAGGTAAACATTTGACGAGGTCATATGATGCATTAAGAAATGGTGGGAAGTTGCATTGCTTTGGTGCATCTTCAGCAGTTCCTAATGAAAAAAGATCATTGATTGCTGCGCTTAAAATGTGGCGAAATACTCCTAAATTCGACCCTATGAAAATGATGAATTCTAATAAATCAGTATTTGGAGTACACATGGGTAGAATGGAGGATGAAGAAATTTTCTCGAATCATCTGGCGGACTTAGGGGAATTAATGAATCAAGGAAAAATAAATCCGATTATTGATTCGGTTTGGAGATTTGAAAAAGTTGCAGATGCACAAAGGCATATCCATAATCGTAAGAATAAAGGGAAAGTCCTGCTAGACTTCTCTCCTAATTGAGATGACGTTTCGCCAAGAGGATTACCCTCTGCATAATTCTCATAACTTAACTGGACGAGTTGCACCACATGCTTGGCACTTTAGCAAAGTAGTTCTATCATCCTTGATGAAACGAGTATCTGGTGCTTTACATTGTCCGCATAGAATATATGATTTGACATATGAAACTATTTTTTCTTTAATTCTCTTAGGTGGTACTCTTCCTTTGAATAGAACTCTTACTTGTTCTCGACTTCCAGAAGTACCTAACTCATTGATGAGAAATTGATAAACATGGTTTGGGTCTCTATCCATTGCATCAACTATAGCTGCGAAATTACGTATTATTGTTTGATTACCTTCAATTAGAATTTCTGGCTCAGGCATAGTCCATCTTGACCTTTCACTGATATTCTTAGGTATACGCTCACGAGCGCGTTCTAACAAAGACTCGTACTCGAAGTCAACCATTGAACGGCCGAGAAGAGTCTCCCTTTTCACCCCACCGACGGAAAAACCCGAATGGAGAAGCGTAAAATGCCGACTAGCATAGCGAATACTATGGATGAAGCAATAGAAGTCAAAGTAGCAAGGACTCATGAAGATGCTTTACTCCCGACCAAAGGCAGTATGCATGCAGCTGGATGGGACTTATACTCACTAGAAGATACAATAGTTAGACGAAGAAGCAGTACAATGGTTAGGACCGGTTTACATGTAGCAATTCCTGAAGGCTATGAAGGTCAGGTTAGAGCTCGATCATCACTAGGAAAAAAAGGATTGATTCTACCGCACAGCATTGGTACAATCGATGCAGATTATAGAGGTGAATTATTTGTTTTGATGACATGGATTGGAGAGGGTGAATCCTATTTTATTCGAAAAAATGAAAGAATCGCCCAATTATTAATTACGCCAATTCCTAAATCAAAATTTACAGAAGTATCAATCGATAACCTTGGTGAAACTGAGAGAGGAGATGGCGGTTTTGGTTCAACCGGTAGATTTTAACAAGATTTTTGAACATTAAAAATGGTAATCTCAGAGATAGTTTGTATCCGATGGCTTGATACAGGGCGGATTCTAGGACAAAACGATGCCACTAAGCGTAGACGAACTTCGTGCCAAAGTACAACAATATCGTAGTAACGGCTTGAACACACAACAAATAGCAGATGAGCTATCACTTTCACAGACAACAATACAATGGTTATCTACTGAAAAATATTCCAATAATACGGTTTCAGAAGATAGGCCTACAGATGTACAAGTAGGCTGGAGATCTGTTGCTGTGAAAGCTAGTCGAATAGAGGCGATATCATACATATTCGCAGATATTATTGAAGAAGAGATTGGAGATGAGGTAGATACAATTGTTGGAATAAGCATCAATGGAATACCATTTGCACAGGCTATCGCTGGACAATTAGATTTAGACTTGGCAGTAAGTAGATCAATTAGTGAAGAAGAAGGTGCACATATTTCAGAAATATTCGCTAATGTATCAGGGAAACGAGTTGTTGTTGTTGATGACGTTGTGTCTTCTGGAACTACATTAAAGAAAACAATAAATAATTTAAGAAATGCTGGCGCAGATGTCAGATTATGCCTAGTTTTAGCTAACAAGTCAGAGGTTAATGCTCTTGAAGGAGTACCTCTACGTGGTTTGGTAAGAGTAGTAACTGTTTGAGGCGTAAGAATGCACTGGGCTGATTATACCGCGAAGCGGCTTTCAGATGAATATGAATCACAAGTAATTGCTTCAGGCATTACACCCTCTGGAGAATTCCATATAGGACATCTACGTGAAATTTTAACAGCAGAAATGATTCATAGGGCATGCCTAGATGCAGATATAAAATCAGAATACATATTCATAGTTGATTCAATGGACCCTCTGAGAAGAGTGTATAGTTTCCTATCTGAGGACTATCAAAAATATATAGGGTTCCCACTAGTAAATATTCCAGCACCAAATCCTGATGGCACACCTAATCATGAAGGTAGAAATTATGCAGATCATTTCCTTGAACCTTTTTTAGAGGCTTTAAGAGAAATTGGAGTACACCCTAAAGTAGTAATGAATCATGGAACATATGAAAATGGAGAATTCGCAGAAAAAATTGATTTAGCAATAAAACACAAAGACCAAATCCATGACATTATTGAGAAAATTTCAGGTAGAGAATTACCTGAAAATTGGTTCCCATATAATCCAATAGGAAGTGATGGGAGCATGGATGGAGTAGAAGTAACTAGATATGAAAAACCATATGTTCACTGGAAAGATAGACATGGTGTAGAAGGAAAATCAGATACAAGAAAGGCTGATGGGAAAATGCCTTGGAGAGTTGATTGGGCCGCAAGATGGGGGATTCATGGCATTACATGTGAGCCAGCAGGTAAAGATCATGGAGCAGCCGGAGGTAGTTTCGATACTGGAATTCCAATTTGTGAATTACTAGGAGATAAACCACCTGGTAAAATGGTTTATGAATGGATTCAACTCAAAGGAAGTGGCCCCATGTCTAGTTCAAGCGGAAACACGATTGGACCTATAGAAGCATTAAATCTAGTACCACCTGAAATACTAAGATATGTCATTGCTAGAACTAAAGTTAAGAAACATATTGATTTTGATACCGGGCCATCACTTTTTGAGACTGCGGATGAGTATGAAAGATTAGTCTCTAACCCCCCCTCGGGAGAGGAATTAAACAAAAAGAAGAAAGTTGCTAGAGATACAATAACTGGTGCACTAAGACTCAGCCAAGTAAATAGAGGAGTAGATGCGTCGTTATCCATAGCAGGTGTTTCATTCCGCCATTTAGCAATGTTAGCTCAAATTAAATCAAATGACGAAGATGTATGGAATTCTTTGAATAAAAGTCAACATATAGATGGAAGACCAAATGAGGCATTAATTGGAAGACTGTCAAGAATGAGGAATTGGATTAATAGCGTACATTTCCCCGAAGATGCAAGAATAAAAATTCAAGAAAAAATGGACTTGAATACAAGAGAAAAACTTACTGAAAAACAAATTCAGTTCCTCTTAATATTGTCTGATAAATTAAGAAGTTGTAAATGGTCTGAAAAAGAGATTGGTGAAAAAATAAGAGAATCGACAAAAGAAACAGAAGTTAGTCCAAGAGAAGGTTATGTAGCACTTTATATGTTGATATTAGGTGTCGATTTCGGACCAAGAATTGCATCAATAATCTTAGAATTAGGACAAGATATTACAATGGAAATATTTTCAAAATCTCTCTAAAAGATCTGAAAAGATTTTAGATGTTGGGCCTGTTGATCTTGCTGCTAATCGTCTAACTATTAATTCAGGAGTAGACTTAGCTATATGATTTCTTTTTGGAGTTCTATCTACTATTAAATCCATATTTTCATCTAAACCTTGAGCTTCAATTCCATCAATCCTAACCTCACCACCCATAACTTCAGAAATTGATGTCCCTATATGAGTCACCAATAGAACATTTGTATCTTTATTTTCACAAGAAGCCGCTAAAAGACCACCTAGTATCAAAGATGCTGAACCAGGTTCAGTAATTGCTTCAAGTTCGTCAGCAAGTATAACTTTTCTATAATCTGAAACTAATACCTCAGCAAGCTTTTTCAAGGTTCTTTCTAAAGCACCCGCAGATTGAGTACCTGAAACTTTAGCAAGCATATGCAACTCATCTAAAAGACCTACTGAAGCTTGAGATGCTGGAACAGGCAAACCAGAATGTGCTAGCAATATTACTGAACCCAATGTTTCAAGAAGAGTAGTTTTACCACCTGAATTAGCACCTGAAAGCAATGCTATACGTTCTTTCTCACCCTCGGGTGAGACTTCACCTATGCCATAAGTAACTGGGTCAGGTTCGCAGCCAAGCAAAATATGCCTACCATCTTTCATCCAAACGCCAGGATGTGAAGTAGAAAGTTCAGGCATTGTACACCTATTGGATACAGCCCATCTTGCTATTCCAAGCCACATATCAATCTCAATGAATTTAGATATTGCTTTTCTAGCCGGTTTCATTATCTTAATTGTAGAATTAGCAATAGCGATTTCACCATCACTTCTTTCTGACATTATTGCAGTATCTAGTTCACTTTCGATTAGTTCGATTGCTTGCCTATTAATTACACAAGGGTATTCACTAGAATATATTTCATTAGGTAAGACTACTCCTGTGTGTTGTAGATAATTACTGAGTCTTCTAAGACCATCTTGGAGAGAAAAATCAATAGTGTCTGCAACTGTACTTCTTAATCTACGTTCCAAACCTCCAATATCTGAATAATATGAAAGTACTTCATCTCCATCAAATGAAATTGTGGCATCAGAAGTGCCAGAAACTATTGCATCATTCACTGCTGCTTCAACAGATTTCACTTCTCCCCATAAACCATCACGGGAATTTTCTAATGACTCAAGACGAATTGAATCGTTATCCAGAGATTGTAATAGAAGAGGTAAGTTCTCAAGTCCTTCCAATGATTCTGATATCTTCAGTCCAATAATATTAATTGGCCATAATTGGTCAGATAAACTTGCAATTATTGAGAGATTCTCCGAATTAGATTTCAACCATTGGAGAGGGACTTCTGGGACTAAAGTGTAGAGTGAGTCGTCAGATTTCCCGACCACCCATCCAGATGGAACTACTTCTGGTGCACCTTTACCGATCCAAGTAACTCTAGGTAATCCCACATAATCACGCCATGTTTCCTCTTCTGAACGAACTAATACACGACACTTATTATTGATATGTTTCAGTTCATCAATTATCTCAGCATTGGGAACCACAATTACTCTTTCGATACGAGAAGTTGGTTCCTTAGTATAACTAAGACCCGAAATACAAGAGTTCCAATATTCAAATGATGAGATACTATCGGTTACAAATCGGATTGCATTTTCAGACCATTCTCTACGAGATATGATTTCGGTTAAATTCGATTTAGCAAGTGGAGTAATAATTGAAATTCTTTCTTTCGCGGCTCTGGTTTGAATGTAATCTGAAACTCCACCTATCAGTTCTTTGTGTAATTTACGCCCTTCGTCAGTAGTTGTTACTTCAGTTGAACGACCATTTGCAGAATTAATTAATTTCACTGCTCTCTGAGGAGATATCCCCTCGATACCAGATAGAGTACTTACATCACCATCTTCAAGAGCTCTTTCGACATCTTCCAAAGATCCCATCTCTAATACTAATTTTTGAGCAAGTGATTCACCTATGCCAGGTATTTCAGTTAGGGCCATCATAATTCTCTTTGGAATTTCGAGGTAATTAAGGAAATCGTAAGAATATGCATTTAAGGATTATTTTCTAAGGTATTTTTGATTTAAGCGAGCCTATTGTTAAAAGTCTAGGTTCGGGAATACCATTCATTGCTTCTTCAATAGCTAATACTTCCATTCTACCACCAGCCATTGTAGTAACGAATGGAATATTAAGTTCAACTGCTAATCTCCTCATCATATTACCATCAAGAACCGCTCCACCCGTATTCCTAGGTGTATTGATAATAAGTTGAATTTTACCTTGTCGCATTAAGTCTAGAGCGTCGGGGGTCATTCCCTCAGTTATTCGGTAACAAGTTTCCACTTCAAGACCACCTTTGTCACGTAATACGCTAGCAGTACCCCTCGTAGCATATATTTTAAAGCCCAAATCAATTAGTTTCTCGGCCTGAACTATGATTGCATCTTTATCTCGATCTTTGACAGTAATATAGACTCCTCCTTCTGTTGGCACCGGAGACTCTGTTGCCAAACGAGCTTTGAGATAAGCTGCTGAGGCTCTTTCGTGACTACCCATGACTTCACCAGTTGATTTCATTTCAGGACCGGGAGCTGGATCTAAGCCTCTAAGCTTAATGAATGGGAAAACTGGTGCTTTGACACAAACTGCGTCCGTTTGAGGTGCGGGAATCTCAATATCAGATAATTTCTCACCTATTGCCACCATCGCGGCAATTCGTGCTAATGGCACACCAGTTGCTTTAGCAACGAAAGGGAAGGTTCGTGAACCCCTTGGATTGACTTCTAATACATATAAAATCTCATCACGAATTGCAAATTGAATATTATAGCATCCTTTTATTCCAAGCTCTAAACCGATTTTTATAGTCCATTCCCTAACTTCTTTCAATACCTTATCGGAAACATTTTGCGTTGGTATGAAGCATGTTGAATCACCAGAATGTATACCAGCTTCTTCAAGATGTTCCATTATTGCACCAATAAGAACATCTTCACCATCGCATACTGCATCTACATCTAGTTCCATTGCGTTGCCAAGATATTCATCAACCAATAATGGTTTATCAGGGGATAAAAATGCGTCTTCCATATATGTATCTAATTGACGATTAGAAGATAAAATTTCCATACCTCTCCCTCCAAGAACATATGATGGTCTAATCAAAACTGGATAACCAATTTTTCTTACCGCCTCGCGAACTTCATCAGGAGTAGATGCTGTTTCGCCATTTGGCATCCTCAAACCATTTCGATGAGAAAATGACTCAAACCTTTCTCTATCACTTGCCTCATCTACAGCCTCAGGAGAAGTTCCTTCCATAACAAGATCAAGCCCTAAGGTCGATAAATGTGACAAATGATTAGACAATGGTAAAGCGAGATTTATGGCAGTTTGACCTCCAAACTGAAGTAATATTCCGTGAGCATCTTCACGAAGAAGTATTTCACTTACTGATTCAAGAGTCAATGGGTCGAAATATAGTCGATCGCTAGTATCAAAATCAGTAGAAACTGTCTCAGGATTATTATTGATAATAATTGCTTCATGACCTAAATCTTGGATTGCACCAACCGCATGCACACAACCATAATCGAACTCTATACCTTGGCCTATTCGAATAGGACCTGATCCTATTACCACTATTCGCTTCTTATTATTATTCGATAAATTTGGAATATAGTCGATCCCTATAGAATCTGAACCACCTTCATATGTAGTGTAGTAATATGGAGTTACAGCAGCGAATTCGGCTGCACAAGAGTCGACCATCCTAAATCTAGGGTGTATCCCTAACTCATGTCGGCGTAGTGTGACTGATTGCTCATTTTCGCCAACTGATAATTGCTTGAAACCTGATGCTGGAAAACCAGATAATGCATCAGCAATATGGAGATCTGAGAAACCAGAACCTTTCCACATACGCATCTCTTTTACTGGGATTTTAGAAGGAGTAAGCCCTAATTCACCTGCTGCACGTATTTCGGTTTCAATTGCTGCCATTCTCTCGAAACGATGTAAGAACCATCTTGTTACGCCTCCGGTTAAATCTCTCACATCATCTATAGAGTACCCTCTTCTGAATGCCTCGAATAGAGCACCCATTCTTCGATCTGTAGGTATTCTTAACCAATCAACTAGTATTGCTTCAGGTAATGCTTGAGATGCTCTCTCATCCATTGTTTCTCCACCTGAGGCATCGGCTAATGTCAAAGGCCTAGGATGTGGTTGGCCATATTCTAGACTAGCCCAGGCTTTGAGGAATGCTTCCTCAAAACAACGACCTATTGCCATCACTTCACCAGTAGATTTCATTGAGGTCCCGATTGTTCTATCGGCAGTCCTAAACTTATCGAAAGGCCAACGAGGGATTTTAACAACACAATAATCGAGGGTTGGTTCAAACGCTGCAGTTGTACCCTCACCAGTAATTGGATTTGGCAACTCATCGAGAGTATAGCCTACAGCAATTAACGCAGCCATTCTTGCTATTGGATATCCAGTTGCTTTAGAGGCTAGAGCAGAAGATCTAGATACCCGAGGATTGACTTCGATTACACGATAATCGCCATTGCTCTGATCTACTGCGAATTGAACATTACAGCCGCCCTTAATATTCAATCTTCGAATTAATTTCAAAGCTGCGTTTCTTAATTTTTGATGGTCGCGATCTGAAAGTGTTTGTTGTGGTGCAACTACAACTGATTCTCCAGTATGAACTCCCATAGGATCAAGATTTTCCATAGTACAGACAATTATTGCATTATCTGCATCATCTCTCATAACTTCATATTCATGTTCTTGCCAACCCAATATACTGACTTCAATAAGTACCTGCCCTATTGCGGAATGAAGAATCCCTTGACTTGCAATTTCTACAAGTTCACCCATATTAAATGCAGTTCCTCCACCTAATCCACCTAGTGTAAAAGCAGGACGAATTAAAAGAGGGAAACCTCCAAGCAAATCGACTGACTTAATTACTTCATCAATAGAATCACATGCAATGGCTTTACACACAGGAAGATCTATTTCTTCACAAACTTGTTTGAATAAATCTCTATCTTCTGCTTCATCGATAGATGCTAAATTACAACCTATTAACTCCACACCTAACTCATCAAGAGAACCATCATGTGCAAGAGCCATAGCTATGTTCAAAGCAGTTTGACCACCCATTCCTGCAAGGATTGCGTCTGGTTTTTCAATTTCCAATATACGTTTTACGACCTCGGGTAATAAAGGTTCAATATATATTCTATCTGCCATTTCAGGGTCATTTTGTATAGTTGCAGGATTAGAATTAATTAGAATTACTTCATATCCATCTGCTCTCAATGCACGGCATGCTTGGGAACCTGAGAAATCAAATTCAGCAGCTTGTCCTATTCTTATAGGGCCACTCCCAAGAATCACTATTCGTTGTAAATCATCTCGCCTAGGCATTAATTTTCACCTCCCAAAGTTTGTGTCATGGGGTTAGACAATAAATCTTGTTTTACAAGTTCTGAAAACCTATCGAATAAAGGGGCTGCGTCATGAGGACCAGGGCATGCTTCAGGATGGAATTGTACGGTGAATGAAGATTTACCTACTAAATCAAGGCCTTCGACGGTTCTATCATTTGCATTAACATACCTAACTTTGAAATCCGCTCCAAGAACATTATTTCCTTTACTTGAGCAAGCGCCGCTCGGGTGAGGAGCGAGCATTCCTTGATTTGGATCTTCAACTGCAAAACCATGATTCTGACTAGTTATGTGGACTCTCCCATTTTGTAAATCTATTACTGGTTGATTTGCACCTCTATGACCATATTTTAGTTTGTAAGTCCTAAGACCGGCAGCTAAACCCATTAATTGATGACCAAGACATATACCCATAACAGGTAAATCCGCCCTTACTGCTGAAGAAAGTGTATTTCTGGCGACAGTTGCAGCACCTGGATGAGCAGGATCACCCGGGCCATTCGAAGAAAAGAATGCATCAGGAGACCATTGTTCAATTATATCGTCAAATGTCATATTTGCAGGGCACCAAACTACTTCAAATCGGCGGCATAATTCACGAAGAATATTAAATTTAATTCCACAATCAATTGCAGCAAGACGTGGCAACAAATCACCCTCTGCATTAGTTGCTCCTTCATTCAAAAGAACAGATTCTGAACATGTAACTTCTGCAACTAAATCTTGAGAATCTGGCGGTATAAGATTATCAAGAATTGATTGCATTTCTTGTTCTTTGTCACTAGGGCCAAATACACAGAGAACTGTACCATGTTCCCTAACCCTTTTTGTTAATGCTCTTGTATCTATTCCTTCGATTCCTGGTACACCATGGGCAGATAAAAATTCATGTACACTCCCTATAGAATCTCGATGATCAGGTACTTTCATCATTTGGTGACATACTACTCCACGAGGCCAAACACCAGATGACTCTGAACTATTAGCATGAATACCATAATTTCCAAGCAGTGGCCATGTAAATGTTAGTACTTGACCAGCAAAAGATGGATCAGTGAGACTTTCTTGATATCCGCACATACCAGTTGTGAAGACAAGCTCACCTTGAGCAATATTTTCTGCTCCGAAAAGATGTCCTCTGAACTTAGTTCCATCTGCTAATAAAAGTACACCCGGAGCTAAACTTGCAGGTTGTATATCTTCTGAATCGACCAAAATATCTGCTGCATCATAGAATTTAGGAGGTGATTTAACACCTAAAACACCAGCACCGGGTGAGAATCCGTTACCCGGTGTCGACTTCGACATCAACGATACTGTCAGAACACGACTATTAATCATTGACGTCAAGTAATCAGTTCTAGAGTTTCTACTCTATATTTCATTCCTCTTCAAAATTTACAATCTGCTTTCTTTGAGCATTTGGAATAACACGTAATTCACCACCAAAAAAGTGACTTTCATTATCAATAGGCCCAACAAAAGAGTCAAGGAAAATTGCTAAGGCCGCTACCTCAGAATGTGGTTGATTACCAATTGAGATGTTATGGTCGGCTAATCGATACACTTCGCCGGGCACTTTAGTGCCACCTACAACAATAATAGTTGGTCTATCTAAACTAATCTTAGGTAATGCTTCTTTCCAAGGTTCACCATACATTGTAAGATGAATGATGGTTCCAGGTTTACCGTCTCCTGAATCCTTCGAAAACCGACGAAGGAAGCTAAGAGGTTTATCTTCATATCTAGATTGAAAATTACCACCAAATCTTTTAGATACAGAATTCCATGTTTCTAAAGCAGAAGGATCTTTATCACCTGCTAGGTATATTTCATCAGCACCAAAGGCTCTAGCAGTCAAACCCAAGTGAGATGTGATTCTTTTGTCACGATCCCTCCTATGGCCAAGACGAAGTACACCAAGGTGTGGCGTTCTACTATCGCTCATGTACCTATGCGAGAGGCGACTCTTCATCAGCATGACCCTCATAGAGAGTTGTGTTTTGAGATGGGAAAATATCTACATCATTAGAAAGTAACCATGTCCTTACCCACTGAAGAAGTAATGCATCAAAAAAGAATTTTGTTGAGAAATGAAGTAGTACAGCGAGCACCGATAGCCTGCCGCTTGCGGAAATTGCATTCTGAAGCTCCATATCACCTATGTTTAGCGCGAGATTACCGAATGGTTCTAGAATATAGAATGCCCCTAGAATAACTAGAATGCCAGCAATGTTGGATAAAATAGCATTCCCTTGTTCCCTGCCAATAGACATCACTAAGGTCGCTAATAATGCAATCCCTGGTACTATGATACTTAATTCTGAAAATTCAAAGCCTCCCATCTGCGAGACCGGAATTAAGGAATCACCAAGCCTCTCAGAACCTTTTTCTACAGATATCCACCATAGTAAAACCGCCATGATTAACATAGCACCTGAGATTCTACCTCTTTGGAATATCATGTCTCTAATATCATGCCTATTTTGAGGCTCTAACCTTTGGATAATTGACTCCATCATTTCTAATGAAGACTGATTCATTGAATCCCCTTCAAGATTGGAAGAAACAGGAGTAGATGCGGCTACTAGACCATCATCATGCGTATCATCTCCAATAATCATCGTTGGATTGCCACTACATCACATGATAAAGGATTGGTAGAATCGAGGTGACAATATGGCTGACTGGAGACCCTTGATGGCTCGCCGAGAGGATGGTTTCCCTCGAATAATGGGGGTACTAAATATCACTCCAGACTCATTTTTTGTAGATTCAAGACTATGCAATGTCGAAGAAACTCTAGGAATTGCAACGAGGATGGTAGAAAATGGAGCGGATTGGTTAGACATTGGCGGGGAATCGACGAGACCGGGGGCTAAAGCCGTTAATCCAGATGAAGAAATAGCAAGAATAACACCAGTTATACGTGCCTTAAGAAATAAATTCCCTGACATAGGAATTTCAATAGATACTAGGAGAGCAATAGTAGCCAAAGCAGCATTAGATGAAGGAGCAGATATGATTAATGATGTTTCAGCACTTAGTGATCCAAAAATGTTAGAATTAATAAAAACAAGGAATTGTCCTATTTGCATAATGCATATGAAAGGCATACCAGAAAATATGCAACAAAATCCCGAATATGGAGACGTTGTTTCTGAAGTTAAAAGTGTACTTTCAGAAAAGGTGAAGATTTTAATCGAAGCAGGTGTAAATCCTGAGAAAATCATTGCCGATCCAGGAATAGGATTTGGAAAATCATTAGAGCATAATATTAAACTATTATCTGCAGGAAGGGAAATTATTCCGCACGAAAATATAAAGTTGATGTGGGGCGTCAGTAGGAAAAGTATGTTCTCTGACTTATTAGGTAGATCAGATGTTGATGAAAGACTCGCTGGAAGTCTTGGAATTGCTGCTATGGCTAAGTCAAGAGCCGTCGATATCATCAGAGTGCATGATGTCCCAGAACATGCAGACTTGTTTCGAGCAATGTCTGCTCTGGAGGGATTTTGATGTCAGAAGATACTAAGAACATAGTTGATATCGATGAAAAACTGCGTTTAATTGGAACCGCTCATGTAAGTAGTACATCAGTAAATCTAGTTAAAGAACAAATTTCTAAATATAATCCAGATATAGTGGCTGTTGAACTCTGTAAATCAAGATTAGAATCTATAAAGAAACCAGATGGGATAGATAATGAAAACTTATTGAAAATAATTACTGATGGAAAAGCAGCTATGATTATACTACAATCTGCACTATCTGTTCAACAAAGAAAAATGGGGATTGATTCAGGAGAAAAACCAGGAGCAGAGTTATTGGCTGCAATAAATATTGCAGATGAAGCAAATATCCCGGTAGAATTAATCGACAGAGATGTAATAATCACTTTAAGAAGAGCATGGCATAAAATGGGTCTAAGAGAAAAAAGTCGCGTGTTAGAAGCATTATTATTAGATGATGACGATGAAAAATTTGATTTGGAAGAATTACTGGAAGATAGTGACTTACTTAGCAATATGATGGAAGATGTTTACAAAATCGCTCCTAACGCTGGTTACGTGCTCATAGATGAAAGGGATGCTTTTCTTAGTGGAAGAATCCAACAAATACGCGGTAAAGGAAAAATTTTGGCAATAGTAGGGGCTGGGCATTTATCAGGAATACAAGAAAATCTAAAGAAATCTGCAATGGAATCCACATCTAGATTATCAGAACTAAATGAGCAGCCTAAGAAACCTAGTTGGCCTAAGTTTTTGATGATAGCAATACCACTTTTCCTTGCAACAATGATTGGTAAAAGCGCGTATGAGGGAGATATTTCAAAGATTATGGATGACTTATCAATATGGCTAGTATTGAATGCTACGCTCGCTGGGTTCGGAGTAATGATCGCAAGAGGTCATCCGGTTTCAATAATTGTTGGAGCATTAGCGTCACCAATTACTTCCCTAAATCCGAGTCTTGCTGCCGGTTGGTTCGCAGGTTATACTCAACTCAAAATGTCACCTCCAACTGGAAAGGATGCTTCGGATTTTCTAAAATTCACAAGTTTCTATAGTGTATTTTTTAAGAATAAAGTTGGAAGAGTATTGATGGTTACAACATTAGGTAATTTAGGTTCATCGGCAGGTAGTATTCTAGCATTGTTAATCATCTATCTTGGATGGGTATGATTGGAGGTGAGGATTGAAAATGAGTAAGAACATAGGAATAATTTATGCGGTTATAATTAGTATAATCGCATATCTGGCAAATATATCCTTGTCAGATCTAGGGATTAATCTAGGACCAAGTACCTTAGCACTTATTTTAGGATCAATTATTGCATACTATATCCCAAATACTGAGGATGGTGGACGGTGGATGATTAGCATGGTAATGCCTATCGCAATTGTACTACTAGGATTTGGACTTAACTTATCGAATTTTTTTGAACCAGATGTAGGTTTAGTTGGTTTTGCTACAGCATTTGTCACTGCAATAACTAGTTTTGGGATTTGTTATATCGCAGGAAGATATGCTAAGTTAGATTTAGAGACATGTGTAGCACTTGGCACTGGAGGTGCAATATGTGGTAATAGTGCAGTAGTTGCAGTATCTCCAGGCTTGAAATTAAAAGAAGAAAGAGTTGCAGTAATACTAGCTATAATTAATTTATTAGGATTGATTACTTTCTTACTACTCCCATTACTATCCAGTATCCTTGGTATGTCTGAAGAACAAGGTGGTATATGGGCAGGTTCTGTAATCCATGCAGTACCTCAGGCGGTTGCAGCCGGAGAAACAATTGGACCAGAAGCAATGGAAATTGCAACCGCTGTGAAATTATCTAGAGTATCTCTTCTAGTCATCATAGTGCCATTATGCGCTTTAATTGGGAATAGGGTTAACAACGAAAGTGAAGAAATTATAAAAATTGGATCTATTCCATACTTTGTTCCAGGGTTCGTTGGTGCAGCAATACTATCAACTTGGATGTTACCAGATAATATAGCAGAAATTTTAGCAATTATTGGGAAAAATTTGTTATTGCCATTACTCGCATCCGTTGGATTTTTCATTACAAGAAAAAGTATGGAGAATGCGGGTGGCACTATCCTCATAGTTGGTATTTTAGCAACCTTTTCAATGTTAATTAGTAGTTATATGACAATAATCATACTATCATAAAAAATTAAAAGGAGAAAATATGGATTCTGATATAATTTTAGCGATTTTTCTGATTTTTCTGACTGGTCTGATATTTTCACCATTAGGTCTAGGTGGAGGCGTCATATTTATGCCAATTCTTCATTATTTATTAGGTTGGGACATAAAAATAGCCATATTAGGCTCATTAATATTAGTTTGGTCTGTTGCAATGGGTAGTCAAATCGCACATAATAAAAAGGGTTTAGGGAATTTAAATATCGCAAAGAGGGGTAGCATTGTAGCGATTCCAGGTGCAGTTTTAGGGACAATTATAGGATATTTATTAATTGAAATAATTAGTGATATCACGATTAAAATAATGGCATTATCAATAGTGTCTTGGATATTGTACAATGCAATAGTTAGAATGATGAATAAAGATGACATCACAGGAGAATCAATAGGAGAAATGAATGAGAAATATTGGTTGACTGGTGTGTTCTTTGGAGGAATGTCATCTGGTTTACTTGGAATTGGAGGAGGAGGTATATTCGTCACTGCAAATCGAAAATATGGTGGATTCGATAGTAAGTCATCAGCAGGTACTGCTTTTATGTTAGCAGCAATGGTTGTCCCAACTGCTATTATATCACATATTATTATTGATGGTTCGGCATTTGAATTATATGAACAAGCCACCAGATATGCAATCATCATACCTTTTTTAGTCGGAATATTATCATTTACTGGTGCTAAATATGCTATAAATTATTTACCAGCAAGATTCATTACTACCCTATTCATACTGATAATATCACTTACTATGGTAAAATATACTCAAGAGATAATATCAATCTTATCTTAAATTGACTCAATTACCATGGCGATCCCTTGACCGCCACCAATACATGCAGTTGCAACCCCATATTTGCCACCACATCTCTTTAATTCATGAGCAAGTGTGAGTACAAGTCTTGTCCCAGTAGCAGCTAAAGGATGACCTAATCCTACAGCTCCTCCGTTAACATTGACTATATCTACATCTAAATCTAAATCCTTGATGCAGGCCACAGCTTGGCCAGCAAAGGCCTCATTAATTTCCCAACGGTCAATATCATTAATTGAAAGTCCGGCTTTTTCTAAAGCAAGACGACTACTAGGCACAGGTCCATATGCCATGATTGCAGGATCAAGTCCTACAATACCCCAAGACACAATTCTTGCTAATGGTGAATCACCATCTGATTTTGCTTGAGATGCTGACTTGATAACAACTGCAGCAGCACCATCCACTACTCCACTAGCATTACCGGCTGTAACTAGACTATCTGGTCCAAAAGCAGTTCTTAGTTGAGACAATGATTCTGGCGTGGAATCTAACACTACATGATCTTCATCTTTATGTCCAACGTCGCCAACAGTAACTATCTCATTTTCCCAAATGTCATTAGCGATTGAAGATGCTGTTCTTGAATGAGAAAGTGCTGCAAACTCATCTGTTTCTTCACGAGTCACACCTTTCCTTCGACATATTTCATCGGAAGTTTGAGCCATGAATGAACCACACATCCCATCTAGTAGATTTGTAAACAGATAATCTTCCATATCTTTTTCTAAAGTCACACCCTCTTTAGGAGGTCTTGCTAATCTGTAGACATCTCTCATTCCACGTAAAACATGAGGTGATTGAGAGAGGTTTTCCATACCACCTGATACTACAGTAGATGCCTCACCAAGCATAATCATTTGTGCACCAGTTACAATTGACTGGACACCTGAACCACAAATCCGAGAAAGCGTAAGCATTGGAACCTCTTGAGGAATACCTGCACCTAATCCAGCATGTCTAGCGCCAAATATTGCCTGGTCACAAGTCTGTAAAGCATATCCCATTACGACATGGTCTACACTTTCAGGAGAAGTACCGGTTTTATCTAAAGCACCTTTAATTGCGATTTCTCCCAATTTTAAGGCACTCGTATCCTTCAATAAGCCACCAGGTAAACCATCGCCTCGTTTACCGCCGTGCCATTCACAAAAGGGTGTACGCGCTCCGCCAACAATTACTACATCTTCAATGACCATGATAGTCCGAGATGTAAGTCATTCATGAGGATGACTGTCTAGTTAGGACAATGTCTCATTCGTCAGTTTCGCCAACAGATAATGAGCCAAGATATTCAGGTAGGTCTATACCAGCCATTTTTGCAACATCATGAATTGGTGGAAGACTTTGTACTAAACTACTTACAAAATTACTTGTTGCAGATGTACCATCAGCATTATTTCCGCCATCCCATACAGTTATCTTATCGATCTTCATGTTACGTATTGCTTCAACCTGGGCCGCAACCATACTCTCAACCTTCTCAACCATGAGAAGAGTAGCTGCTGCTTTAGCATCTCCACCCGCGCTCTTAACTAGAGCTGCATAACCACCGGCTTTAGCGTCCAATACCTGCCTAATACCTGCTGCTTCTGCCTCATACCTAGCAAGAATTGCATCCGCGTCTCCACGAGCGATGCGACGAAGACGTTCCGCTTCTGCCTCAGCAGAAATTTCGATTTGCTGCTTCTGAATTTGTTCGCGAACAATTTCGCTAGCCTGTAATCTTGCTTCTTCTTCCTTGAAGAATGCACGCTGAATATTTGCTTCTGCCTGTGCGGCTGCAACAGCTGCACGCTGTTTAGCAGCGGCTTGAATCTCAGCAAGATCTGCATCTGAATTCTTTACAATCATAGTTGCTGCGTTCTCACCAGTTACTGCTAAAGCCTCTTGGTTACCAACATATACACGCTGGTCAGATTCAGCAGTCTTACGACCTTTTTCTGCTTCAGCTAAGTTCTCTGCAACCTCAATTTCACGTACACGGTTTGCTTTTGCTGCACCTACAGCACCGTCTCTCTCTGCGTTTGCAACGTCAATACGTGCATTTTCAACAGCGGTTGAAGCTGCTTTCTTACCTATGCTCTCGATATAATCGGATTCATCAGTAATATCAACTAAGTTAACGTTAATTAAATGAATTCCAATCTTTTGTAATTCAGTATCTACATTTGTTCGAGTCATCTCAAGGAAGGTATCTCTATCCTGATTAATTTGTTCAATTGTTAATGAAGCAACTGTTAAACGAAGTTGCCCAAAAATGATTTCTTTAGCCATTTCTTCAATTTGTTGAGGATCAAGCTGTAACAAACGCTCTGCAGCATTAGTCATAATTGCAGGCTCTGTACTAATACCTACAGTGAATGTGCTCGGTACATTGATTCTGATATTCTGTTGTGATAGTGCATTTCTTAAATCGATATTAATTGTGATAGGTGTTAAAGATAGGAAAGAATAATCCTGAATTAATGGCCATACTAGTGTAGCACCACCATGTATTGTCCTAGATGCCCTGCCCCCCGAGGTACGGCCATAAACCACCATAATCTTATCAGGTGGACATCTTTTATATCGCTGTGCGAAAAATATTGTAGTAGCCACTAGGACTAAAACTATTGCAAATATCATTATTGTTGCTATTCCGGAACCCTCTGCCATTGTTTCAACTCATGTTGTTTGAAACAGAACTAGGTCATGAAGTCTTTCCCGACAAAATCAGAAAAAGGGATAGAAACATTACTTTCTTTTCACTATAAGTGTTGAAGACACTACGCCTATAACTTCTGCAAAATCTCCTGTAGCAATTGGTTGTCCGTCTTCTGATTTTGCATTATATGTCCTAAGGGCTCCCGCTGTTTCAACCTGGATCTGACCTGTTCCATCCTCAGGGACTCTAAGATAAATAGTTCCTGTAGAACCAATTGAATCATCCATATCAATAGTCCCATCTGATTGAAGTGATACGAATAATTGGAATAATTTACCAGTACCGTACATTGATCCAAAGCCTGACAGTGAACCTACTACAATAGCCAGTGAAGTTTGATCGGAATTACTTTCTAAAACGTACAATCCACCTAGCCCGAAAAACATCATAAAGGCCATTATTCCTTGAAAAGTCAGTGCCTTAAATGATGCATCAGCACCCATAGCATCGAAATCTGTGCCAAATACTCCATCGAATACATCAGCTGCTATTCCACCTATCATAATTAAAGAAAACCAAAGCAGGAAAAGAACCCCACCTAAAACTGCTGAAGATGCAAAAATTAATTCTAATCCGCCGCCTCCTTCATAGCCAACAAAAGAAAGTAAATCAAAGTCTGCGAGTGATGCCATGGTTGACCCTACAGTGAGTTGTACATTTCACCTCTTCGGCGGATAGAGAGTTTTTGATTATTATTTACGTAGTTTTCTTTCAGCCACATATCTCTCTAAATTAAAAATAGGTCCAGCGGAAAGACCTGCAATAATTGCAGATAATATCTGATTACCAGTAATATCATATGTGAAAATACCAACAAGAGCTATGATTAGAGGTATAAATAAACGTCTTAAAAATATCCCATAGCCGCCAAATAACTCATATGCAGGATTATCAATTGCATTGTCAACTAAGTCAGGAAATCCTTTCCTCTTACCGGACATTTATGGCACCTAATCAGACATCAGTTAGCTAACCAAGTAATTGCGCCTATCAGAGTAAGGACTACTGGTATGATGTACCAGACCACTTTTGTAACTGCAGGCTTAGCATCGATATAGTGAAGTTCGCCATTCTCATCACGTTCAAGGCGAGTTTTTTCTAACTTACTATAAGATTCGCTAAACTCTTTTTGATGTCTTGATAGGAAGATTAGGAAATAAATCCCCATTACGATAGTTCCGCCACCAGTTCCCTGCAATAAAATACTCAAAAATTCAAGGCCAATAGCGTCTCCGATTAGGAGTTGTGCAAGCCCTAGCATTACCATGATTAACGAATCTATACGTGCCATACTATCCATTCCGAGCAAGTGCTATGAAATCAATCCTTTGCCTGCACATTTCATAAAAATTTCACGACATACTACTAGGTTTTGATTCCCAAATAGCCCAAGTCCCCTTTGCGTTGGCAATAATTTTACCATCTTGATTAGACAAAATACCATCACAATGAGCTATATTCCTACCTCTACGCAGAACCTTTCCTTCTGCAACTAAAACGTCTCCAACATTTGCAGCATTAAGAAATGAAACATCTAACTGGGCTGTAGCGCACCACTCCTCTTTTTTGATTAAAGATACAAGTGCACCCCCTAAAGCGCTGTCAAGCATAGTTGAATGCAATCCTCCATGTGCCACACCTCCAGCGTTTAGATGATCTAATGACACAGTACAAGTCACAGAACAAGTACCATCGCCAAACTGTTTACCAGTCACTCCTAATGAATCGCAAACCCCTGATAATTTCATTGAAGGAACATACCCTTTTGAACCATAATTATTTTCTTTCATTTGTCAACCTCTCCTGTTTGAACTGCCCATAATCGAGAATAAATCCCATTATTCTTAATTAATTCATTGTGAGTGCCTACTTCTGAAATATCCCCCGAATCTAATACGATTATACGATCTGCATGCCTTACTGTTGACAAACGGTGAGCAATTATCAAAGTAGTTCGATCTACCGAAATTTTTTCTATCGAACGTTGTAAAGCAGCTTCAGTTTCATTATCAACATTGCTGGTCGCCTCATCAAGGACAAGAATCGGAGCGTCTTTTAGCACGGCTCTAGCAATTGCTAGCCTTTGCCTTTGACCACCTGATAACTTATGACCATCTTCTCCAATATTAGTCTCCATTCCCTTGGGTAATTCAGAGATAAAATTTGTAGCTTCAGCAATCCCCGCTGCATATTCAATCTGTTCTAAATTTGCTTCTGGGTTCCCATAAGAGATATTCTCTTTAACTGAACCCGGGAAAAGAGTCGTGTTCTGAGAAACAAGGGCAATTGAGCCCCTAAGTGATTCAAGTTTCAAATCTCTGATATTAATTCCATCAATTGCTACATTACCAGATAAAGGATCGTGAAATCTCATTAAAAGACGTGTGAGTGTAGTTTTACCAGAACCTGTGGAACCTACTAAACCAACAGTAGAACCTGCTGGAATCTCAAAATGTATCCCATTAAGAACAGATTCACGGCCAGGATAAGTAAATGTAATATCATTGAAAGTAATCCCCCCTAGAACATTTGTTAGCTCTTCTTCTCCTTCAACTATACCAATTTCAGTATCAACTAAATCTAATACTCGAGTGGTTGATGCCATAGCCCTTTGGTACAA
>TARA_B110000196_G_scaffold39545_2_pt1 | contig 30665 bp, 36 predicted proteins | sample TARA_B110000196 | Tara Oceans TARA_B110000196 (sample SAMEA4397072) | marine metagenome | biome: Polar Biome; feature: [MES] marine water layer (ENVO:01000295) within the mesopelagic zone...; material: water (ENVO:00002006), including particulate matter (ENVO:01000060) such as...... | reverse complement strand
GGACCAGTTAGAGTCATTGTAAGATTAAGTTCATCCCAACCATTTTCCTTACTTAACTGATCAATATTATCTTGTGTAGTTTCAACTAACTCTGCAACAGATACATTGCTTGCAATCCCCATTATTATAACTGCTCTATTCCAATATTTAGCCTCCAACGCATCTTCTCTACCCACATCTCTAACAAGTTTATCTAAGGCGTTTTGAGGCATTTCTCCTAATATCTGGTCTACTCTTTCTTGTTCGTCAGGAATTGCGTAATTGCCAATGAAATCTTTTTGACTATCTATAGTCTCATTAATTGTGTCTGCTGCATCTTCTAAACCCGTGGCTTCAGCAATTCCAGAAGCAAATGCTTTGGCTACTCTTCCAGCACTCGAATTAACTTCCTTAATTACAGCTGATATGGATAAAACGTATATGATGTCATCAAATTCTCCTCCATCGTTTCGATTCTTATTCATCTTTTCTTCCATGGCATCAATTTGTTCAAGTATGGGTATTGTCGTCACATTGTAATCTTCAGATTCGACATAAATAATCATGACATTTGTAGTCCAGTCCTGTTCAACATCTTTAATTAAAACCGATACTCTCGAACCATCTGGCAAATATACTTCTAAATCGCCATTCACATTCATTGAAGATTCTTCTTTACAAAAAGAAGGATTAAAACCATCTCTACAATCAATAGCACCTGAGTGCATTGTAAAAAAACCTGTAACTAATAAACACAAAACTATCGTTAAAACCGGGAGTTTAACTAGAGCTTGTGTTCCAGATACTCCTGATAAAGACCTTCTCACTGTGTTCGGTGCATGAATTATAGCATCTTTAACTGAAACTGAATCCATATTTGGGATGTAATCACGGACTGATTGAAATGATTTCTTCCCCCATTTATCATTGTCTTCTCGAACCATAGTCCAATCCTCTCAACTCCTCGTAGTTATAGACGGGACTTCAACCCAACGCCTCTAAACCTCTAATGAATCACATTTTTTCATATCGCTAACTCGGCAATGGTCAAGAATAAGTTACTGCGGGGTTAGCATATACTGCATAGGTGAGATTGTTATGGGCAAACCTAAAATCACGGATAAAAGATGGTCAATAGACCTTGAAAAACGTATACAAGAGGAACATTATGGTGAATCTTATAGTAAGCGATATTCCTTCAATCCTGAAAGTAAAAAAGAAATTTTCGTAATTGATACCCCACCCCCATATCCTAGCGGAACATGGCATATTGGTGCAGTAGCACAGTACAGTATGATTGACGTAATAGCACGTAGTCAGAGACTTTTGGGTAAAGAAGTATATTTCCCATGGGGTGTTGATCGAAATGGGATTAACATTGAATTCACTGTTGAGAAAAAAACTGGTAAGAAGATGCGAACCTTTGAGAGAGGTGAGTTCATTGATATTTGTAAGGAAACTATCGAAGAATATACTCAAGCAATGAGAGAAACAGCATGTCGCGTAGGTTTGTCATGTTCTTTTGATACTGAATATCTCACTGATTCTCCCGAATATCGTTCTGTAACTCAATCGATATTTGTAGATTTATTCAAACAAGGAAACATAGTCGAAGATTTACGACCTAATATCTATGATCCTGTGGAAGGGACTACAATTGCTGATGCCGAAGTTCAAAGAATTTCACGTAAAACGAAGTTATGTGATGTTTCATGGATGACTGAAGATGGTGAAGAAATAGTAATTACAACAACAAGACCCGAATTAATCTGTGCTTGTGGCATTGTTTTAGTTCATCCTGATGATAAGCGTTACACGCATTTAATTGGTAAAGAAATCAACTTACCTCTACCGGTTAATGGAAGAAGCACTAAAGTTGTAATTTCTTCTCATCATTCTGTTAAAATGGATTTCGGTTCAGGGGTATTAATGGTATGTTCTTTCGGCGATCAAAATGATGTTGCTGTGTTCAGAGAATTCGGTCTTAATCCATTCGTTGCAATAAATCTGAAAGGAGAAATGACTGAAATAGCGGGTCCATTATCAGGCCTCAAAGTACTAGATGCAAGAAAAAGAGCAATAGAAATTCTTGAAGAAAATAATGTTTTATCGTCGATAGTAGATCATGAACAAGAAATACCTGTTAGTGAGAGAGGTAATAATCCTGTAGAAATAATCTTGTTGAAAGAATGGTATGTCAGGCAAACACATACATTAGAACGTATGAATGAATTAATATCTGAGATAAATTTCATACCTCCAAGAAATAAGCAATTCCTTGATGATTGGATGCAAAATATATCTATCGACTGGCCAATTTCCCGAAGAAGATGGTATCATACCGAAGTTCCAATTTGGTATAGTGAAGACGGCACTAAAGTAGTAGTCCCTCCTTCTGGTGAATATGTACAACCTTGGAGAGATTTACCACCTATTGGTTCGGAAGTTCTAGATCGAGAAAGTAAAGAGATATTAGGTAATTATGGAGATATGATTGATAATCTTGGTACCCTAGTAGGGGAACAAAAAGTATTTGATACATGGATGGATTCATCTAATTCCAATTTATTTGTTTCGGGATATGGCAAAGATCCAAAATTATTTGATCGCGCATTCCCTACTGCTTTACGCCCCCAAGGAAAAGAAATAGTTAGGACGTGGCTATATTATACCCTTCTCAAAAGTACTCTTCTTTTAGACAAACCAGGTTTTTCTAATATATGGATAGATGGTCTAGGAATGGACCCTTGGGGACGTAAGATGTCTAAGTCACTAGGTAATGGCATTGATGCAGATTCAGTATTGGAATGTGGTTCTGGTGGTCGAACAGGTTCTTGGAAAGTGAAAGGTACTGATGGTAAACAAATTAATCTGAAGGCTAACAAAATTGGTAGTGAATGTTTCCGTTTATGGAAAGCATGTGACGCCCAAGTAGGGGATGATTTCCACATTAATCCTGAAGAAATCGAAGCGAAATATTTCGGAGTTTTAACAAAGATTTTCAATGTCGCAAGATTTGCTAGTCAGTTTGAGGTTCCATCAGATTTAGATTCACTACCTTCTGATCTGGCACCTGAGGATGAATGGATTCTTTCTGAATTTAGTGAAACAATGTCGAAAGTAAAAGATTCATGGGAAGCTATTGACATATACAATGCTGCTCAGAATATTAAGAATTTTAGTACCGGGGTATTTCCTAGTCACTGGTTAGAGATGGTCAAATCCAGATTATATGATGGGGATGAGACTGCTGCTTGGACATTACATCGAATAGTCAGAGACATTTTGACTACATTAAGCCCGATTTGTCCGTTTTTCACTCATTATCTTTCTACAACTTTGTATAGCGAGAGTTCAGTTGATGTAAGAGAGTTCCCAGAACTAATGCCTAGTGTACCTGAATTACTAAAATTAACAAGTCCATTAATTGAATTTAATTCTAATGTATGGAAATTAAAGAAAGATTCGGGGATATCTCTAAACACTGAGATTCCAGATATCTCAATACCAGATGAATTATCCTATATTTCTATGTCACTTAATAGGATGCATAGAATTATTTAATTCAAAGCAGTTGTAGGTTTATTTCCTTCGAAATGTTCGATAATTAGGCTCGCCATTTCTATACCAATTCTTGCTTGTGCTTCTTTTGTAGCGGCGGCAATATGTGGAGTTCCATGAAAATTTTCTTCGAGGAATAAAGGGTTATTTATTGCAGGTTCTACTTCAAAGACATCTAAGGCGACGCTAGATAATTGTCCATTTTGTAGTCCTTCTAAAGCCGCTTCTTCATCAACAATTCCGCCTCTTGCGCAATTAATAAGATGATTTCCACAATTAATTCCATCAGTCCCGACCCCTGGCATCATATTAATTCTCGATGTATTTGCTAAGTGATAGGTTTCATCGGTCAGATTACAATGTATGGATATATGTGTGCACATTTTGAAAACACTATCTACCTCTTTGTGCAATGTGCAATTTTGTTTTTGAGCAATTTCAGCAGGGACATACGGGTCATAAGCATGTATCTCCATACCCAATGCTCTTGCAGCAACGCCTACTCCTTGTGCGATTCTTCCGTACCCTATTAGTCCTAGAGATTTACCAGATAATTCAGAACCTAATAACTCTTTTTTTGCCCATATTCCTTGCCTTAATTTCCGATCTGCAGTAGCTATATTTCTACATGATGAAAGCAGGTGTGCCACAGTCATCTCAACGACACTTCTCGTTGATGCTCTAGGTGTATTACAAACTGTTATTCCGTTTTTAGTTGCAGTATCAATACTTATGTTATCTACTCCAACACCTGCTCTGCCAATAAAGCTTAATTTACCATTATTTTTTTTAGAGCCTAAGATTACTTCCTCAGTCATTTTTGTTGCACTTCTAATCACCACTGCATCAAAACTCGATAATGCACCCTTGAGTAATTCTTCCGATGAATAGTGCTGTAAAATTACTTCATGACCTGCATCAATTATGATTTTAACCGCTTTTTTGTCCATCCCATCAGTGACAGCGACTCTTGCCATAACTCTTCTAGTAATACTCACTCAATCAATATTGCGTATGTAATTCATTGACCTTAGTATTCATAATGCGCCACCCGATGCGCTGACTCAGAGGTAAGGTAGTATGACTGATACAGGAATGAACATTGATGAGATATTAACAATTGAAGCAAGTGCACATTGTGATGGGCCATGCGGAGTATATGACCCTGCAAGCGCTCGTGTAGCTGCTGAAGCAGTGCAATCAATGACTAAGAAAATGATGTCATTAGCGACTCCCGACCCTCAATCCGAACAATTTGTGGGATACCTAAACACAATGTCACGTTATGCTTCAATTAAAGAGGAAGAAGCACAAATATGTAAAGATGAATTATTAGTTCTTTGGACTGATTTCTTCAAGCCACAACATCTTGAATCTATACCTGATCTTCATAATACCTTTTGGCAAGCAGCGAAACTTTGCTCTGCTTGTAAAGTAGAAGTTTCAGTTCAACATGCGCAAGAATTGATGGATGCTGTAGAGTCTATCCATAACATGTTCTGGGCGGCAAAAGGCCGTGAAGTACCATGGGTTCGCGCTTCATAGATGTCAGAGTCAAAGGCGACTCAATGTGGCCCACTCTAGAAGATGGACGTGTGGTGCGTTTTGAGAGAATTAATGGCATAGAATTATTGATTAATCAGGTAGTTCTTTGTAATCATCCATTGAGGAAGGATTTTTTAATTATCAAAAGGATTTCATCAATTGATGATAAAACAGCCTTCTTAGTCGGAGATAACCCCGATCCTACAGCTTCAGAAGATAGTCATAATTTTGGTAGAGTTGAAATTAGAAATATTTTAGCATTTATGGCTGAAAATTAATTTTAGCAGCAACCTTCATCTCTCATTGGTGCTGAAACAAATGTAATTTTATTTACATTAGCTGTATTTTGTAATTCCTCAACGATCTTGCGGAATTCCAATGCAGTACCCATTCCTTGAATTATATCTACGCATGTATGGCTATGTTTTAGGCAACTGTGGTTGTATGAACTAATTTCTAATGCATGAGAGTGCCTAACATCCATCAGTTTGTTTTCAACACCATGTTGATGTTGATAATAGATTACCAAATGTCCTTCAACGATTTCATCATCTTTCATATTTTTTAATTCGCCTCTTTGTTGTATATCAGAATAATATAGTGAAGCATCCCGAATAAATCTGCTTCGATTTTGATAACCTGATTTTTTAATAATTCCATCCAACTCGTTAGCGAAATTTTTGTCAGCACTAAACGTTATAATTCGGCTCATGTATTTGCGAGACATCATTCATTAATAATAATTTCTAAATAAGTATTTATTAACATTCATTATATAATTAATAGTCGGCGCGATGCCATGCACAATGCAATGAGAGCCCTGTCAGTAAGCCTAATTTTGATACTATCAAGTCTTGCTGGCTGTCTTGCCGATGACGAAATAGTAACTTCAGATATTGAATTAGAGGATGGAAATTATGGTACTGTAATGGTATCTACTTACCATGTAGGGCAATTAGTGTCAGCGGTGGCAGGCGATAGCGTAACCATCGAATATATGAGCCAAGATAATATTCCTGTTCATGACTATGAACCATCTGCATCGGACTTAATCCGCCTACAACAGGCTGATTTATTCTTTTACCATGGATTAAATCTGGAGCCATGGGTTGAGTCAACACTCTCATCTCTGGGTAGTGATGCTCCTCCTTCTTACATGACTCATGCTATGCCCACTGGAGAGAGTGCTCTCGATTATGAATCGATGTTGGTCTCAAATCTTTGTGAATATATGTCTGAAGGACCACATGAGAGTACAACATTAGTAATGGCTGAGGGTGTACTTCCTGAGCTACATGCTGATAACGTTGCACACAATCTTTCTTTCCCTGAGGTCATGGATGATGATCATGATGAAGACGACCATAGTGAAGACGACCATGGTGAAGATGTTCATGATGAAGACGACCATGATGGACATAATGTAGCAGAATCTGAGAAAATTATTGAAAATGCAGAGTCATGCCCTGCAAACACAGTAATCTCAATATTCCATCTCGAAGAAGGAGAACACACATTAGAATTTATCTCTGAAGACGGAGTTTCCTTTGATATGGTTGCTCTGAAGATGGGTGGAGGACACGCTCACCAAGATCACGATGGGCATGATGACCATGATGGCCATGAAATCGACATCGCAGGAGAATGGATTGATGAATGGGGATCTAACCAAACTATCGACTCAGATTCATGGAATAGTGATACAATCACGCAGTTTGACAATGATGATATGTGGGCTGTTGCTGAGAACGGCGAAGACTCATTTAGTCCCGGACTCTGGTCTAAATATGATTGGACATGGAGTTCTGAAGAACTTTACTATTGTCAGTCTACTTTCTCTGCTGAAACAGAGGCAGATGCATTGTCTGCAGATAGTGCAAACGCCACTAACTTAGATGCTGGTTGTGGCGGATTCCCTTGGAGCCTAATGAACCACTCTGATGACACTGACAGCCACGATGACCATGATGACGACCATGATGATGATATGTGTCACAATACTGATACTCACGAGAATTATGTGTCAACCGAGGAAGATTGTGTGTCAGCAGGTCATGTTTGGCTCGAAGACGATGACCATGATGACCATTCAGATGAAGAAGACTACTGTCACAACACAACAACTCATGAGAATTATGATTCAAATGAGGCTGACTGTGAAGCAGCAGGTCATGTTTGGGCAGAAGATGATGACCATGAAGATGAGGAAATGACTCCAGGACACATGCTTGAGTTATTTGATTCTAATAATGATAGTCATCTTTCTTGGGATGAATTCTGGCATGGCTGGACCTCTAATGACGATGATCATGATGATGACCATGATGATGACCATGATGATGACCATGATGATGACCATGGTGCTGAGGATGAGTTGCTCATGGGTATCTTTAATGAATCCGACATGAATAACGACACTCTTCTAGATATTAATGAGTTAGGGAATTTCATTCACGAGGTTGAAGAACTCGATCATGAAGAAGATGCACACAATGAACATGATGGACAAGTTGGCTATGTAAATATTCATATTGAAGCTGAAGGAGATTACGGTTTTGCATTACCAAATAATGTAGGATTCTATATCTTGATGAGTGAGGGTGGTCACGATGACCACGATGACCATGATGGTCATTCAGATGATGAAGGTGAGCATGACGATGAAATTCACGCAGACGAAGATGAAGAAGTTTTCATGTATGATCCACACAGTTGGCTTAATCCACTTGCTTTCGAGGCACAGTTGGCTGTTGTCCTAGATTCATTAGTTTCGACTTTCCCAAATGGTTCTAGTATTTTCAATACAAATGCTGTAGATTACAGTGCACAATTACAGGCTTTAGACAATGGATTTGATGATGCTTTCGGAGATGAAGGGACTTGCGTAAATGCAGGGGTTAAGAAGACTATTATTGCAAACCACAATGCTTATTCATACATGACTTTGAAGTACGATATTGAAGTTGTTTCATTACATGGGTTAGATCCTGAGGGGGAACCTTCACCAGAAGATATTGCCGAGGTCATAGAGCACATTAATGAAGAAGGAATCACTGTATTGTTTGTTGAAGAGTTTACTGACCGAGGAGCTGTTGATTCAATTGTTCAACAAACTGGAGTATCGATTGAGATCCTGTACACAATGGAAATGTCTCCTAGTGATACTAATGATAATTATCTCTCTCTTATGAATAAGAATCTTGAGAATCTTGTTTCTGGTATTGGATGTGAATTATAAATACTCATTATTAATTATTAAAGGAGATATATTATGAGTATAATTGATTTATTACCAATTTTCATGGTAACTGGTACATTTATTTTCCTGTTAGTTCATTTGATGTTTGAGTTTTACATGGCAAAGACTGCTTAAACTCTAAACCTAAACGATGCAATCTAATATATTGTCAGATTAGGAGTGAACATGCAGCCGATAGTAGTTGATGATACTCGGCTCGATGACCCGATTCTTTCAGTGGATAATTTAACAGTGATTCGTTCTGGAAATGTAGTTTTACAAGATATAAACCTAAAAGTCTGTAAGGGTGAATTTGTTGGTCTTGTTGGGCCAAATGGAAGTGGTAAATCCACGCTCCTATTGTCTATTCTTGGTGTTTTAAGGGCTCAAAAAGGATCTGTGAAAATATATGGTCAACCACCATTTTCAAGAGCATCCATTGGAAGGATTGGTTGGGTTTCTCAAGCAGCCTCAAACCTGCCTCGTGATGTAAGGATCACAGTTAAGGAACTGGTTAGATTAGGCACGCTTAATGGAAAAAACATGTTTTCATGGGCTGATAATGGTCGCGTTAAAAGAGTGAATGAAGCAATCAAAATGGTTGGTTTAGAAGACGTAGAGAATGTTGATGTTTCTAGACTATCTGGCGGACAACGCCAGCGTGCTGTAATTGCTCGAGCATTAGCGACGGAGGCGGAATTTATTATGCTAGATGAACCATTAGTAGGGATGGATAGAGAAGCTCGTAATTCATTATTAAAATTATTAGATCAACTTTGTCATGATAGTGATAAAACCATATTGATGGTATCTCATGATTTAACTGCAATACGACAAACTGCTCATAGAATGATTTTCTTGGAAGAGAAGATTAGGTATGATGGACCCACGGAAAATTTCCCAGATTTGGAAAGTCTTGCTGGCTTACGCGGCATTAGACATGTTCATAGTGATGATCACTCGCATAAGCACACGCATTTGATGGAGGATGAATAATGGGTCTGGGTTCTCTGTTAATGGACATATTTTCTCCATTGATGGAATCTGTCGCACCACTGATTCCTGGAGAGGTATTCCCCTACTTCTTTACTATGGAATTATTTCAACGTGCACTACTTGCTGCGATATTAGTTACAATTGTTGCTGGTTTTCTCGGCACCTTTCTCCTTATTCGCAATCTCGCATTGATAGGAGATGGTTTAGCCCATGTATCATTTGGTGGTGTCGCCGTAGGTATAGTTCTTGGAGCAACATCTCCACTTTGGTATGCACTAGTTTTCAGTATTACCGCCGCAATCTTGATTCATGAGATGCAATCCAGAGAAATACTTACTGGAGACGCTTCGATAGCAATTTTTCTTACTGGTATGTTAGCGTTAGGTCTTGTAACTTTACGTATTGGTGGTGGAGGGATAACTACAGATATTGAGGGGTATCTATTTGGCAATTTACTCTTGATTGATGAAACCGATTTAGATCTTATTTCGGTTATATGTGTATTCTCAATGTTATTACTAATTTTAATTCGCTCTGGATTACTAGCCACCACTGTAGATCCAATTTCAGCAAGAGTTCAGGGTCTTCCTGTACGTGGCATTGGTCTATTATTCAGCATTATTACTGCAGCAGTAGTCGTTAGTATGGTTCAAGTTGTTGGGACTTTATTAGTTACAGCATTGCTTGTAACACCTGCAGCAACTGCACAGTTAGTTGGACGAAGTTTCCGTTCTTGCTTAATATGGACTCAGGTATTTGGATTAAGTTCCGTATTAATAGGACTTTATTTCTCTGCTGAGTACGACACAGGTAGCGGTTCTATGATTGCCTTAGTGGCTGCAACTATATTTTCTGTCGTTGGATTATTCCAATTTTTGAAATCATTTATCTCTACTCTATTTTCAACTGAAAATATTCTTGATTCTACTGGTTAATTATGAGTTTAGCCAAGGCTAAACTTTATATTAGCCTCGTCTAAGAAAGTGCTATGTACTCAGTAGCCATAGAGGACTATCTGAAGTCTATGTGGAAACTAGGGCCGAAAGATGTGGGTACTCAGGAGTTAGCATCTCAGCTGGATGTTAAACCTGCATCAGTAACAAAAATGATACTCAGATTGACTGAAATGGGCTTAGTTGATCACACTCCTTACAAAGGTGCCTCATTAACTCGTCAAGGTGAATTAGAAGCACTTTCTGTGGTGCGAAGACACCGTCTATTAGAGACATTTCTTTCGCAAACATTAGGCCTTGGGCGTGATCAATTACATGCTGAAGCAGAGAGACTAGAGCACGCACTTTCTAAGGAACTTGAGGAAGCTATAGACAATTATCTCGGAAATCCTGATCGTGACCCGCATGGTCATCCAATCCCTGGCCCTAATGGTGAATTACCTGGGGAAAATGATATTCCATTATCTGACTGTCCACTAAATAAGGCATTAACTGTAATGCAAATTCCAGATTATGATTCTGATATTTTACTGTGGTTAGAGAATAATGGAATTCATCCAGGAGTTCCATTAGAAATTCTTTCAAGAGATAATTTCGATGGTGGCATTTACGTCAATGTTGATAACAGGAAGATACGAATTTCATCATCTATTGCTAGTTTAGTAAAAATTTCTTTTGAGGACTGATGACTTGTTTAATCTTCCAATATCTAAGAAGCCATCTGGAGTTGGCGATAGTTCTATTCGGCTAATTGATTTACTCACCAAAAGATATCGCAGAGTTATTGCTGTCGTACTTTTAATAATTGCAATTTTTTATCCTGGCGAGTTAGGTGAAATAACACGTCTTTCTATATTTGATGCTTATACTCAAGTAACAGTTTTTGTTGCTGCAACATTGTTATTATTCTTTAGTTTAGAGCACTTTTTCAAAATTGATGTAGGAGCACTAATGGAAAGAGGAGGGATGTGGCAGGTACCTACTGCAAGCTGCTTGGGTGCGCTACCCGGTTGTGGAGGAGCAGTAGTTGCTATCACAGCTTTTGCTCGTGGTAATATCACATTGGGTGCAATGGTTGCAGCATTAATCAGTACTATGGGTGATGCAGCTTTTCTTCTATTAGCAAAAGCGCCACTCACTTATGTCAAGGTGATACTTATTTCATTTTCAGCAGCAGTTATTTGTGGATGGTTAGTTGATAGGTTTCATCGAGGTGAACTTTACAACACTGAAACACAAAATCTAGAATTAAAAGAAATAGGTATGCTCCGTATTAGAGATAAAATATACATGGCTATTGCATTCCCTGGCCTAGTACTAGGTTCCATGCAACTGATGCAGGTAGACATCTATGGATTAGGGGACCCTGTGCTATTGATAGGCCTTACAGGAGCAATTCTTTCAGTTATTATTTGGGCAACTTCCCCAGTTAATGCCGTTACTGTCCATAGTGATCATCCATTCACTAGATCTACTGAAGAATCCTCTTTTGTCACTGCATGGGTTATTTCGGCTTACTTAGCATATGAATATGCAAATTCTTTCTTAGGATTAGATTTAGCGGTTCTATCCGAATCTGCATTGATATTTATCCCTCTACTGGCTATATTAATTGGATTTATACCTGGTTGTGGTCCCCAAATATTAGTTACAACTTTATATCTTAATGGAATAATTCCTTTTGCAGCATTAATCGGAAATGCGATATCAAATGATGGTGATGCTTTGTTCCCCGCGATTGCATTAACACCGAAAATGGCTATTATTGCAACTTTGTATAGTGCTATACCTGCGATTTTAATATCATATTTTTTCTTATTCAGGATGTAGTTGACTAAAGATATTTCTGATACCAGCCTATTAGGTAAGCCAATAGATGGACTATTGGACATAATTAATTAGAAAATTTTACCAATTATTTTTTTGACATTGTCCGGTGTTTCTATTCCTGATAACAAATCACTATTGCTTATTGGTGGAAGGATTTTTGATTCTATTGGTAAAACACCTGCCCACCATGGACCAGGAATATCTTCTTCAAAATCACCTGCTTCTCCTTCTCTAATTTTAGCTGAAGCATGATCAATATCAATGGCAACTATTGAGGTACTTTTCATTTCTTTATCATTAGGTTGTCTTGCACCCTCCCATCTTCCAGGTACAAGTCCTTCAGTCATAATTTTCATTGCTTCTAGTTTCTCCTCAATAGTTGCTACTCTACCTTTTCCAAAAGCCACCACAGACCTATAGTTCATAGATGAATTATATAGAGATCTTGCTAAAACTATTCCATCTACATGTGTGAAACAAAGACATAATTCATTACCTTTGCCAGTTTCTCCAAGTAGTCTACTTGCTTTTGCCCCATGCAGATATATTGTTCTACCTGATCTCGCATGTATTGTGGGGATTACAAATGGTCTTCCATCTTGGATGAATGATACATGGCATATTAATGTCGAGTCTATTATGTTATGAACAGTTTCTTCATCATAAAATCCTCTTTCTCTAATTCTATTGACAATATTATGGTTTTCTTTAATGTAATCTGACATTGGAATCTCCAAGCGCCCCTCAATAAAGTAGGTATTTAATTTTTTCAGAGATAATATTCATGTTATATTGGTGTTTTAATTCCCATTGCTCGAACGACACACCAACCAGCTCTTGCTTCCCACATAGAAAATATTCCTCCAACAATACTACCAATGACTGGAACCCAGTAGATGTCTGATGGTAATATGCCTTGAGTAATTAATAATGCCATAATAAATCCACCAAATACTGCTACTACTCCTACCATGAAACGAAGAACTCTACCTCTTGCGTCTATGTTACAAACTCTCGCCATATCCTGCCATGACATAGTTTAGCATATTAATGGCTGTTTTTCAGTTAACAATAATCTAAAACAAATTATATTGGTATGTTTTAGACTATCATTTACCGTTTCTTTATTGAAGGGTTGGTTTTGGGCAGACTATGTCTGCAGGACTTGAGTCCACATTTGTTGCAGTTTTAGTACTCATATCTCCATTATTTCTAGCCATTCCCTTATCTTTCGCATGGAGGTGGTGGACTGGAATGGAACCTGAGCATGAACATTATAGGGAAAAAGTCAGAATAGTTTTAGATTCAGGTATACCATTAACTAGATATCGGTCTGAATTAGATGCAGAAGCAAGACGAGTATATCTTGACCCTGATAGACAAGCACGTATAGAATCTGATCTGTTAAATCCTCTCGGAATCACTCATTTCATATTATTTCCTGCATTAATTGCTTGGCCTATTTTATTCCCTTTCTCAATAATCATTGGTCTTTTAGCCTGGTTTCCGTTAAAGATTTTTGAGTGGATATTAATCGAGAAAAAACTTTTATTGAAAATAACTAGTTCAGTTAAAAATATAAATCGCTGGGAAATAATAGGAATACCAAGATTAGATATTGGAATAAAAACATCTGATAGGATTTTGACATCAATACATCGTATGCCTATTACTGTATTTTTGGGTCTTTTTTCATATCTTTTGGTTATGAATTTACATTGGCTGGCTGGATTTAGTATTCAAAATACAATTCTTTTGTCTTCGTTGTTGTATATCATATTAGTATCATTCATTTCGGTTATTCGCGCAGCAACTGCTAGTGCATTGGCATTTGCAGATCTTCCCAAAAGGAGGGTAATACCTATGGATACTCTTGTAGAAACATGGATGGCACCATGGGTGGGGGCCGGTCTAATTTTCTTTTTAGTTCGTCAATTGACATTTTCATACAAAGGAATTCGCGAGGATACTTTGTTCGCTGATCCTATTATTTTTGCTTTAGCTATATTGTTAGTATTGTATACTGCAACTATTATTGGATTAATGATTGAAGTTACGTTCTTCCGTAATCGTGGGAAGTCAGTCAAGGTTCAATTTCAATTACAAGTTGTTGAAGAACATTCCCCAACTCTCTATCTTTTCACTCAACATTTAGGTGATCTGAAAATCTCACCATTAATGTCTCTAGACGAATGGGTGAAAAAAGGGGAAGATTTTGAATTTGGGGACTTTAAAGATTTATAATTGTTCAATTGTCAATGAAACATTATCACCGATTATTATTTCATTCCCCTCTTTGACGCTTAAAACCACCAAACCTTTATTTTTTGATGTAGATGTAACTATTACTTTCTTTCCTAAATTAGATTTGTAAATTCCGGGCTCTAATATTGTATCTGCATTATATCTCATAATTTTCTTAGTTATTTTCCCTCTACTTTCCAATCTCGCATGAATTTCTTGACCAGGGTAACAACCTTTCTTTAGATTTATAATTCCCTCCAAGCCTAGCTCTGATGGTAGGAAGTTATGCGCATATTCTTCATTGGATAATATGCCATTTTCGATTCGATGTTTATTCCAAGAATTGGTACTGGATGATTTAGCACCCTGTTTCTCAATCATATCAATAAAACCTTGGATTTTTTCAGTCTGTATTAATATGTTTACTTGCACGTCTTTCTTTAATTCAATTTTTAGCGTATAGAATTCATCAGACTCATTCCAAATACCTGATTTTTCGTTCACAGAATTTTCTCCAATGATTCTCTTAATGTCATCTAACTTTCTTGTAAAAATTGAGATTATGGATAAAGCACCATCTCCGTTCATTGTTTGTACATCTTCATTCCAGTGAATTCCTGAGACAATTAAATCTCTAGTCATTTTTGAATTATCAGAGATTCCTTGCACCAAAAGTTGTCCTGCGATACTACTAATTTCTAACGCATCTATGATTTTTCCATTTGCATCACAAATCAGGCTTTTATGGCATTCTAGGTCAATAATCTCTCTTATATCAGAAGTTATAATTCGATTTAAGTGGGTTATGGCATCCTTTCCTTCAATGACTGTTACACTACAGTCTTGGACGAAATAGTTACAATTTGAGGATTCAGGTTGCAATTATATCCCTCAACCAAATGATTGTCCGCAACCACATGATCTTGAAGCATTAGGATTTGTAATGTTGAATCCTCCACCCATCAATGTATCTTTGAAATCTAACTCAATTCCGTTGAGTAATGAACTATCGTTGTTATGGATATAGACTTTAACTCCTTCAAAATCTAGAATCTGGAAACTTTCTAAATCTGGTTTTTCCATTATTTTCATGTCATATAAATATCCTGAGCAGCCACCAGATTGAGCACTGACGACTAAACAGTGAGTATCTTCTTCATTTTTTATGGTGCTTTTCATTTGTTTCAACGCAGATTCAGTTACTGTGATTTTAACATCGACAACTTCTGTTTGTGTTATTACAGGTAGCGAGAAACCTCCTCCGCCTAAAATCCCCATGAACTCTTGACTTAGTAGGGGCTATATGAACAATCGTGTAGTTATGCATAGCAACCTATGGTAAGATAAGATAAGCACATCTCCCAGTGTCATGGCAGGCCTAAGAGATGTACCTGCTCATTGGTTAACATCTGAAGGGATAACCAAAGGTATGGACATAGTATGTCATGAGTCCGCTTTGTCAATTTCTATTTCTGATGGTTCAGGATTTGTCTTCCCTCTCGGTATGACAATGAGAACACCAGGAATGGATAAAGAACTCGTCATCGGTTTATTATTTTCTGAAGGGATAATTGATGATTTCAGCCAAATAAGTGGGATTCAGATATTGAATGACGACATTTTAGTGATAATCCCTAGCCTAGATGAAAAAAATATGTCTGAGTTTCAAAGAAGGATATCTTCGACCTCTTCATGTGGTGTATGTGGTAAAGACTCTATTTCTAATCTTTTACATATACATGGTCCTGAGTTGTCTGAAGATGTTTTAATTAAATCTTCTGTGATCAATGATAGCATTGAAGAATTAAGGAAAAAGCAATCTATATTTCAAAAAACTGGAGGGGCTCACGCTAGTGGTTTATTTGATCTGAATGGTAAATTGTTATTTATTGCAGAAGATATAGGTAGACATAACGCAATGGATAAATTGGTAGGCTCTATAATCAGTAAATCTCCTGAAATATTTTCTAAAAGCTTCATACTTTTCTCAGGAAGGTTATCTTTCGAATTAGTGCATAAAGCACGCAGAGCCGGAATTCCTGTTCTTGTTGCTATAGGTGCACCAAGTAGTTTGGCAATTGATATAGCCCTTGAACATGGGTTAACATTAGTTGGGTTTGCTAAAAATAATAATATGACTGTATATTCTGGTAGGGGTAGGATTAGTCATTAACTGATTAGGTTTAAGGTGTAATTATGGATGAAAAAGCGACTCCCTTGACTCCCTTGGAACCTGAGCCACCAAAATTAAGCAAGCCAAAGAAATCTGCAGCAGGCATTCCTGCAATTCTATCTACTGCCAAATATGGTTTAGGAAACATGGGGCTAATCAGTTCCATTAAAAAATTATCTAAAGTGAATGATTTTGATGGATTTGATTGTCCTGGTTGTGCGTGGCCTGATCCCGACAACCATCGTTCATTTGCTGAATTTTGTGAAAATGGTGCTAAAGCGGTTGCCGACGAAGGAACTAGGAGTAGAGCTGATGCTAATTTTTGGTCTAAATGGAGTGTTTCTGAATTATCTAAACAATCAGATCATTGGCTAAATTCTCAAGGTCGAATAACCCAACCAATGATATTGCTACCTGGTACTGAATACTATGTACCGATTACATGGAATGATTCATTTGATCTAATTGCTGACAATTTAGTATCTTTGGCTGATCCTAATGAAGCAATATTCTATACCTCAGGAAGAACTAGTAATGAAGCAGCATTTCTTTGGCAACTATTAGCTCGAAGATTTGGAACAAATAATTTACCTGATTGCTCAAATATGTGCCATGAATCATCAGGAGTCGCTCTTAATGAATCTATAGGGATTGGAAAAGGTACAGTGACACTTGATGATTTTAATTCTGCTGAGCTAATTATTGTCGTAGGGCAAAACCCGGGGACTAATCACCCTCGAATGTTGACTGCCCTGAGAGATGCTCGTAAAAAAGGCGCATCAATAATAAGTATCAATCCTTTAATTGAGACTGGTATGAAGAGATTCAAGCATCCTCAAAACCCCATAGAGATGTTCGGGCGAGGTTCATCTATAGCGGATAAACATTTGAAAATCAAAATAAACTCTGATCAGGCTCTTTTCCGTGCCTTTTCTAAAATTATAATAGAATCAGGGAAAATTGATAAGGAATTTATTAGTACATATACCAATGGTTTCGAAGAATATAAAGAATTAGCGTTGAATTCAGATATAGAAAATATTTCTGAGATAACTGGAATTAGTTCTAATGAAATTAGGGAAGTATCTCACAAAATATCTAATTCTAAATCTACGATTGTATGTTGGGCAATGGGTATTACTCAACATAAAAATTCAGTTGCAACAATCCAAGAAATAGTGAACTTTCTTCTATTAGGAGGGAATATTGGGAAACCCGGTGCAGGGGTTTGTCCTGTCAGAGGGCATTCAAATGTCCAAGGAGATAGAACAGTTGGAATCAATCATAAACCTTCACCAAATTTTATTCAAAATTTAGATAAATCAACCGGTATAGTTTCTCCAACTGAACACGGTTATGATTCTGTTGAAGCGGTTAAAGCAATGGAATCAGGTGCTGCAAAAGTATTCTTGGCTATGGGGGGGAACTTTGTTTCTGCAATGTCTGATACTAATAGAACTTCAAATGCAATTACTAATTGTGATTTAACAGTTCATATTTCTACAAAACCCAATAGGTCACATTTGATTACTGGGAAAACAGGTTTGATACTGCCTTGTTTAGGTCGTACTGAAATTGATGAATCTACAATTGGTAGACAGTTTGTTACAGTTGAAAACTCAATGGGAATCGTTCATTCATCTAAAGGTCAATCACAACCTGCTAGTTCTTATTTAATTTCCGAACCTTCAATAGTTTCGGGTATTGGTGGTGCATTAGAAACAAGATTGGAAAGGAGTGGAATCGCTTGGCAGAATCTCTCTGACAATTATGATTTAGTACGCGATTTAATAGAAAAAACGATTCCTGAATTTGAAAATTATAACCGACGAGTAGAATCTAAATCTGGGTTTTACTTACCTAATCCTCCACGAGATAGTCGTACTTTCAAAACAAAGAATGCTCTGGCTAATTTCGTCTGTCATGATATTTCCTGTGTATCTAATAGTGATGAATTTATGATGATGACTATCCGGTCTCATGATCAGTATAATACAACTATTTATGGTTTAGATGATAGGTACAGGGGAATTAAGAAAGGGCGCAGAGTTGTTTTGATGAATGAAGACGACATGTTGGAAAGTAACTTCAAAGAAGGAGAATTAGTTGATCTTAGTTCTAATCGGGATACAGGGGCAGTAATTTCCCCTAGTTGGTATGTTGTCCCTTATGACATCCCTAAGGGTAATGTAGCCACTTATTTCCCTGAGTCTAATGTTCTCATACCTTTGGATAGCGTTGCAGATAGAAGCAATACGCCTACTAGTAAATCTGTACCGATTGGAATTAAAAAATCTATTAATTAAGTTTCTTTTGTTCCTTAATTATCAATTTACACCTATTGATTTGTGCTTTACATAATTTTAAATCCTCATCCCCAAGTCCTCTATTTTTTGCTTGTTCAAAGCATTTCACAGCATCATCATACAATTCTATAGCAGCATATGATGAGCCCATGTTGTATAGTGTACGTCCAGTTACTGAACTTGGATCTAATACTACTGCAGCATGATACTCTTGAATGCTTTCAGGATATTTTTCTAACTGGTATAGTGCGTGTCCTTTTCCATTATGTGTTCTGACTCTAAGTTCAATTTCTCCACTAGGAGCGTCAGAAAGTGCTTTATCGAAGCAATTTAATGCTTCATTAGCGTTATTTTCAGTTAGTAAAACAATTCCTTTGTTATACCATTCTATTGAGACATTAACATTAACATTTGATTTGATTTTTTCATCATCAATGATGATTTTTTCTTTAACTTCTTTAGCAGCAGCAATTAGATTTTCTAATTCTTCCTCTTCATCTAATTGCACATTATTATTATCCTTGATTTTAGTGAGTTCTTTGACTCTCTGCATACACTGGTTAGCTCTCTCAATATAACCTGCTTGAGAAAGAGCATCTGCCAATCCTTTCCATGAATCAATATCAGAACTATCTTTTTTCAATAATTCTTTCCATTCATTGACCGCCGATGCATGATCGCCTTTCCCAGTCATTTTCATAGCTCGAGATTTCCTAGCAGTTTTACTATTGACAAAATCATTTATTCCTTTACTTTTCAGTTCAACATCTTCAGGTTGTAATTCTTCTTCCTGTATATTTTGTTGTTGAGATTCAGAAACTTGTTTCAATTCTACATTCACCTGTTTAGATGGTAATTTAATTATTTCAACCTCTTCTTTATAGACGTGTGATTCCTCAAATAATTGAATTTTTTTCACTTTACTCAACCTACTAATCCTTACTAATTCCGAACTTTCGCTACTAGTCTCAATTGCCATTTTAGCGAAATTAGAAGCTCTCTCAGGGTCTATATGTTCTAATATTAAGGCTAAGTTGGCATTTGTAGGTCCATAGTCAGGGTTAATTCTATGTGCTTGTTCAAAAGAATTTATTGATTCTTCTAAATTACCTAACTTAGCATTAGTAACGCCTAAGCCATACCATGCTGTTGTACAATTATGATCGAATTTTGTTGCCTGTAAGTACAAATCAGTCGATTTAAGGTAGTTTCCTCTATTAGCAGATACTTCCGCATCTTGAAGTAACTGCCTTAAGTCAAAATCAGACATATAACTCGCATGTACTTCTTCGAGTTAAGCATTGGCTGTATATGTCTCTGTTTAAGCCATGGATTGAATACATATACTTATTCCGGGATATATGGTACGCCAACTTAGAGTGATGGGAATCTGCGGAACTTACGGTTTAGATTCTGCTAATGGAAGGATGTTAGAGATAGTTTCTAAGCTACTAGAAGAGAAAGGTATTGAATGGGTCGTCTGGAATAATTCTCAAAACCCACTGCCATTTGTAGGTGAAGATGGATGTTGGAGTCATCCGAATGTGAAGATGTACAAAGAAATGGCTGAATCAGTAGATGCTTTTGTTCTTTCTAGCCCCGAATATCACGGTACAATGAGTGGTGTTATGAAAAATTCCTTAGACTGGTTATCTTTTGATCAAACTACTGGTAAGATTTTTGGATTAATTAGTACATTAGGTGGTCAATCTAATACTACCACTCTAAACCATATGAGAGTTGTAGCAAGGTGGATACATGGTATTACTATTCCTGAACAGTTAGTGGTTGCTAAAATCAAAAATGCTTTTGATGATGAGGGTAATATATTAGATGATGATTTGAAAGTTCGAATCGATAAATTCGTCAATAGCTTAGTTAAACATACTAGTAAACTCAGACTTTCAGAGTGATAATTTTGGAAATACTACCCCCAGGTTCTGAATTATTATTATTATTAATCTCAGTTTCTGGTGTTGCTACATGGTGGTCTAAAAATATCATCAAATCCAAGCCTCATACATTGTTTTTTGCGTTATTAGGGTCTGCATCCGTAATTTCGTTATTATATTGGGTGAACTTATGATGAATGGTCAAAGTTACCCAATACGATTACCAGTTGAATGGTATACGAAGAATCCAGTCGGTAAACACCCTGAAATTTCAGGTATTACAGGGAAAAAAATAGTTATAGTCATTGATAAAAAATTCAGCTTCTTTGAAAAAATGATAGTGGAATTATTCCGCGGACCTAAAACATTGGAAAGGCCGCTAGATGATATGAACTCATTATTCTGGGAACTTATGGATGGCACTAGAACATTTGATGAAATATGTAATATCATGGATAATACTTTTCATGAGCGAATAGCTCCAGTTTCGGAAAGATTGGAAGCATCGCTAACTAATTTCATTAACTTGAATTTAGCAGTTTTAGTTGAAAAAAAAGTTCATTCATCCTGAGGTTCTTTCCACTCAGGAGTACCTACCCTTGCTTCTTCGTCTCTTTTTTCTTTGTATACTGCAGAAAAGTAAGCAATCATCGGTAATATTAGTAAAAGAGTAAAACAACCAATAAGTGTCGCGAAACTGTAAATCGATTCTTGAATCGGATCTAGTTTGAATTCTACTACTGAAACTAATTCATGAGTTGTGATTGTACTTGTTATGTTTATACCTTGTGATGAAGTAATATTTCCATCCGAATCTATAATAGTTATTTTCCAAGTTATTGTCTTTTTATCTCTATTGACTATTTCATTAGCACTTTCATTAGCATCGTCTAAATTATCAGCTTGTATAGAACCAAGTCCACCAATTGGTAAATCTAGTGATACAAGTCCTTTCATGTCATTCTGTTCATCTAAATTAATCTCATGGTATGCACCAATTCTGCAAGTTTCAATGAGGCCAACATAATCGGGTGCAAATTCTTTACAATTGAAATCTTTATCTTCTTGTCCTAATGATGGCGTGTGGTACCAGTTAACGCCTGAAGCGTCTAATCTGAGCATACTTCCTTGCGGTGCTCCGTCTACGGTTGTGTTAATCCACGTGATTGCTGAGTTTGTTACAACGTACCACTCAGACATATTTTCTTCTAACTGAATATATTCCAAATTTTCTTCTGAATTAGATGTTTCATAAAGATAATATTCGGAATCTACTGTGTTGGAATGAACTGCATACCCCAGTATTAAAATCAGCACTAGGCCTAGTCCGATAAGTGTACGTAACATATTTGGATTACGCGACATTGACTTCTCCATATTGTAGATGGGCTAGGGGGGTGGTTTTGAATACTTGTTGAATGCTGTTACAGTATGTCTTCTCAGTATCTGCGGTCGACTCTTGTCATCACGGTTAAATACAGACTCTAGGACGGGCGGTCCGCACAAAGGTGATAGTATGACCACGTATTACGATGTACCTGCTGATTTATTGATTGGTAGCCTTTCTACAGAGCTTCAAGAATTTGAGCAAATTACTCCTCCAGAGTGGGCAGAATACGTGAAAACAGGGATTCATCGTGAGCGTCCACCTACACAAGAAGACTGGTGGTTCATTCGATCTGCCGCAGTATTGCGTAAAGTAGGAATGAAAGGTCCAATTGGTACAAACCACATGGCGCAAGAATATGGCGGTCCTAAAGATAGAGGCGTCAAACCAACACGTGCAGCAGCGGGCTCAAGAAACGTAGCACGAACTGTTCTTCAACAATTAACAGAAGCAGGACTTATTACAAGCAAATGGAACCCTGCAAATACAGTGAATTTTGGTAAAGTATTAACTCCAGAAGGCCACGCACTTTTGGATAAGATAGCACACTCAGTTAGAGGTGCAGCAGAAGAGAAATACCCAGGTCTTTCAAAATATTAAGGTGATTAAATGGCTCGTGTTAAACCCCTAGCGAAGAAACTCAGACTCAATAAAGTCACCAAGCAGAATCGTCGTGTCCCAGTTTGGGTCATGCTTCGAACTAATAGAAGTGTCACAAGTCATCCAAAAAGACATATGTGGCGCCGATCTAAATTACAGAGGTGAGGAAATATGGCAGAAGTTAGAGAGATGACAATACCATTACGTGCTGCTTGGTCCGTTCCAAGGACAAGAAGGGCTAATCGTGCAATGGCTGAAATTAAGAAACATGTATCTCAGCACATGAAGAAAACAGATGAAGAAGAGATATGGATTGATGAAGCAATCAATCATGTTATCTGGGCTAGAGGGATGCAAAAACCTCCAAGGAAAATCCGTGTACAAGTCACTAGAGAAGAAGGATTCCCTTTAGAAGTGAAATTATTGGAGGAATAAACATGGGCAACATTAGACCATCATTCATTAAAATCAGAGCTTTAAGATTAGTTGAACTTTATCCAGATATGTTTAATGCTGATTTTGAAAATAATAAACACTACGTTACAGAATATACTGATGTATCCAACAAGCGTATGAGAAATTGGATCGCTGGTTACATCACTAGATATAGACAGCGAAGAGTCGATTAGAGAAGTATTATTCTAATCCTTGTAGTCGGATATTTGATTCAGATGGGCGAAATGCTTGATGTCCCCCCACCTTTTTATTCGAAAAGAGTATCGATAGTCCTTGTAAGGCCTCAATTCGATGGTAACATAGGTGCTGTAGCTCGTTCGATGAAAAACTTCGGTTTCACAGATCTTAGGATTGTTGGAAGAGACAATGTTTGGTCCGATGAGGTAAGGAATAGAGCAAAACACGCTCAATCAGTATTAGATGATGCCAAATTCTATGACGATATTAAATCAGCAGTTTCTGATTCAAGTCTAGTAATTGGGACATCTGGGAAAAGAGAGTTGGGGAGTAAAATTTCTTTCCGTCACTTTTTAGAGCCCGAAGATTTACCTAAACAACTGAGTGATATTGATGGTAAAATATCAATTGTATTTGGACCAGAAGGTAAAGGTTTATTGAATAGTGAATTAAAACTATGTGATTTATTAGTCACTATTCCAACATGGCCTGGTTATCCAATAATGAACTTGAGTCATGCAGTTTCCATAATTTGTTACTCCTGGTATCGGAATAATACGATACCTTCCGATGATTCCCGAAATGAGAAGCTTCTTTCTGCTGAATTAAAGAATGTTTTAACGAATGAAATTACAAGATTATCTGAATTGATTCCTACTTTAGATTTCAGAAGAACAGGGATTGATGAAACACTACAAAGAATAATTTTACGTGGTTTACCAAAAGATGATGAAGTACATCGATTGTTAGGGGTTATTCAAACTACTAATCTTGCATTTGAATACTTCTCTAAGAACCCTGAAATATGGGAAGAAGTTATTTCAAGCAATAATGATGATAATTAATTATCATTTCTCCAAGTCGCCCATGATTTAGGAGTTTCCCTGACATGAAATGCAACTAACCGTAATTTTTGTTGATATTTCGATATAATTCTTGGCTCTACTTGTTCAAAAGCCCATTTGGCTAAATTCTCTGCAGTAGGTATGAAAGAAACTACGAATGTTCTATGTGTGTCTCCTAAAATTGACAGGGCCTCTAAGGCCTCAAGGTCTTGGTCATAGACAATAAATGCATGATCAACTATGTCGTGAATATATTCCTCTAAAATTTGAGAGACATCTGAGAAATCCATTAACATTCCTTCGTCAGAGACTCCCTCATCAACAACTACATCGCCTTCTATTTCTGCTTCCCAACGATATCTGTGTCCGTGCATATGCCGACATTTACTTTTATGATTAGGCACTCTATGACCAGTATCAGTTTCCACAAATCTTCGAATTATTGTAACCATTATTCTCTCTCCTCAAAACTCATTGATGCTGAGTTAATGCAGTATCTTTCTCCTCCAAATTGAATAGGCCCATCATTAAATATGTGTCCTAAATGTGCATTGCATTTCGAACATTGAACTTCTAAGCGAATCATCCCATGAGTCATGTCTTGTATTTGATTTATGTTAGCTTCAGTATGTTCGCTATGGAATGACGGCCATCCACATCCCGAGTCAAATTTCATTTCTGATGTGAATAATGTGTGCCCACAGCAAATACAGGTGTATTCACCATCTCTCTTTTCATCCCAAAATTCTCCTGTAAAGGGGCGCTCTGTAGCACTTTTTCTAGTTACATCATATTGCAAATCAGTTAAATTTTCTTTGTAATATTCATCTTTATTCTTTTGTTCAATAGATATCGCATTTTTAAGGACAATTTCCCATGGTTCCACGTAATCTATTGGATCAATTCGACCTATATCTCTAAACGCTAAAATTCTTTCAATATCCGATCCAGTTCTGCCAGAACTTCTTCCTTCCGAATCTGGATCATATGATGTGATTGTATTGGAAAAAATCGTGTCGAAGTCTAAGGTGAGAATTCCGCAAGATTTTTCTGCATCACGTAATATTTTTGTTTTATCGTCATCTATGTATGGGAGACAAAATTTCACTCTATCTGAATCCCAATTCCCAATTCTAAAAGCCTCTTCTAGACTTTCATAGAATTCTGGACGACAATCTGGATAGATTGCATGATCTCCACTATGAACTCCTAAAGCAATCTCAACATCAATTCCTTCTCTGGAAACTATTGACAACGCATAGCCATAGATAATTGAAGAAAATATGGCATTTCGATTGGGTACTACAGTGGCTTTCATTTGTAATTCTTCATAGTGTCCTTCAGGAATCTCAATTTCTTCATTTGTCAATGCAGAATGGAATACTGACATTGCTGATGATAAATCTACAATTTCATGATTAATTTTAAATCCCTTTCCATTGAGGTGACTTATATTATCTATAGCCTTTTCAACTTCAATTACATGTTTTTGACCATATATGAATGATATACAATCAACTTTGTAATCATTTGCTAATAAGTTAATTAAGAGACTTGTAGAGTCCATCCCACCGCTTAGAGCCATAACTGCTCTTTTCATTCTACACCCATCCATTTGTGTGTTTGTAGGGATAATCTCCATTCAGGATTTTCTCGTACTTTCTCAAATGTACTATGAAAATTCATACCATTCCATTCTGTACTCTGCCCTTCGTCGTAAAGTGGTTGTAAAAATAGGTGTTCGAATCCTTCTTTTAGTTCATCATACATTTCTAATTTTTGACCTAAATATACTACTTTTAGTTCATCACCATTTGTTTGTTTAATTTTCAGATCAGCGTATTCTTGATCTTTTGGACTCACGCAAACCCAATCGATTGTATCCTTAGGTATGAGTATAGTTCCATTTGTTTCTATGCTTAGATAATATCCAAGAGGCTTGAGACAAGTAGAAAGAGATACTAAATCTTGTAAAGCAGGTTCTCCTCCTGTGAATATTATTCTATCACAGTCATATTTTGAGAGTTCATTAACTATTTCTCCTATACTCATATCAGTCCAAACATCAAAATCAGTATCGCACCATGGGCATCTTAGATTACAACCCCCAAATCTAATGAAAATTGACGGGATTCCGTTATGATATCCTTCACCTTGTACGCTATGGAAGATTTCCACAATAGGATATAAAGCTTCTAAATCCATATTTTGACTAAGAATTACCATTATAGTCCCTCACTTATTTCTCGGATTATTAATTAATTGTAACAATTCAACTCTCGCTTGAGGGTTTTCAAAGAAAACTCCTTTCATGGAACTTGTAGTCATTACTGAGTTCTGTTTTTTGACCCCTCGACATTGCATACATCCATGTTTTGCTTCAATAATGACTGCACACCCCAAAGGCTGTAAAACTCTCTCTAAATCATCAGCTATAGACTTAGTAATTCTTTCTTGGTTTTGCAATCTCAATGAATGAAGTTCAACCAACCTAGCCAACTTACTAATACCAACTATTTTTTCTACTGGAATATAAGCAACATGTGCTGAACCGGTAAATGGTAACATGTGGTGTTCACATGTAGAATGGAATTCTATATCTCTAAGTAAAACAATACCATCGTATCCTTCAGCATTGAAAGTAGATTCTAAAAGAGTATTTGCATCAATTGTATAACCCTGGTAAAGTTCTTCATATGCATCAATGACTCTTTTGGGGGTATCTAAGAGTCCTTCTCTTAGCGGACCATCTATTTTCTCGATATACCTGACTAATGTCTCTATTGCATTTTGTGCATCAATTTTACTAGGTATTTCATTTTTCATTATATCATCTCCTACCATGGAATTCATCTATGGTATCTAATTGATCTAGGATTTTTCTGCATGCAGTTCTTACTGCGTCTGCTAATGAAATAAATTTTTTATCATCACCAACATGTTTTTTTAAATCTTCTAATAGTTCTGAAGGAATATCCAGACTTATTTTTGGCATGACTTTCGCAACTCATAGTTTCTTTTAAGTATTCTCTGAGTATTACTATAGGAATATCATGTGTTTCTATACGATTCTATTAATCCATTTAATTCAGGATACTTCAAATTCAATGCTTTAGCTCGTTCAAGCAGAGTATTTAGTAGCAGATTTATTTCATTTTTTTGAACACCTTGTTCTAATAGGCTCGAAATCACTGATAAACCACCTTGAATTGATCCTGAATCAAGATATGCGTCATTAGATATTTTTTTCGCATCTCTCATTAGTTCTAGAGTTTGAGATATATAAATAACCTCTGTATTCACTAATTCGTTAGTAAGTTCCCTATCACTTGATACTATTAGAGATGAGATTAGATCAAGCATATTTATTCAACCACTTAAGAATCGATATTAATCCTTTGTACTAGTTCTACAAGAACTCCACCAGTAGATTCAGGATGCACAAATGCTATTTTATGCCCCTCAGCTCCTTGAGATGATTTATTGTTAATCATACGGATACCCGATTCTATTAAATCAAGTATTAATTGATCAATATCATCTACTGTTATAGCTAACTGTTGTATTCCCTGTCCTTTTTTTGAAATAAATTTAGCGATAGGAGATTTTTCAGATAAAGCTTCTATTAGTTCAACTTTCGAGTGTGTTTTATCACCATTTTCATCTATGCCATAGAACATTTTAATTTTCACACCTTGTTCTAAATTATGTTCCACAGAATCATCGGATTTCAGTCCAATTTGTTCCCAGAATCTTGATGCTAGGTCTATATTTTCTGTCGCAATACCGATATGATCTATTCTACTCATTTAAACACCACTTGGTGAGATCCATGTCCCAAAAACTTCTCTCATTACATCATTGACTTCGCCCACAGTAGCACCCGATTTCAGTGCCTCAATTAATGGAGGCATGACATTTTCAGTCCCCTCACATGTAATTTTCAATAATTCTAATTTCTGATTAACAATCAAATTATTTCTTAATTTCTTAAATTTTCTTAGTCTTGTTATTTGTTTCGACTCACTTTCAGAATCTATTTTTTGACCTAAATTCATATTTCCAGAATCTTCGATATTTGTGTTAACTCCTACCACTAACAAATCTTTATTTTCAGTATCTTGAATTTCTTTCCAAGCGCTTTCATGAATCATTCTTTGCTGAATTCCCAATTTCAAACAATTTAAAACACCTCCTTGCTTTTCCAATTCTAATATCATTTTATATGATTCATTTTTTATTTTTGAAGTTAATTCTTCTACTAAATATGAACCCGCTAGAGGATCTACCACATCTGCGACACCGGTTTCATGAGCAATTATTTGTTGAGTTCTCAAGGCTATTTTAACCGATTCATTAGTTGGTAAACCTATTGCTTCATCATAACTATTTGTATGTAGTGACTGAGTTCCTCCGAGGACTGCAGATAGTGCTTGATAAGAGACTCTGACAGAATTATTCATCGGTTGTTGAGCTGTTAGAGTGACCCCTGCAGTTTGTGTGTGAAATCTTAATTGTGATGATTTAGGATTTTTTGGATTGAAACGTTCATTAACTAATTCATACCATAATTCTCTGGCGGCTCTGAATTTAGAAATCTCTTCAAAGAAATCGTTATGACAACCGAAGAAAAATGACATTCTCGGTGCAAAGTCATCGATGTCCAACCCTGATTTTACAGCCTCTTCTGCATAAAATATTCCATTAGCAAGAGTAAGCGCAACTTCTTCAATCGCAGTTGATCCTGCTTCTCGAATATGGTAACCACTAACTGAAATGGTATTCCATTTAGGCGTATTAAGGTTGCACCATTCAAATAAATCTGTAGTGAGTCTTATTGATTCTTTAGGTGGGTATACGTATAATCCTCTAGCAATATATTCTTTTAGTATATCGTTTTGAACGGTTCCTCTTAGATGTATTCTCTCAATTCCTTGGTTATCTGCTGCAGCTACATAAAGAGCTAGCAAAGTCGTTGCTGGAGCATTTATTGTCATTGAAGTAGACACTTCTCCTAGATTGATGCCTGCAAACAAAGTCTCCATATCATCTAGTGAATCTATAGGGACACCAACTTTACCTACTTCGCCTAAAGAATCTTCATCATCTGAATCCATACCTAGTTGCGTAGGTAAATCAAATGCTACTGAAAGTCCAGTTTGTCCCGACTGTAGTAATAGTTTAAATCGTTGATTTGTATCTTTAGCAGTAGAAAAACCAGCATATTGCCTCATAGTCCATAGTTTTTGTTTATACATTTTTGAATGTATACCTCTGGTATATGGAGGTATACCTGGTAAATTATGACCATTTTTTGGATGGCCTGAATCCACTGATGTGTCTATGGTTGGAATATCGCTTCTAGGCAAACCACTTCGCGTGGTTGATCTACTCTTACGTCCTTCCACGTGCCACGGGATGTGTGCAAGCAAATGAATTATGTGATTTGATTAGTGATGATGTCCGCCATCGCCATGGACGTGGCCATGAGAAATTTCTTCTTCTCCAGCGACTCTTATTGAAACAATTTCCACATCAAATGTAAGTGTTTTTCCTGCCATTGGGTGATTGAAATCACAATCAACAGTTTCTTCATTAATTGTAATAATTTCAAAAGGCATAGGTTGACCTTGAACTTCAGCTTGGAATGTCATTCCAATTTCAATTTCTTCTGGGAAGTCACCTATTGGCATTGCCATTACTCTTTCTTCTTCTCTATGCCCATAAGCTCGCTCTGGCTCAAGTGTAAAAGTTCTTTTTTCCCCCATTTCAGCACCCAATACTTCGGCTTCAAAACCAGGTATCATTTGCCCATGTCCTACTAGGAAAGTCAGAGGTTCTCTTTCTAACGAACTGTCAAATACTTCTTTTGTATCAAGGAAATACCCATGATAATGCACTGCTACTACTGTATTATTTTCTACTAACATTTTTTCACCTTCTTATTGTATAATCATCAATGACTTTCTCAAGTCTTGACTTTTGTTTATCATTAATGGCACCTTCATCAAATTTTTGATGTAACCATGACTTTGCATCTGATGTTGTTTGCCTTTCACCTTTAGCCCATATCGTACCAAGGAGACTTGATCTATGTTCTTCTGCGACATTTATGTCTTGTAATAGTTTACGCATTTCATATTTATATTCCATATGTCTACTACGATTTAATCTCTTAGCTCTATTTGCTGGTTGATAACTTGATTTAGGCGCCCTGCGTCTTTTGAAAGCAGGTTTAGCTACCTTTTTTTCAGGAATTACTTTGTTAGGCACTGGCACCATAGCTCTTTTACGACTTTGTTCAATTAATGCTGCGGCTCTATCGCTCTGTGGAGTCGTTTCTTTTACAACTGCAGTTTTCTTAATCTGCTTAAGTCCACGGCTTTTCTTTGGTTTATTACCGAGTATTTGGTCGGTTACAATTTCTTTAGCAATCGTTTCTTCTATATCTTGTTCTTGAGTTGCAGTTTTCTCGTTTTCAAT
>TARA_B110000196_G_scaffold4378_1_pt1 | contig 30843 bp, 25 predicted proteins | sample TARA_B110000196 | Tara Oceans TARA_B110000196 (sample SAMEA4397072) | marine metagenome | biome: Polar Biome; feature: [MES] marine water layer (ENVO:01000295) within the mesopelagic zone...; material: water (ENVO:00002006), including particulate matter (ENVO:01000060) such as...... | reverse complement strand
CTGTACCTTGGTTCTGCGTCGGGTAACCCACCAGGTTACGTAGGAAGAGATTTATTGACTTATTGGGCTGAAAAAGACCCTTTGCCGACTCACAGACAGCAATGCATATTGCTCGGGGCTAGTGAAAAACAACTAATGAAAATGGAAAAAGAAGAACAATATCTTGTAGAAAATGCAAGGAAAGAAATGGAATTAATGCCTTGGCCAGAAGGAAACACAGTTACACAAGGTATCACTTCAAGACACAATGCTGATTCTCATTCACAACAGTACGAGAGATTTGAGAATGAATCAACGAACATTGTACCGAGTCCCGTCAAAAATGGAGAATTGAAAATAAAATTCTCTAACGCATCTAACTCTTCAACATACAGTAGGGCAATACAAAATGCCATGGTAGTTTTAGCAGAAAAATATGGTGAAAAAATCGTATTTATGGGTGAAGATATGGAAGTAGCTGGAGCGTTTGGAATGAATATCCCTCTCAAAGCAAAAGGTCATTCAGAAAAATTACTAGATATGCCATTATCGGAATCAATAATCATCCACTCAGCTACAGGTGCGGCTCTTGGCGGTATGAGGCCCGTTGCAGAAATACAATTCGGAGGGTTTGCTGCATTAGCAATGAATGCTTTAGTCAATAATGCCGCTCAATTACGTTGGAGGTGGGGGGCAGAAGTCCCTCTAACAGTTAGAATACCTCTCGGTGCGAAAACAAGAAGTGGACCGTTTCATGCAAACATGATTGAATCTTGGTTCATCAACGACCCAGGATTAACGATAGTATTCCCAAGTAACCCTCAAGATGCTTATGATTTACTAATTGAATCACACGACTTGAACGACCCCGTGATTTTTCTTGAACATCTCGGATTATATGGTCTAGGAGGAGGGAAAACAGGATGGGGGGACTCCATTAATCAGATAATTGATACCGAATCCGTGAAAAATAGATTAGAAAATAATGAATCATCTATCGGTAAAGCGAAGATCATCAGAGGTGGAAATAACTTGACGATTATCACATGGGGTGCAATGGTACATGTCGCCCTCAAAGCAGCAACTATACTATCCAATGAAAACATTGAGGTTGAAATCATTGACCTCCGCACCATATTGCCATTTGATTCAAAAACTTGCATAGAATCAGTCATGAGGACTAAGAAAATGATTGTACTTCAAGAGTCCCAGTATACAGGTGGACTAGGGCACACTGTGAGTAGTAGAGTCATAGAAGAAACCTTTTGGAACATGGAATCTCCGCCAGTAGTAATAGGTGCACTAGATACACCAGTCCCATTCTCACCAACATTGGAAGATTATACTATACCTACCGTAGAACTTGTATTGAGACATGTAAGAAGAATGTGCAAATAAATAACGAGGTAAATAATAATGTTAGAATTTATGTTCTTTTTGCCTGATTTAGTACTAGTTATTTTGGGTTTTATATTGCTTATTACTGGCGGTGAAAGTGTAGTTCAGGGAGCTATTACATTAGCAAAAAAAATGAATGTTTCACCACTATTAATTGGTTTTACAATAGTTGCCGTAGGGACCTCTCTCCCTGAATTAGCAGTAACGATAAAGGCTGTAAGTAGCAATAATCAACAACTTGTAGATTTAGCAGTAGGAGGAGTCTTAGGATCAAATGTCGCTAATATCATGTTAGTATTAGGAACTGCTGCAATGCTTGGTGCCTGTGAAGACCCAGGTTTGGGAATTAAAAAAGATGCAATTGCAGTGATTTTAGCATCCATCGTCCTGTTAATTGCTGTAATGATGGGAGAAATTAGTGGAATATTTGGAATTGCAATGTTAGTCTCCCTAATCTTATTTTATGCATACTCATATATTTATTCAAAAAAACTGGGTTTGGAAGATGAACTCGATGACACATGGATAGGTGAGAATATGATTCTAGCTATGGGAGTGACAATATTTGGAGGATTAATGATTTTCTTTGGTGCGGAATTATTGATAGAAGGAGCAACAGGAATTGCAACTTCAATGGGAATCTCAGAAACGATTGTAGGGCTGAGTATAATTGCTTTAGGCACATCATTACCAGAATTAGCAGTTACAATAATTGCAGCATTGAGAGGTCATAAAGGAGTTGCAATAGGAAATGTCCTTGGTTCAAATGTCATTAATATCTTAGGAATTCTAGGTGTTGCTTCAACATATGCAGGAGGAATTTTAATTTCTGACGAATTTGCAGGAAGAGACATATGGGTCGTCATGATTACTTCAGGTTTAGTTGCAGCAATGCTACTTGGTGAGAAAAAAATAAGTAAAAATATCGGATTAACTATGGTCATAGGATACCTACTATACATAGCATATCTGTACTTATCTTGATTCTAGAGTATAGGCGAACGGCTAAGTCTGAATGCCATCTGCGAGTGACATGGTTAACTTCGAATTGACTGATGAGCAACTTATGTTGCAAGAATTGGCACGTAATTTCGCTGATGAAGAAATCAAGCCTAATGCCTCTTTTTGGGATAAAGAAAGTGTATTTCCAAGAGATGCTATAGCTAAAGCCAATGAATTAGGACTTCTAACTCTCAAAATCCCTGAAAAATATGGTGGAGGAGGTATGGGTTCATTTGAAGAAGTCTTGGTACTTGAAGAATTAGGTAGAGGAGATCCGGGATTTGCTACTGCTGCTGGGAGTTCGATGTTAGCATCTTACCCAATAATAACTGGAGGCACAGAACAGCAAAAAGAGAAGTATCTTCGAATGATTACCGAAGGAAAAATCGCAGCATATTGTGTGACAGAACCCGGTGCAGGAAGTGATGTACAGGCAATACAAACAGAAGCTGTAAAAGAAGGCAATGAATATATTATTAATGGACAAAAAATGTGGATTACAGGTGCTGGATATGCAGACTGGTTCTTCGTATTGGCTTACACAGATAAAAATGCAGGGTATAAAGGAATGAGTGGATTTATAGTTGATGCGAATTCAGAAGGGTTAGAATTAGGTAAAAAGGAAGAAAATATGGGTCAACGTTGTTCAGACACACGTTCAGTGACCTTCAATAATGTTCGTGTCCCTATTGACAATCTAATAGGTGGGAAAGAAAATGATGGTTGGATGAATGCAATGAAAGCATTTGATTTATCTAGACCGAGCATATCATCTCACGCAGTAGGAAATGCACGTGGAGCGATGGAAGAAGCAATATCTTATGCTAGTGAAAGAAATGCATTCAATAAACCAATTATTCGTCATCAAGCAATATCATTTATGTTAGCAGATATGGCTACAAAGATCGAAGCTGCAAGAATGTTGGTTTGGAAAGCAGCTCTAAAGGCAGATTCAGGACAAAGAAATACTCTTGAGGCTGCTCATGCAAAAAGATTTGCAGCAGATATGGCTATGGAAGTCACAACAGATGCAGTACAGGTATTTGGAGGATATGGATATTCCGAAGAATACCCGGTTGCTAGGCGAATGAGGGGAGCAAAGGTCGTACAAATTTTCGAGGGTTCTAGCCAAATCCAAAGGCTCATCATCAGCAGAGAAATGCTTCAAAATACTTAGACAAATACCCCTATAGCGATTTAATTAATATTGCGCGGGTAACCGTTTGATTCAAGTCTAGGCAGAGTGTCCGGACAAACGATAACATGAGTGACAAGGTGAAACTTACAAAGCAGCTCACAGCGATTATGGTATTGGGATTAATGCTAGTTCCAGTATTGGCTACTGTAGTACCATTACAAGATGAAACAGATTCTAAAAATCAAGTAATGGAAACTCCATGGTGGGAAAATACACTTATGGATAAAGATGGTGACTACATACATGACGCAATATGGAAAGCAGCAGAAAATAATTACTACAATTACCTAGACGAAAATAATATGATTAGCGTAATTGTTGATTTTGACCACACTCCAACTATTGATGATGAAATAATGCTTGAAGAAAATGTCATGTTTCAGATACAATTCAGATATTGGTTGATTGATAGTATTGCTGGAAAGGTAGACATAGACCTAATTCCAAAAATCATACAATTACCAGGAGTTGTTTTCGTAGAGCTTGATGGTCGTTTAGAAATACAAATGAACGATGTTAATGAAGTTCATGATGTAACACAAGTGTGGCAAGAAACAGGATACACAGGGGCAGGCAGCGTAGTAGCAATAATTGATACTGGAATAGACAGTGACCATGTGGGTTTAGATGATATTGACGACTCAAACTATACTAATGATACAAAGGTAATCGCGTTTTACGATGCTGTTAATTCACCAGAATTAACAGATGGAACCGAAGTTAAAGCATACGATGACCAAGGTCATGGAACACATTGCGCAGGAATTACTGCAGGCACTGGAGCACCAGATTATCTATACAAAGGAGTTGCCCCTAAAGCGCAACTAGTGGGAGTTAAAGTTCTAGATTCAGGAGGCTCTGGTTCATTTGCAACAGTGATGGCAGGAATGGAATGGACTGTCGAGAAAAAAAATGTATTCAACATACGTGCAGCGAGCATGAGTCTAGGTGGACCGGGAGCTATTGAGTGGACATCTTCTGAAGAAGAATCGGTTAATAGAATGGGGAATGAAATGATGAGAGAAGGAGTGGCACTTTTCATTGCAGCAGGAAATAGTGCCTTCAGTGCACAGATTGGAACCCCTGGTTCTGCCGAAGATGTAATCACAGTTGGCGCTCTCGACAAGAATACTGCGATAGCCGTTTATTCAAGTCAGGGTCCGACTGAAGAAAATAGAGTGAAACCAAATATAGCATTCGTAGGAAGTAATGTCATGGCGCCTGATTTTAACACAGGAGATGGTTACACCGGCAAATCAGGAACAAGTATGGCAACACCTGGAGCTGCAGGATTAGCCGCATTAATGTATCAGGCAAATCCTGATCTATCTCCTTTTGACATTAGGAATATAATGCAAGAAACTGCAACTTATCGCAGATGCGACTACATGTTTGCAAATGAGCCATGTGCTGAAGATGCTATCCCTAAAAATAGGCAGAACAATGTTTACGGACACGGCCATGTGAATTCCGTGCCTTCAGTCATGGAAGCTGCAAACAAAGTTTACGAATTATCTTTAACTCTAAATGTCACATTGGCTAGTGATTATAACACCGATAATAGAGTTCTAATTAATCAAGAAGAAGGTGTTCTATTCAATGTCGAAGGAGGAGCAACTAGAATTCAATGGAGGACATGGGACATGAGAGATAATTGGATGGATCTTGCAACATTTGATGGTGAAGATACGGCATTTACAGTAACACATTCACTGCTTGTAGATAGATTACAATATTTACCTAATAATACAGTAGAAGGTGATCAAGTATTATTAGTTCGAGCGATTACAAATGAAAAATCATCAACTAATTTAGCAGTTGACATACATATAATAGGCGATGAAAAAGTACTATCGAATAGTAGTGATTCAGGAGTCTCAGGAATAATTATCGGAGTTCTTTCATTATTAGTATTAGTTTTATTTGCGGTCCTAACAATAACAACTTTAAAATTAAAAAATACTGGATTCTTTGAAGATGATGAAGAAATAAATTCTCAGGAACATATTGAAAATTTAGAAGTTAAAGAACATACAGCAAATGACGACAGTAGTGGTTGATTTGAAAATAAATGATGCTATAATAATTGCAGCAGGAGCAAGTGAAAGGCTAGGTATGCCAAAAGCGTTAATTGACATAAATGGAGAAACTTTGATTCAATTAATTATTAGAAAATTGAAAAATAATAATCTTAATGTAATCATAGTAACACGTCAAGATTTAAAAGATGAAATTTTGTCTTTTGGAGAAAAAGTAATTATTAATTTGAATCCTGAAAATGGACGCACTGGAAGCATCCAATATGGGCTAAAAGAAATCCAAGGGAAAGCCTGTATAATTGTCCCAGTAGATAGACCGGGGTTTTCTGAATCTACACTTCAAAAATTAGTTCAGACTGATATTACTTCATGTCCAAGTAAAAATGGAAAAGGGGGACATCCGGTAGCAATATCAGTTAAAGATTGTGAAAAAGTCTTGAATAGTAACCCATTAACACCTTTAAGGGAGATTATTGACCCCTTGAAAATTGAGGTAGATGATGAATTTTTACACCTAAATATAGATTACTTAGAAGATATTGAGGAGTTAAAGAGGATGATGATTTCTAATACCCGCTTGCGAAATCAAGAAACGTGAAACCTTTTCACAGGTTTATGTCTGTTCAGGTCCTAACTTGGGTTATTGACCAAGTTAAGAAAGGTCAAAGGATAGCTATTGCGACTGTAATTAATGCTAAAGGAAGTGTTCCTGGAAAACCTGGAGCGAGGTTGGCATTAAACTCTAAGGGAGATAGTTTTGGCACCGTAGGTGGTGCAGGATTAGAATTAAAAATACAAAATAATTTAGAAAAATTATTGAATGATAAAACCGATTCTCGACGAAAAAAGGGTGGTGTAATAGAGACTTTCCAATTATACAAAGATGCGAAAGGAAAAGAAGTAACAGCACTTGATAGCCTATGTGGTGGTCGCGTGACTGTTAGTATGGAAGTGATTGAACCGATGCCACATATCTTGATTGCAGGGGGAGGTCATGTAGGTAAGTGCGTGGCTATAGTAGCAGATTCTTTAGGTTGGGATTATTCAGTATTTGATGTTAGAAAGGATTACTCGAATAATGAAAAATATCCATTAGCAGTTGAAACAATTACAAGCAGCGCGAAATTATTTCTAGATTCAGAAAATTCCGAGTCAATAAAGAGATTTTCGGACATTCTCCTACTTGGCCATGATTGGGCTGTTGATCAAGAGTTATTGTTGGGTTTACTGAAGATAAAAGGTGAAGAAAACCGACCTAGAATAGGCGCTATAGGATCTAAGTCTAAATGGAGTTCTTTTAGAAATGAAGCATTAGAAAATGGCATTAAAGAAAGTTGGTTTAATTCCGCTAGGTGTCCCATTGGTCTTGAAATCGGTGCTGAGACCCCGGAAGAAATTGGCCTAGCAGTGTGTGCGGAAATTCTTGTATTGGATAAAAATATCAGCGACCCGGAGAACTGAAAAATAAAATCAAACTGGGTGGTATAATGAGAAGTCAGTCGATAACTTTAGTTTTACTAATTACTATGGCATCTTTGAGTGGATGTTTATCGAATGAAGAAAGTAAAGAAGCAACTATTGAGATTGAAAACGACTTTCGAACTTATTCAGTAGTTGCTCCAATAGATACTGGAATTAACGTATATCACGACCATTTTAGAACAAATGAAACTATTCCTGATTGGTTATTAGATGGTTTGGGAGTAACCATGACTTGTGAATTAACTTTCATAGGAACATGGCAAGAGAGATATGACGCAGACAAAGAATCTTGTTGGGATATGATAAATTCCACAGATATAGTATACTTCGAAGGTACAAAAATAATAGGTACCACTCCTGATGATGAGACTGATATACCAATACTTGATGATCCATCTGATGGTCATGGTTCTGCAGTTACAGGTGCTGTGCTTAATGCGAACCCGGAAGCAATCATTTTCTTTGTAGAAGGATTTAGCGATGCAGCAGTATTAGCAGCAGCCAATCAACCACTTGTAGATATTATAACGACAAGTTTCGGACCGATTGGGTCAGTCCCAGTTCCGGGAATTGAAGATGCTACGAAAATAGCAGTTGTACAAGAAAAGAAAATACATACTGGTGCAGCGGATAATTCACCATCTCCTGCGGTTCAAGATTCTACTGCGGGGCCTCCGTGGAGCATAGGGGTTTCAGGATATGCTGAAGAAGGCGACGATCAAAAAGAAACAATGAGTGGATCATATCCCGACATTGCAGCAGATTGGACTCAAGTTTTACCTAATCATGATGACATTGATGGTTATCACGAAACAAGTGGGACCTCTTTTGCCACCCCTAGAACTGCAGGTCTTCTTTCTAAAATAATCCAATACCTTAGGACTGAATCAGGAGATTTTTCATCAGGAGCTGACCCCGAAACCAGAGGTGGTTACCTAGTTAATGGAGACAATCTAAATATATCTCAAGCAGATATAAGAGATGCACTAAATCTATCTGCTTGGTATCCATCTTTCAGCACATGGGACCCTCTTTCAGGAACTACTCCAGTATCCCCTGTTGCTCCATGCACACAAGTAGGATGGGGCGTAGTTAACGAATCAAATGTAGAACCAATAATCAACCATCTTAATGGCATGATTACTCAACCAAATCGGCCCTCAGATGTGACTCTTTGTATGGAAACTAATCAAGAAATCAGAGAGTCATACTGGAATTAGAGGGCATCGACGGATTCAATAAGAAGACAGTACTGCACTCATTATGCGTAAGGTTGTCCTAAAGTGGAAGACTAATTCTTTACGCGGTTCAAAAGAGATATCTAAGATTCTAGAACTCTGTGATAAAATAGAGATTTTGGGTCATCTTTCAATAAGTGACATGGGAGTCACACAACTCGCTGAGATTAAGTTAAAAGAAGGTAAAAATATAGAGCAAATTTCTGAATTAGAGAATTTTGAAGTTACCACAATACATGAAGAGAGTGAAGAAGGAATTTTAGTAAGCTTATTTTGTACACACCCCCTAGCTTTAACTGCAATTGAGTTATCTAATATCCACATTCAGCCTCCTTATGGCATTTCAGAGAAAAAAGGAATGGAAATGAGAATCTCGGGGATATCTAATTCTGTTAGAAGATTCATCAGTCTAATTAGGATAGTATTGCCACCAGATAATATCTCAGTACAATCTTTTCAAAAAGAAGGTAATGACAACGTTTGGGAAGCCATTCTTACTGATAGACAAATTGAAGTTTTATCTCATGCAATAAGAAAAGGATTCTACAGTATGGATAGGAATGTCACATTAAAGCAACTTGCAGATGAGATGCAAATGGCAAGAAGTACTTATGGAGAACATATAAGAAGAGCAGAGGTCGAAATAATGAATAAGATAATGAATGACTTAAACTAAGTCTTAACCCCTCAAACCGAATGCTCAAATGGAAACCCCGATTGGTAAGGATGTTAGCATGAGTGTCATACGCCTACCAATGCTCCCAAGTTCTGAAAAAATACCTTGGAAAGCAAACGTAAACGGAAAGGCAATTTCTAAGCCAATTGAAAGCAATGCAATACTTCTTGATGTGCTAAGAGATCAAGTTGGGACTCTAGGCGTCAAAAGAGGATGCGACATGGGGACATGTGGTTGTTGTTCAGTATTAATTGATGGAAAACCTAAACTTTCTTGTTTAGTTTTAGCACAAGAAGTATCTGACAGCGAGATAACAACAGTTGAAGGTTTAGCTGATGGTCATCATCTTCACCCTATACAAGAAATGTTTGGAGAATACGGAGGGAGCCAATGTGGATTTTGTACACCAGGATTTTTAGTTGTCATATCTGCATTACTTGAGGAAAATTCGTCACCTAGTGATTCTGAAATAAAAAACGCAATAGAAGGAAATCTATGCAGATGCACAGGATATCAACAAATTGTTGATTCGGTTAGAGCTGCTAGTGAATTACTTAATTCAGGAAAGAATACAAACAATTCAACACAACCTAAGAGTAACCCTAACCCTGGATTTGACGAATGAGGAATTATAATGTCAAAAAAAGAAAAGAAAGAGATGGTTGGGTATAGACAACAACCAGGGAAAATCAACTTTTCAAGACCCGGTTCTGGGGGTAAGAGTCCATTTAGTGAACCAAGAGACGAAGAAATGATTCCGGAAAGTCAAGGAGGCAACAAAGAACAACCTTGGGGAAGTCATCGGCATGACGAATTGATTACAGGAAGAGTTGTAGGTAAACCAACACCACTTGTAGATAGTAAGTGGAAAGTCACTGGAAGGGCAAAATATGGCGATGATATTAGATTACCAAACGAATTAATAGGAAAAATTGTGCGTTCACCACACCATTATGCAAGAGTTTTATCTATTGATTTATCTAAAGCGCTTGAACTACCAGGTGTTGTATCCATAGGAACTGGAGATGATGCTAAAAATAAATTTGGAGTTCTTCCTGTAACGAAAGATGAGCATGCAATGGCAGTTGATAGAGTAAGGCACATTGGAGACTTAGTAGCATGTGTGGCGGCAGAAGATGAAGCTACTGCATTGGAGGCAGTACGGTTAATAGACGTAGAATACGAGATCCTTGAGTCAATTCATGATATGAAAGATGGGTTAAATGATTCAGAAGAACCTATTCATGACAGAGGAGAATATCATATTGGAGAAGCTAATGTCCAAAAAAGAGTTTTTCAAGAATTTGGCAATATTGAATCGATGCAAAAAAATGCAATCATCAGTCACAAAAAAAATTGGTTTTTCAATGGAGTGAATCATGCCGCTACAGAACCACATGCAGTAGTTGCTGATTGGGACCCATCTGGCAGGTTGACATTGTATACACCGCAACAGGTACCTCATTACGTACATAGAGCACTAGCAGATGTTCTCGAGATTCCTATGCACCAAATAAATGTCCATAGAACCTTTGTAGGTGGCGGTTTCGGAGGAAAATCAGACCCATTTCCACATGAAATGTGTGCATCTATATTAGCACGTAAATCTGGAAGACCAGTAAGAATTACATTTGATAGAGAGGAAGTTTATTGGATAAATAGAGGTAGACATCCATCCCATATTGAAATGAATTTACATGCAGATGATGAAGGAAGGATTTGCGGTATTGAGACTGATGCATTAATTGACGGAGGAGCATTTGCATCTTTTGGTCATGTGACAACATATTACAATGGCGTACTTCACACCGCACCATATGAAATTGGAGCATTCCACTACACAGGAGCGAGAGTCTGGACAAACAAGCCTGCTAGTGGAGCAATGAGAGGCCATGGAGCAGTAAATTCGAGATGTGCTGTAGAAGTTGGAATTGATGATATCTCAGAAAAACTACAAGTCGATCCTATTTCTTTCAGATTAGCCAATTTACTACCACCTAACTCTGCAACAATTACCGGTTTCAGAGTCACTAGTATTGGAATGAGAGAATGTCTTGAAAGAGTTATGAAAGAGTCTGGATGGAAAGATAAATTCAGAAAAATGCCATTAGGACATGGAATAGGTATAGGATGTGGATTTTTCATTTCTGGAAGTGGTTTGCCAATTCATTGGGATCCAAATAAATTCCCTCATGCTACCGTTCATCTGAAAATAGATATGGATGGAGGAGTTACAGTACATACAGGCGCTGCTGATATCGGACAGGGTTCAGATACAGTAGTGGCTCAATCCGTAGCAGAAGTTCTCGGTCTACCTCTCGATATGATAAGAGTAAAATCTAGAGAAACTGACACATCACCGGTAGACCTTGGGTCATATTCTTCCAGAGTGACTTTTATGAATGCAAATGCAGCAATTTCAGCGGCTATGAAAATAAGGCAAGAATTGCTTGTTTCAACATCTGAAATTACAAATTCACCAATTGAAAAGTTGGTTTTTGGAGACCGAAGAATTTTCAGAAAAGATGACCCCGCAGTAGGTGTGTCTTACCTAGAGGCATTACACAAAGCACAAGAAGAAAGAGGCGCATTAGTTGCTTCAGGAGCATATAGAACCCCTCCAATGGGTAGGGCACATAAAGGAGCAGCTGCAGGGTTAGCACCCGCTTATTCATTTTCTGCCTATGTTGCAGAAGTTAAAGTGGATGTTGAAACTGGGCAAACAAAAGTTGAGAAAGTTTGGGCAGCACACGATTGTGGCAAGGCATTGAATCCTCTCGCTGTAAAGGGACAAATAATTGGTTCTTGCCATATGGGTATGGGTCAGGTTCTTTCAGAAGAAATGAGATATGGTAGAAGTGGTAATCTTATGAACACAGATCTTCTTGATTATAAAATTCCGAGCATACATGAAATGCCAGAGGTCATGCCAATAATTGTTGAATCAAATGATCCAGAAGGACCTTTTGGGGCAAAAGAAGCTGGAGAAGGACCTCTTTTACCAATATTACCTGCTGTTTGCAACGCAGTTTATGATGCAATAGGTGTAAGAAGCGCGGAATTACCTATAACTCCTGATAGATTATACAAAAATATTGAAAAAAAATGTAGAGAACTGAAAATCAATGATCCATTAGATCTCCCATCTCCTAGATTAGAGTTATCAGAACTACAAAATAAACTTGAAAAGAGAGCCGAAGAACATTCGATTAGAGATAAAGAAAGGAGATTAAAATCAGACATTGAGCCCTATCATAACGGAGCACTATTTGGGATGGATCCAACAATACCTCCGGATGAGGTCGATGAAAGTTGGAAGGTGACTGTAATACCATCAGAAGAATATCTTGAGAATCCCCGATTAGCTGGAAGTGCATGGCTACATACTGAAAGAAGAAAAAGAGGTGACTAAAATGAAGATGCCTCCGTTCAAATTGTATACTCCAATTAGTTTAGATGAAGCTTTAGAAATTGCAAAAAAATTACAATCAAATGATGAAGAATTTGATTGGGTCGCAGGAGGGACTGACCTCTTACCTAACTATAAATGGCATCTTAATACTAAAAAAAGTGTAATTTCTTTAGCTAAGATTACAGAATTAACTGAACTATCAAACACACATATCGGTGCCATGGTAAGATTGCAAGATTTAGCCGACTCAGAAGTAACTCACCCTGTCCTTGCTAAATCTGCTAATTCAATAGCTAGTATCATGATTAGACGCTCAGGGACAGTAGGAGGAAATATCTGTTTAGATACGAGATGTTATTGGTTCAATCAAACTGAAGATTGGAGGGAGTCAATCGAATGGTGTCATAAATGTGACTGTGGAACAGGAGCTGATTGTAGAGTAATACCAAATCAAAACACATTATGCGTAGCTACTTATCAAGCAGATTTAGCACCTGTCTTAATGTGCATGGAAGCTAAAGTGCACTTGATATCAACCTCAGGAAAAAGAGAGATGTTATTGAACGATTTCTTTGAACTTGATGGAATGACTAGGAATAAGTTACAGCCTGGAGAATTATTAACTCACATCAGTATACCTGAAGAAATTTCTGAATGGGCAGGAGACTATCAAAAATTGCGACAGCGAGAATCTTGGGATTTCCCTGAGGCAGGGGTTGCTGTTCTTTGGAAAAAGGAAGAGAATGTCCTTAAAAAATTAAGAGTTGCTACAACTGGCCTAGAATCAATTCCAGGATATCATGAGGATTTATCGTCACAATTAGTGGAAGATTGGAATGGAAAAGAAAGCATCTCAACTCTGTCTGAAAATATAAGAAAAGCGGTTAAGCCGGTGCAAAATACCTGGTATACACCATCTTACAGAAGAAAGATGGTGAAGGTATTAACAAAGAGAGCCTGTAAGGGGTTATTAGGTGAGTAAGATGAAGAATATCATATATTTCTCTGTATTTGCTATTTTATTTCTAAGTTCGGCTGGCCTTACTTATGCTCAACAACCAGAATTAGGGAATTGGGAATTAGGAATAAAATATATTGCAGATGATGAAAGCAATCCATTTATTATTGCTGAAAATGGAGAAAAATCAATTGAATTTTATGTACATAATACTGAGACTTTTGAAGTAGAAGTTAGTTTCACATACGATTTACCATTCGATGGAAGTGCAGATGGCCCAGAAAATGAAAAAATACAACCAGGAGATAATGAAACATTCACACTTAATATCAAGGATGTGGACGTTTTTGATTTCGATGCAAACTCATTAGATGAGATGAAAATTACTGCAAGCTTAGTATCTAGAGCAAGCATCGCTGTTTTGATACCTGAAAATCAAGAAGTTTTGGCTGATCTAAAAATACCAATAATTCACTCAATTACTGTTGATATCGCAGACCCAGTAGGGCCTATGAATGCTGGCACGGATATGATTTTGAGAGTTAGTGTAACAAACACTGGAAATATAAAAGATAAAGTCGGAGAAATAGATTTATCAGATAATTGCCCTTTAATGACATCAGATAATGGATTAGACAAATTACTCGTAACTGATCTAGAAAAAGGAAAATCATCAAATGCAGATTTGAAAATTACTGCATCAGAAAGTCATCCAAGAAAAAACTGCAAATTAGAAATAACTGTTTATTCAAATGGTGCGATGAATTCAGGATCTTCTAAAATCTCAGAAGATGAAACCTCAATTACAGTGGAACCGCCACTAACTAAACCAGTAGATAATAAGCCAAACCCTGATGACCAAAATAGTGATTCGGAAGTGGTTGATTCAAATTTACCGACAGCTGGATTAAATACTATTTTATTATCTACTTGCATAGCTCTGTTTTATTCAAATAGCAATAAAAAAAATAAAAATAAAAAATAAAAAAATGAGGAGTTAGTATAGTGTATAAAACACACTAAAACTGATTAAAACTAGTTATTGACCTGAACTAGTAGCAGCAACATATAACTATCATTCATCACTGGGTTGAGATACCGTTCAGCGTTTGCTATGTTCTATATCTAAAAAATGGATTGATTATTGTGGTAGAAGAAAATTCAGAGGGCTGGGATTTCAATACTATTGTGATAGCATCTATGACAGTAACAGTTGTACTGCTTCTTCTTGCGCCAATGATGATGGTGATAGGTAAAGAGACATCTTACTCTGCTTATGAATCTAATAACTTAGCTCAATTAAGCGAGATGAGAGAGGACATGACTGACCCTACTGGTCTGGAGGAGGGTTATTTCATAGCAAATACAATGTCTACGCCAATGCTAGTTAACGATTGGAAAGACCCTCATCGAACTATGTTAGTTATTGTGTCTCCTGAAAAACCAATTGATGAAACTGCTGCTGATGCAATTTATGATTTCGTAACAGAGAAAGGAGGGAAAGTAATAGTAGCTGCAGATAATACTAATGCGAACAGATTAGCATCTAAATTCGGAGTATCATATTTCGATTCCCCACTATTAGATCAAAATCAACACTGGCTTGAATACAATGAAGATGGTACTGTAAAGAATCCTGTATGGCAGAATGTTTGGAGCGTTGCGTCAGTTGAGAACGATGTTAACGAAATGGAAGCGGGTGCGGCAAGAAAAGGTTGCTCTGATTTCCAAGTCTCTAATAACGACCCTAAGTCCTGTAGAATTCCTGTAATGTTCCGTTCACCTACTGGAATAAGATTTGAGCCTACTGCTGAAGATTTGCCGCAGACAAACCCAGATAGTCAGAGAGAAGTCAATATTCTTGCCACAGCATCATCTTCTGCATTCATAGATATCGAAGGAGATGGAGATGCAAGTAATGCTCTAAATCCAGCACCAGGAGACCTATCTCTAATAATACGCATAGATTATCCTAATGTCCAAGTTTACGATAAAGCAACAGGTAAAGGGTTTAGCGACTTAGAAGAAATAAGCGTTACAGGAAGCATTGTATTCGTATCAGATGATGAAGCATTTTCAAATAGATTATGGGATATCTCAACAGCAGCAGAAACAGGAATGAGAACTTCTTGTGAAGGAATTGTAGAATCAAAATGCTGGATGAATGAAATTAATGATAATAATGACTGGAATGGAAATAGTGTATATTTCCAAATGTTAGTACACTCAATGATGGAATTCGATAATACTCAACTATCTAGTCAGATAAGACAAGATACAGGTAATTTCCAAGTCGTTTTCGATGAAAGTAGGCATGCAACTGGAACTATCTCTGCACCATTTGTAGCGACTATGTCTACAGTAGTATTACTTACATCTAATACATTCCTTAAGTGGCTCGTAGTTCTAAACGTAGGATTACTACTGCTTGTTTCAATGATGGTAGTACCTGAGAAGGAAAACTGGAGACATGTCTTCGATCTAACTAAGTTTAATCAAAGACCTAACAAACTAGACTCAAGCACATATAAATTAAGAGTCAAACAATCATTATTCACTAAAGTAAGGGTGCATCATGACCTGACACGAGACCAAATGGCTTCAAAACCACCAGCAGAAGTCCAAGCAATGATAGGCGACCCTAGGCTAGTGGAACTAGCTTACAGCCAAACACGAACATACTCACCCCAAGAACTAAGGCAACTTATGGTAGCTATTAGGAAATGGGGTAAGGGAAATTAGATTAATTGGAGAGATGAAAAATGAATGCAACACCACCAGCAAATAAACCAGAAGCCCCGCAAGCAGACGCGGTCAGCCAGGGTTATGCAAAGAAAGCCGAAAGCGTTCGTGGATCTAAGAAGATGAGTGACAGACTTGAAGCTGTAGGAGCAATCGGTGAAGCGATTAGCCTAGAGGTTCAGAAAGTTATTATTGGAAAGAGTCACGTAATTGACAATGTCATGGTTGATATTTTGGCGAATGGTAACCTTCTGTTCGAAGATTACCCAGGACTTGCAAAAACCCTGATGACCAACACTTTCGCTGACGCGCTTGGATGTGATTTCAAGCGTGTACAGTTTACACCCGATTTGCTTCCAGCAGATATTACAGGAACAAATATCTATGATGCAAAGAAAGGAGAGTTTAGTTTCAAACCGGGACCTATTTTCTGCAACTTACTTCTATCTGACGAGATTAACAGAGCTCCTCCTAAAACACAGGCGGCTTTGCTTGAAGCTATGCAGGAAAAACAAGTTACTATCGGTATAATTACTCACAAATTGCCAAATCCGTTCTTAACAATGGCTACACAAAATCCAGTCGAACAAGAAGGAACTTATCCACTACCTGAAGCTCAGTTAGATCGATTCATGTTCAAAATGTCAGTAGGTTATCCTGATAGAGCAGATGAAGATGAAATTCTAAGAAGAAGAATTGAGAGAAAGAAAGATGCTGTAGAAGTTGATGAGATTACTGATCCTGCAAGAGTTGTTGCAATGCAACAAGCTATTGAAGATGTATATGTAGACCCAGCAGTACGAATGTACATGGTTGAGATTGTATCTAGAACAAGAGAAGATCCCCGTGTATTAGTTGGCTCGTCCCCTCGTGGTTCTCAAGCATTACTGAAAACAAGTCGTGCAGCCGCTGCAATGCGCGGAAGAGATTTCGTCACCCCTGATGATGTCAAATCTGTTGCTACATTAGCTGTGGCACACAGACTAATCCTGAAACCAGAACACCAAATAAAAGGTCTTGAGAACGATCAAGTAGTCTCAGATATCCTTAGACAAGTACCAGTTCCAACGGTATGATTTGATTTTACTAATTAATAGGAGATTTGCTTATGGCATGGAGTAGAAAATCAGCAATGTTTGCATCGCTGGCGGTAGCTCTATATCTCCTAGGGCTAGTATTACGTAATCAACAACTAGTGACTGTAGCTGTAGTTCTTCTTTCGTTCCTTACATGGGCCGCATTTAGGACTACAAATGCAGATGTATCATCATCTGGAAGAAGAATGGATGATGATAACGACACAGGTGGTATTGCATTACAAAATCTCGTAGCACTAAGAAGATTATCTTCAGCACGGGTTTTCGAAGATGGTGAAATCGATGTATCTATAAGAATTCAGAATAAATCAAATCTCTCTAAAGTTCTGGAAGTTAGAGATCGAGTACCTGAAGTAATGAGAATAAAGAAAGGAGCAAATTACGTCTTGATGGAATTAGGACCTCAAAGAGAAACAGAAATTGCATACACTATTGAAGCACCATTAAGAGGGTTCTACACAATTGGCCCAGTATGTATTAGAATACAAGATACATTTGGACTATTCCATAATGAAAGAGAAATACATCTTTATGATGATTTCCTAGTTTTCCCAAAAATGGAAGATATTAAAGACGCATTAATCAAAAGTCGTGTACCTAAGATTTTCACAGGTGCAGTAAACATAAGAAATCCAGGTGAAGGGTCAAATTTCTATAACCTAAGAGAATATGTACCAGGGGATGCAATGAAGAAAGTAAACTGGAAAGCTACTGCTCGATCGGGCGGCAAATTGATGGTTAATGAGTTCGAAAGAGATGCTGTTAGTGACATTATTTTACTTGTTGATAGTAGATCAGTATCTGAAACGGGTCCAGTAAGTAGAAACTCATTAGTATATAGCACTAGAGCAGCAGCAAGTTTAGCACAATATTTCCTTTCAAGAAGAGATTCAGTAGGATTGGTAGTCTATGGTGATGAAATTGTATCAGTAGACAGAGATACTGGTAAAAAGCAATTATATGTTATCCTAACAAAGCTGGCGGGTGCTATGGCCAAAGGAAATACGCCTCTGAAAGTTGTAACAAATAGAATTATGCCGCACATTAATAGAGGTAGTCCCATAATTATTCTAAGCCCTCTAGAAGATGACCCTACTATAATTGAAGCAGTGAGAGACTTTAGATCTCGAAACTTTGATGTCACAATACTATCACCAAGTAGTTTAGAATTTGAGTTTGACGCAAGAAGGTTAGATCGAACTGGCTATGAATTACTAAAAACAGAAAGAGACATACTAATGAGCGAATTAAGAGGGCTGGGCGCGAATGTTATGGACTGGGAACCAGATATGCTATTGAATACAGCATTATCTGGGGCAAGAGGATTTTGAGGAGGAATTGAGTTGGTAGAAAAGAAATCAGATACTTCTCATTTATATGATGGTAAAACCGTCAGATCATCAGCACCTAGTAGGAAAAAAGCAGCAGGTAGGATGACGGGAAGTTCAGAAATCCCTAAAGATGCTATTCCAGAAGTTCACGTACCATCAATGATTGAATCATTATTTGGTGGACCTATTGTATCTAAAACTAAATTCTTACCACCAGATAGAGTTGTCCAGACATTACAGATGACTGCAGCAATTATTCTGACACTTTTATCTGTCGTGACATTTACTGTAACACCAGTATCTGGGACTGCATGGTTTTGGTTAAGTGATGTAATCAATCAACCAGCAATTGGAGCATTATTCCATATATTACTCATAGCAATGGGTTTTATTGGAGGAATGTATGGAATTTTCCAAAGAGAACAACGTGCAATTTTGATATCTTATATCATCTTAATTTTAGTTACAATTAGATTTGCAGGCAGTAAAGTTGAATTTGGTATAGACTTACTTCCAGATGGAGAAATCGCTCAGAAACTGCTATTGATTTCTTATGCACTTCTCCTTGTAATGTATATAGAATTAACAAGCGGAATCATAAGATTCTCCATGCTTGATAAATCCATCAGAACTGGTGAAGTCTATGTGATGAATGTTAAGAAAATAACTTCTCAATATTATAGGTCATTAATGATTACACCTCTAGTTGCAGGATTCGTCGCATTAATTACTCTGATGATTAATTTAATCATTCCATTTATAGTTGGATTACTAGGTAGCGACTCTACTGCAAAAAGACTTGAAGAGAGTGTAGAATTAACATCTGTTTACGGAGTTGCTCTGGGAACCGCAGTTGTGTTTATGATCGTAGCATCTGCATTTGCAGTCAACTTACCGGCAAGGTTGGCTCAGATGAGAGAAAATAGTAGTAAATGAATGAAATATTATTCAATATATCCGCCAATTAAACCTAAATCGGCAATAACTAGTATAGCAACTGACTCAACCACAGGTACTGCTCTTGGGCCTAACACTGGATCATGCCTACCATGGACCTTCAGAGGCCTTTGTTCTCCGCTAGGCAGATGTAACGTTGATTGTTCTCTAGCAAGGCTACTAGGGGGTTTGAAATGAACTACTACTCTAATGGTAGCACTTGTTGAACGACCGCCTAAAGAGCCATCTGCATCACCAGATTCTGAGCCCTCCAATACAGGGTTTTTTCCTTCTAAAGTCCAGGCATCATTATTCTCTGAACCTCTCATCCTTGACGTCTTAAAACCATGAGAAAATTCTACCGCTCTAGCTCCAGGTATTGCCATCAAACCTCTGGCTAATGCCGGTTCAATACCGTCAAACCATGGTTCACCAACTCCTATTGGTAATCCTTCAATCAATAATTCAACTGAAGAACCTATCGAATCAAGTTCTTTTCTGATATTTTGTAATAATTTTGACATTTTTACAACTGCGACAGAATCTCTACAATTCAAACGAGCCATGTCAGTCCCCTCCTCTAATGGAGTAACTCTATCTAATTCGAATAAGGGTTCAGAGACAATATCTCCTACACTTGCCAAATGTGCTGAGCAAGACCAACCTACTGAGTCTAACAAAGCACGTGTTTGACTTCCAGCAGCTACAAGACCAAAAGTAAGTCTAGCAGATTGCGAACCTCCACCTCTGAGATCGCTCACTCCATCTGTTCGAATATACTCTACCATATCGGCATGACCAGGGCGAGGATGATCTGGAAGAAATGAATAATCTTTTGAACGTACATCAGAATTATGAGTGATTAAAAGTATCGGCCAACCTGTAGCTACACCTTCGTTGACTCCAGACATTATCTCACATTCATCAATCTCTGCCCTAGACGAGAGCCCTTTCCTACCAGGTTTTCTTCTATTAATGAAATCTAATAACGCCTCATTATCAATAGGTGTGCCAGCAGGTAGGCCTTCCAATAATGCCCCTACACAACGTCCATGACTTTCGCCAAAAAGAGTTACTCGGAGACGCTCACCTAACTTCATACTCATAAATTCACCAAACCTGTTAATTTTTTATTTGAAAAATTAGTCTCAATAATTTCATAATCTGTTCGACTAAGATACTCACGCATTGTTGAATTCTCTTGACTAAAACATACGACAGATATTACTGGGCCAGAACCAGTAATTGCCGCTGAAATCGCACCATTGACTATTGCTTGATTACAGATACGCAGAGCATCATCATCACCAGTTGCCGCGGCTACTGCCATACCATTAGCCGACATTGCATGAAAAATAGACTCTCCTGATAGTAAGCCTAAAGCCCGATTGAAAATCTTAGATTGTTCTTTAAATTTTTGAGCATTGATATCATTGGAACGTCTTCCTCTAAGAATTAAGAATATTTGATAGGTATTTTCTTCTAAATCTCCTTCAAGTAAGATAGATTCTTCCGCTTTTTGATATGGATCGACCAATTTCCACCCCGAAGAAATAGCTGCCCATGTGTCATCCATACTCCCTGATAGAGTACATCCAGCATGGCGTTGTGAAGATACTGCTAAATCTATAATTTCGAAATCATTTAAGCCAGCCCATGTAGCATTGTTAAGGGCTTTTAATGCAGCACAAGAGAGTGCTGAACTTGATTTAAGACCTTGACCAATAGGTATATTGGAAGAAATACGCCATCCAAAATTATCAGGCAAAGGTAGACCATTTTGCGTCCAAATAAACTCTATTGAGTCAAGTAATGAGTGATGATCTGCTTCGACCTCTTGGACTTCTGAAACTAATTCAACTTTCATTTTTAAATCGATACCGATTGAACATCCTTTACCTAATCCTAAAGCATGGAGTATTGAAATGGCAGCATTAGCTTCTGCTTCAGCGAGGACCTTCATTTCTCAGTCATCTCCCCGTCCAGCGCATTACCTATATGCCTCATTTGATTGTCATTACGTACAATAATCTCATCGCCAATTTTAATATTTGTTACTGAGACTATATCCCCTGATTTATCAATAAGCCTTACAGTCTCAGCTTGTTGTAACATTATTTGTCCTTCAAAATTCGATTCAGATCTAAAACGAATTATGAGAAATGGACGTTTTTCTATTTTAAGACGACCAATTATACATTTTCTTCTTTGACCAGAATGAGAAAATATTGCTACTTCATCACCAGCTGATAATTCAGAAAGATAACGGGTAGAGTCATCAGCCATTAAAACATAAGAGTGAACTGACCCTGCATTAACTCTGAATGGTCTTGAAGGAACATATTCTGATTCAATTGTTTCACCATGAACTAAGGCAAGAGAAAATGAAGTTGAACCAATTACCATACCTTCGCCAACTTCTAATCTTTCAATTAAGTCAATACACACTCTTTCTCCAATTCCAGTTGACTCAATAGATTCTACCTTAGCAGAAGATAAATCAGTAATATGATTAGAAGTGACTTTTATTATTTTATTAGAGGATATTAATTCAGCTTCATTCCAAAGTTCATCATCATCAGATGGCAGCAAGAGAGCATCAACACCATGTTCGAGAGCGAAAGCGGCACCATTAATGTCTACAATTTCATTTATTGCAACAGCGATTTTAGTACCACTACCCGATGAATTTGATATTAGATTTTCTAAAGGAATCATTTTCCAATCAGAACATCTAACAAGAATCCAAGGTATCATGCCAATAAGAGAAATCGCTTCTTTTTGAGATACTGAATCATCAAGATTTACTTCTGCTACATCAGGAGCTGAACCTGTCCATAATCTAGAACAAGATTCACGTGAAGATTCATTTTTATTGGAATCTTGCCAAAGTTGCAAATACTCACCTCTCAAGTAATTTTGAAGCATTAACTGCAGTTTCACCATCATGAACAACTGCTCTAAGTGCGCGAATACAAGACTCTGGATCATTGGCACCAAATACTTGACGGCCGATGCAAACACCTGAGCCACCAGATACCATTGATAGTTCTACAATTTGAAGTAAGTCATTGAATGATATACCCCGTGGCCCGCCAGAAATAAATACCGGTATAGGGACTGCCTGACAAACTAACTTGAACGATTCGACATCACCGGTCCAAGGCACTTTAACAATATCACATCCTAGTTCCCAAGCAACTCTAGCAGCATGAGCAACACCTCTTGTGATATCACTTTCAGCGATTTTTAGATAAGGGCCTCTTGGATATATCATCCCTAGTGTAGGGAGACCTAATGCCATTGCTTCACTAGTTAACATGCCCATATCTTCAATCATCTCAGGTTCATTCTCGTCACCAAGATTAATTTGAGCTGAAACTGCGTTAGCACCCCTAATAAGGCATTCTTCAGCATTAGCTACTCTTACCTTGTATTGATCTCTAGGACCCGCATTTACAGTAGATACCGACACATGACAAACGAAATTTCCCCAACCAGTCTGATCTACATAATGACTCAAAGCACCTTTTTGTAAAACAATTGCATCAGCACCCCCTGAGATGCAGGAAGATACAACTTCATCCATTTGTTCAAGACCCTTCTCCGGATAACCAGAAATGCCATGATCCATAGGGACCCAAACACCTTTTCCACCCGGAAGAATTTGGGCTAGACGATCTACAAGCCCTTCTACCATGAATTAGCGCCTACTGTATCCCTCTTGAAAGGTATCGTATAGAAATAATAGACAATTCAGCAGATATAATTAGAAATTATAAATCTAAATCAATGATTAGTGGAGCATGATCAGATACTGAAAGTCCTCCTTCCCTCAATACTTTAGCTGATTTAAATATCTTAAGTGCCGCTTCATTAGCAAGAGCATAATCTATCCTCCAGCCTCTATTCAACGCTCTAGCTTGACCTCTATTGGACCACCATGAATATGGCCCCTTAATATCACCAACTTCAATTCTAAGTAAATCATTCCACCCTATTGATAAAAAGCGAGTGAACCATTCCCTTTCATGAATAAGAAATCCTGAAGTATTTTTATTACCTGATGGATTCCAGATGTCATTTTCAGTATGAGCGATATTAAGGTCACCACATAGAAGCACTGGCTCATCAACATCTATGAATTTCTTTGACCAAACGAGTAAATCTTCCAACCATTTATCTTTGAACCTCTGTCTTTCGATATTGGCACCACCGTTTGGGAGATAGATGTTAATACAATGGAGAACGCCATGTTTAGTATGAAGAACTCTACCTTCAGAATCATCTATATCAACATTAGTTGAAATGCCTCGACCTTCTTCAGAAATCCCTACTCTGGACCAAGTGGAGACTCCTGAATATCCCTTCTTCTGAGCAGGATGCCAAATTACTTCATGCCCATCTGCTGGCTTCCAATTATCAGGCATCTGCTCGGGTAGAGCCCTAACTTCTTGGAATAACCAAACATCACTATCAATTTCTCTGATAAAATTATCAAGGCCTTTACGATTAGCGGCTCTGATACCATTTAAGTTCCAAGTCACAATACGCATGATACTAACCTCATTGAGATAGGTCTTTTACTTTCTCTACCAAATTCATGTGCCTAAGCCTCCATATTCCAATAGGAACCATGGCTACTGAAATAGATAAAACAATTAACATAAGTTGAATTGCAACACTGGGAACAAGCACTACTGGAAAATAAAACTGCCAAGTTGAAAATGATGCGGCGAGACCTACTGCCCCGCCAAATGCAAAAGCGATTCCAAATAATCCGCCTATTATTCCTATTAATACACTTTCAAAAAGGAGCATTGTACCAAGACTAAGGGTAGATGCTCCTAATACCCTCAAAGTAGCAAGCTCAAAGTCTCTCTCAGCGATGTTCATAATCATCGTATTGAACATTACAGCCAGAGTGAACAGTACTCCTAACCCCATTATAGCAGTAAGAGCCTGGGTCTGTTTATCGAGCAATATTTCAATACCTTTGAGAAGAGTTTCTCTTTCTTGAATACCATTAGAAATATTGCCAAGACCTTCATCAATTTCAACTCCCTCAGGTAACTCAAGATATACCGAAGTAGCATTTAATCCGATGATACTTGACAAATCTGTATGCGTAAAGAACATTATGCGAGAAATCTCACCTCTAACTGAACCCACTATTTCAACATTAAGTTCTAATCCTGAAATCGAAACTAGATGCTTTTCACCTACCGACCAACCACTCATTTCTAATGATCCTTCATCCATCATCACCTGAAATATAGTACTTCCAGATGTAGGTATTTTTCCTTCAATGATTTCCAAACTACGCATAGATTCCCCTTGTCCATATCCACTCAGGCCCACAACAACGAAGTTTCGTTGCATATCCGAATTATCCACGAGATTACCGGTTGAGGTTTCAATAATAATTTCATAAGAAGCCCCATTATCCTCTGCCCATTCTATCACTGAAAACTCACCTTCAGATTGCACATAAACCTGAACATCCCAAGACTGATCATCTCTTAGTCCGCCAACTACTGTATCTTGAAGACTGAAAGCCATCATTTGGATAGAACCAGCAAGCATCAATGAAATACCAACTGCTAGAAATGTCATTGATAGTCTTGCGGGTTTCCTAAGACTTGAACGAATTGATAAACCTAAAAGAGTCGGCATCCAATTAGTTAGTGAACGTAATAATTTTGATCCCACCCTTATTTCCGTATTTCCTCCAAGAACCTCAAGTGGGTCAACACGCGTTGCTTTCCATGCAGGAAATACTCCCGAAATAAAAACAATGAACATTGTTAAGCCGATAGTAGATACATAGAGATTCATTGGTATTGATCTCTCAATAATTGGTATACCAACAATTCCTTCATAGAAATCGAGCATACCGTTCATGCCATAAGGACCAGCAATTACACCTAGTAAACAACCAAAAAAACCGATAAAAAGAGGTGAGATTAGGTATCCAGTCATTATTGAATTACGTGGTATCCCAAGTGTCCTTAGTATCGCTATCTCACGAGTCTGACTCTGAACTAATCTCTGCAAACTGAGAGCTATAGTTATGGCTGCTATAAATTGAATCAATATGGTAAATGGAACTGCTGTTTTCTTAGCACCTTCAAGATCTTGCCTCATAAGTTCGACTGATTCAATCTGGCCACGATCACGTATTCTTCCATCTAATCCCGTCTCTTCCATGGATTCAATTAACGATGCTTTCACGGCATCTAATTCTTCTCCCTCATATTCTTCAGTATTAGAAAGATCGAATGATGGTGTGCCTTCAACATCAAACATTATTGTATTAGCAGAACCAAACGAAAAACCTGTCAATCTTTGCATACCAAGATAAGACACATAACCAGTAACAAACTGACCTGATTCCGGAGGGAAAATTGACCCCTCAGGGGCCATATAAATATGCAAAGGGTGATATGCAAATCCAACAATAGTGAAATTCATACTTCCATTCCCTGCTCCTATACTAATTACATCGTCTAAATTAAGAGAGAGTGCCTCTTTGACATGAGCATCAATTACTATCTCATCTGCATCAGAGGCAGGATAACCCTCAGAATTACCATCAGGAAACCATAACCTATCGATTTCAGCATCAGGTGATATTCCATGCCATATTGAATTAATTATATGATCACCTGTGACATCGCTATGGAACATTGCTCCATTAATCACCATTCTTCCCTCACAGACATCTAAAGCATCAGATCCTACAGGCCAAAGTGACTCTGCTTCTACACACAATGATTGAACCTGATCTTGTGACCAGACTGTAGTTTTATTGTCAATCCATAAATCAGCAAGATTTGCTCCTGATTCAGAGTCATCGTATACAGAGTCATACATTGGCTCAAGATTAGCAGCATAGCCGCCAAAAGTGATACCTGCGAATACACCAACAAATATCATTCCAATAACGGCTACTAATCGTAACTTTGTCCCCAATAGACTTCTTGCTAGTCTTTTATTCAATAGAATATAAATCACCTCTCTCCTAAGATTTTGATTTATTGACTTCTTCATCGGATATTATTCGACCACTATCTATTCGAATAACTCGTGTAGCATATTTGACAAGAGACTCGTCATGAGTTACGAAAACTGCTGTGATTTTCTCATTCGCACAAGCCTCGACTAGAACCTGCATTACTTTGTCAGAAGTTTCTGTATCTAGATTCCCAGTCAGCTCATCTCCTAAAAGTAGAGTAGGTTTCTTTGCAATACTACGTGCAATCGCTACTCGTTGCTGCTGACCCCCACTAATTTCTCCAGGGAACCTATCTTTCTCTGAATCAAGTCCCACAAGTTTGAGTAACTGCTCGGCCCGTACTGGGTCTTTCTTTCCACTTAATTCCTGAATTAGCAATATATTCTCTATAACCGTCAGGTCTTGAAGAAGATTGAAGAATTGGAATACATATCCAATATTCTCTCTTCTAAATGAAGTCATTTTTTCAGAATGATTACGAGGCACGTCTTTTCCTTTGAAATCATATTCTCCATTAGTTGGACTATCAAGAGCAGATAGGCAATTGAGAAGTGTTGTTTTACCTGAACCTGAGGGACCAAGTAAAATGACAAGCTCACCTTCATTAATTTCAATATTAATTCCATCAAGTGCTTTGACAATCCCCGCAGGAGTTTCATAATATCTCTGAAGGTTTTTCATTTCCAATAATTTATTCATGATTTCACCATATAATTTTCAAGAATTACTAGCATTAGCAAAGAAATTCATTGATTCTCTGAATAACTCCTCACGACGTCGTCTTTTATTTCTTCTCAAATGAAGGAAGGTGAAAATAAAGGCTAAGATAATTAGGAATGGGATGAAAGTCTGGGCATGATATCTTTCCATGAATTCTATTATTCCTCTTGCAGTATACGCCCAGGTAATAGACGCTGCTGAGCCTCCAACAAGACATGCTAATAACACTCTACGAAAACGCATTCTAGCAACTAATCCTAACATTGCACCAACTAATACACCACTAGCCATAAATGGGATCCAAACAAAAACAATTAATGCCCAAAAACCATATTTATCAATTCTTGAACGATTAGAATGTGCAACGTATTCCACTGATGAAAGAATATCACCCATGAATGGATTTTGCAATAATGCCCCTGTAATACCACCCTTTTTAGCCACCATAGCTTCACCAACTAAGTCATCTTTTTCTGAAATCCCAATAGAATCAGTAAGGCTCTCGTATGTCTTCTGCGCTTGTTCAACTCTTCCTGCTACTGCTCTATCTGAGAGAGTCGCTTTCTCGTTTCTTGCACTAATTATTAATTCCCTTGAACCTAATGAATGATTTATTGCTTCACGCATATATTGTGCCAAGTCCTCTTGCATATCGATATATGATTTGCGATAAAGAAAATATGAGAATCTCATAATAGGAGTGTATATTACCCTAATTAATACAGAATCTTCATCAACAATTATAGCAGTACCGTAATCTATAAGATTATGCTTTTTGAACCATTTATTCAATAATTGAGTTACTTCTTCATCTAGCTTACCATTGGCGCCAAGACCTGTGAAAAACCCACTATAGTCTTCCGATAGAACACTTCTCTCTGAGCCAATAATTGAAAGGTCTCTAGAAAGTATAAATTCATTATTTAAATTACCATTAATACTATCAATAGATAATGATTTAATCTGCAAAGGTCTCATTTCACCAAATATTGCAAATTCTTCGAGTAAATCTTTAGTAAAACCTGCACGGATGTCAGTTGCCGCTCCAATCGTCTTACTAGTCGTTTGATAAGGAATTATGAGATCAACAGATATTGCCCGCTCTTGCATTTTTAAATCTTCAAATTTTATTAATACTCTCTGATCCCTCTCAGATTTTCTAAGAGTTCTTTCAATAAGTCTACGAAGCTGTTTTTTAGTTAATAAATCATCAATATCCCTATGATACATACGGTGCATTAATGGATATTGAACACATAAAAAGAATATAGACATTCCAAGTGAAATAATAGCCATCCACCAAGCAGGAACTTGGGCACTACCTCCTGTAAGCATAGCAGTCTCTCTTCCTCCAGCCCATTCCAAAGCCATCAAAGCCCATCCCCAATACCCTAATTCAGCCATTGTTAGGCATACTCTTGGATCCGGATCAAAAATCTCCACTTCTTTCCTCGTATCTGAACTAAAGACTCCGCCGGATGAATGAGTTGTAACTTCAACATCTATTGTTTTCTCGCTGCCACTGATTCTTAGTTGGTCAGATACTTGAGAGAAGGTTGTGGAATTAGTCACAGATAATTCTGAAGCATTATCACTTTGATATAAAGCAACAATTAACAAATAATTCCCATCAGCAATACTCTCATCTAATTCAAATAAAAGTTCAACATCACCAATATCACTTCCATAATGACCATCATCAGTGTTTGAATAATTTAAATGTACCAATTTTACAACTAATACGGAGGCATTATTCGATATAGCATTTTTTGATTTTACATTAAATTTATCATGGTTAGATACATAAATATCGAAAGAAATCGCCCCCCCACCATCTATACATTCACCACCTGTATCGAGAGGTGTTTTGGATAGCGTTTCATCTAGAAAGATTGAATCCTCTGCAAATACTCCTGATGAAAGGAGTGTTACGCTTCCAAAAAATATAATTCCAGCTATTAAACCGAAAATAAGTACAACATCATCAAATGTTTTAGGAAATCTTTTATCGGTATCAGTTCTTCGAGATCTTATCCGATCTAATTCTTTATCAAGACTATCTTTTTCGTTAGAATTAGCCTTTCCTGAGGGTTCATCTATCTTCCTCAATGAACCCTCCTCAACTGACATAATGCTTGATGGAGGGGGGTGGGACATTAAGTCAGCGGTATTGATTTACAATATCTAAAGATAAAAATAACATACATGAGTAAAAAAGTGGTGCAGGGGACAGGATTTGAACCTGCGAAGCACTACGCACTGGGACCTAAACCCAGCCCCTTTGACCACTCGGGTACCCCTGCTTGTTTCGGCCGGGGAGCATTTGAGTCAAGAATGCAACGGATAGCCTCTCCTCATACCCAAGGGTCTTAACGGGAAGGTAAAGGGACCGAAATAGTGATACTATGGCTCGCATAGGTATAATTGGTTTAGGTAATTGGGGAACCGCACTTGCTAAAGTATGGTGTGACGATGGACATAATGTCATGGGTTGGACAATAGAGCAGGAAGTTTACGAGTCAATAATGACAGAGAATGTCAATAAGAAGTACTTGCCACATACCGTTATTCCCGAATTACAAGCAACAATGCAAATCGAGGATATAATTACTGAATGTGAGATAATTGTTCTAGCGGTACCAAGTGGAGTAATATTAGATGTAGTCAATCAGATTATCCCTATTCTACGACCATCACACGTATTAATTGACTTAGCAAAAGGATTAGCCCCGGAAGAAGAAGGTGGCTCGGGGATTATTTCAAAAGCAATTATTAGAAGATTAAATGAGGCAAAAAAAGCAAATCCGTTAGTTGTTATGACAGGCCCGACTATTGCACCCGAAGTTGCAAGAGGAGTAATGACAACTGCATTAGTTGCATGTCATGATAGATCTGTAGCGGAAAGAATCGCAGGTAGATTATCAACAAAAACTCTGATTTTAACACCAGCAGATGATCCTGAAGGGGCTGAATTATGGGGTGCATTCAAAAATACTGTTGCACTTGCTTGTGGTTTAGTAGATGGATTGAGAAATAGCATAGGTGGTGATAATCTTAAAGCAGCATTAGTTCTTGCAGGTTTTAGTGAAGGAATACGTCTCCTTGGTGCTATGGGAGCTGAACCTAGAACTGCCTTTGGTCCCGCAGGATTAGGTGACCTATACGTGACTGCAACAAGTCCAAGAAGCCGAAATAGGACACTTGGAGAAATGCTTGGTTATGGTAAATCTTTAGAACAGGCGTTAGAAGAAATGCACATGGTTGCTGAAGGAGTAAGAGCTACAAGAATGTTTGTGAAAATAGCCCCGAAATTAGATATTGAAATCCCTTTCTTAACTTCTTTAAGTCAACTCTTAGATGGAGATATACCTGTTGAAGAGGCTGTAAGAAAAATGGTTGCATCATACGAACACTAATTTGTCGAAAGTACTTGAGAGGAATGAAAATATGGCCATAAACGAGCTCACAGAATTAGAAACTAGAGTATTAAAGTGGATTTCTCAATCTGATTTTGAAGAAATTCCTTGGTCCACTAAGAGAGCGGCGAAAGCATTCAAAGTTGAAGAAAAAGAAATTTATGAAGCCTTAGCTGCTATTACTTCAAAAACTAAAGATAA
>TARA_B110000196_G_scaffold232188_1_pt1 | contig 32568 bp, 21 predicted proteins | sample TARA_B110000196 | Tara Oceans TARA_B110000196 (sample SAMEA4397072) | marine metagenome | biome: Polar Biome; feature: [MES] marine water layer (ENVO:01000295) within the mesopelagic zone...; material: water (ENVO:00002006), including particulate matter (ENVO:01000060) such... | reverse complement strand
TCTTTTTTTGCAATCCAAGGTCCGTGTACCGCATATTGCCAGAAATTCAAATAAAAAGGCACTTTTGAGTCTTTGACAGATTCGATCCATTTGATGGATTCTTCTGCCAATCGTTCATTCAAATATTCTCCCTCAGGACCTGGAGATAAATTGGGAATTCGATTGCCATAGGGCGAATAATAATCGGGCGGGCCAGGAAGATGACCTCCTCCAATCACAAAATCAAAGCCTTGATTTTCTGCATTGTAAATTGTATCTCCTGTTTTCCAGCCAGGATGGCTTGTTGACAGATGCCATTTACCAATATGAGCGGTGTTATACCCAGATTCTTTTAAGGCTTCTGCCAGGGTAAATATTTCAAGTGGCATGTGGTTTTTATTCTGCACTTTGCCAACATATTGATTGGGTTCCGGAGGCAAAGCTTTTGGCTCAAATACATTTTTGGGTGTAATGGCCACCGTTATTTTTAAACGTGCTGGATGTTGTCCAGACATAATACTGGCACGAGTAGGAGAACAAAGTGGACTTGCAGCATAAGCATTTGTAAAATGCATGCCTTCTTTGGCCAAACGGATTAAGTTAGGCGTTTCGTAATAAGTTGAACCATATAATTCGCTATCTGCCCAGCCCATATCATCTGCTAAAATTAAAATGATATTAGGTGAAACAGTATTTTCGGTTTTTTTAGTATTTGCTTCCTGGCACCTGACACTTGTTATCAGGCCCATAGTACATAGGCATATTAATATACTTTTCTTTGTTATGCTTTTCATATTACTTTAATTTGTATTAGACATATTAATTATTCAAATATGTTGGCACATAGGGTTCAACAAACTTCTTGCTGTTTAGCCATTGCTTCTCCCATTGGGCTTTCAGTTCAGGATCGTTATAATCTGGAGCCGGCATTGTTTTCAAAATTTCTTCCAGGTCTTTTCGTACTTCAATTATATTGCTATCTGTAGATAGGGTTACATCCTTAAAGGCTCCTTTTACCCATTCATTACGCTCATTACCACAATCGTAAAACTTTCCACGTCCATCAATCAACCACTGTTTTGTTCGTAACCAACGGCATCCATACCATTGGGTAAATATCCAGTCTCGACCAGTAAATGGCTGCCCCATGATTAAGGGAGCAAAACTGTGTCCATCGAAGACATCTCCTGCTGGCAAGGTTCCTCCAGCGAGTTCAACACAGGTGGGTATAACATCGGTTAGATCTATAAGTTCATCACTGGCTCCCATAGGTTTCACATAGCCCGGTGCATACACCACAAAGGGAACCCTCGGCCCTTTTTCGGTGTCGGGATTGGATTTTCCATAGCTGTTGGTGCCATTGTCTCCAGCATACATAATGATGGTGTTTTCAAGTTGCCCTGTTGTCTTTAGGTGATCTATAAATTTTCCAATCTTATAGTCCATATAGCGGATGCATGCCTCGAAATCATTTTGCACCATTTCGCCGGTTTTCTGCCAATTTTCATCTAACACTGGTACCCATGGAGGACCCCATTTATCTGGGTTGTCGGGATTGCGCACGGAGTGAGGCAGGTTTAAGGGCATGTAAACAAACCACGGATCTTCAGATTTTTCTGCCGTAAAATCATGTAAGTAGTCAAAGAGAAAATCGGTACTGTGTACATTTTGTTTCACCACCCGAATGCCATCTACATCATTATCCGAATGTCTCATATCAAAAGATTTATTCCCTTCCGGGTGATTCACCAGACACCAGCGCTCAAAGCCATAGCTCTGCACGGTTCCGGTCTGAATTTTGCCGATCATAGCCGTGCGGTATCCGTTCGCTGTCATTAGTGAACCTAGTGTATTTGGAAAGCGTTCACCTAGCGGTTTGATAAAACCATCATCTCCTCGAGGGTTAATCTGATTTTCATACACTTTGGTACGAAAAGCATACTTTCCAGTCAATAACATAGCACGGGTTGGAACGCACCTTGGTGTTGCCCAAGCGGTCTTAAAATATAAACCCTCATTGCCCATCTTATCCAATACTGGAGATATTGTTTTTCCTCCATATAAGGCATAGTCTCTGGGTGAAATATCATCCGATAGGATAAAAATGATATTTGGTTTGGACGATTCCTTATGATCTGATTGTGAAAAAATATTTCCGCAAAGGAATATATGTATCAATATTAAAATAATCTTTCGATTCTGTTTCATTTTTTGCTTCACTATTTTAAATGATTCGATTTACAAAAATTTTAATTTCTCTATACCACCTACAACAGAGAAATCCCATTCGGTTGGCAATTCCTTATCCATTTCTAGCTGAATCAAAATCACATTTTGTCCCGACAAGAGCGGTGGATTATAACCGTAATCAAAACCACCCCGAAAAGGCGGTGTAGCAATATCATGTTTGGTTTTCCAAACCACGTTGCTGTAAATCACATCTCCTTTAAAAAATCCGAGATAAGGAATAGCCGCTTTCTTGTCATCAGCATTTGTTACCCTCAGGGTGATAAAAGGGTCGTAATCACTGCCATTCTTTACCGGGATGGCGATATAGCAGGTTTTGCTTTGAGAATAATCACTCAAATTAAAAACACCATTTTCTCGTTTTAGTGGAATCCAATTCGAATTATTTCCCAAAACATCTTCAACTTTGGGTTGTTTTGAGTCTATCGATTCGGTGATATAAATGGTGTTGAGTGCCTTTTTATCACGCGCAACCCAATCCGTGTCTTTTTTCCACTTCGCCAGCCGTTTCTCCAAATCCCTTTTTACCTTTTTGTAGGCTGCATTATCAATCAAATTCTCCTTTTCTAAAGGATCTTTTTCTAAATCATAAAGTTCCTTATAGGGCATGTACTCATAGTCGATGAGTTTGTACTGTTCGGTTCTTACGGCCTGCATTGGTGGGATGATTTGCGTCGTGCTGTGCCAAAAATCAAAAAACAATTCTTCACGTAAAGGGACATCTCTTTTACTTTCAGATTCTTCTAAAACCCGCCAACTTTTCCCTTCCATTTCTTCGGGAATTTCTCCAGAGCAATAGTCCATAATCGTAGGTGCAAGATCCATGAGCATCACCATGTCTTTAGGTGGATTCCCATTTCTTTTTTGATCGGGAAAGCGTGCAATCATGGGGATACGCATGATATGCTCATAGGCATAGTGTTTTTCACACATATTAAATTCACCCAAGGAATAGCCATGATCACTGGTGTAGACAAAAATCGTATTGTCATTGAGTCCGGCATCTTCCACCGCTTTCATTACAGTTCCCACCGATTGATCGATGGTAGTAGCGAGCCTGCTGTAGGAACGTACCCATTCTTGGAAGGATCCGTATGCCGGAATAGCAGCTCCCCACTCCCTTGCATTGATGAGGTTGTTTGCCATTCCAGGCTTGCTTTCTGAATAGTCGAAATAGAATGTTTCCGGTTCTGGAAACTCGGTGTCTTCATAATATTCCTTCATCCGGTCTGGATAGGTGAATGGGATATGAGGCGATTTCAATCCAACAATCAAACAGAAGGGTTGATCTTCTTTTGACCATTCCTCAATCGTCCTTTTTGCCATTTCGGCGACATGGTCGTCCGTAAACCCGCTTCTTTCCTGCTCTACGCCATTGACCCAGATATTCTGATTAAAAAATCCACCCACAAATTCAAAACTTGCCCATAAATCAAATCCAGGGGTAGGCTTTTCTTCTTCTCCCAAATGAAACTTACCAATGTAGCCTGTTTTATACCCCAATTCTTTCAGTCGTTTGGGGAACATGGTTTGGGTTTGGAGAAATGAATTGTTGTCCCAGACAATATTGGGCGCCGATGCCTGATGCATATATTTACCTGTGAGAAATGAAGCCCTTGATGGTGAACAAACACCCGCATTTACAAATGCGTTGGGAAAAGACCAACCCTCGTTAGCCAGACGATCGAGATTGGGGGTTTGTAAAAGAGTATTTTTATGACCCATCCAGTCGTGTCGGTGGTCATCAGAAATAACAATGACAACATTAGGCCGTTTGGTTTTTGAATTTTGAGCACTTGTACTAAGTGAACAAACTAAAATTGCACAAATAGGAATTAAAAATTGTTTTGTTATTTTTATCATACTTTTTATTTTAATGTAGATTATTTAGTCATTTTCTTTGTTCGATTTGGTAAATATTTTCTATTCTACAACTCGAATGGTCACAGGCCCAATCAATCCAGATGAAATCATTTCCTCTGCAGGTGTAATAAGATCCACCAACACAGAAGTTGTACGTTCTTCTAATGGCAAGGCCTTATCTCCTGTTAATCTATTTCGCCACACATTCACCACTTTTATTTCTAATTTATTCTCTCCTTCTTGTAAAGCGTCAGTAATGTTTAATCGATATGGAGCAATCCAAGAGGTTCCCACGTCTTTACCATTTAAGGTCACTGTTGCCATAACACCTACTTCACCTAGATCTATCACGACATCTTGAGCATCTGACTTTTGATAGGTAAAAGTAGTTGTATAGTTCGCTTTTCCGGAATAATATTTTAACAAGTCGTCTTCGCTTTTTGACCAATCCATCAATTCAGAGGCCGTGATCGTTTTTGGCGCAATATTTTTACTTTCAAAGTTGATTTCCCAAGAAGTGTCAATAGTTTGAGCCACTTGATATGCTGGTGTATTTTCAGTAGTAGCTTTTTCAACCAAATCATTTGATGCATTGCTAAATACCACAAACCAACTACGATCCACTTCCATTTTTAATGGAATACTTGTTCTTCCATCAACTACTGTATAGTCAGAAAGTTCTTTTATTTCACCAGTAACGGCATCCCACAATTGTGGTTTTAATCCTTCTACTCTAAAAGAAGGGTTCACTTCAATATCTTTTCCACTCTGATTGGTCAAGAAATAAATCTCCAACCCTTCTTGTTCTCGGTGCGTCCATAATACGTCATCACTTACGGCAACATCTTTATTAATATCAAAGGCATTCAAAGCGTCCTGCAAAGGAATATCCACAATTACAGCACCTTTACCGTAGGTTTTGATTTTTGCATCTCCGGCCCATAATTTGGAAGTTAGGATTTTTACTTCTTCATCGCTCTGCGGGTAGTTTTGTAAACTCGGGGAGGTTTTTGGTGCTTGTCCATATATTTTACCGCCTTCCGAAACCAATTGTTCCAACTTGGCCAATAATTCCGGGCGCATGGTTTCTAATGGAGGTAGTACCATCATACCGTAATTCATACCATCTGGCAATACCAACCTTCCGTCTTTTACGGTCATCCTGTTCATGATTACTTCGGCATTGATATAATCAAAAGAGTATCCTTTCGGTACAGCCGGATTGGTAGCACCGGTCATAATTGGTGCATCTTCTCCAATAAAATAACACAGGTCTGCCGCATAGGCTCCTTGTTGCAATAAGTGTTGCGATCTTCTAATATAGTCAAAATAGGTTTTGCCTTGTTCAAACCAGGTATTTTGTCTGTTAAACTCGGTACTAAACCAAGCGTTGGTTCCTGGAACTTTATCACTATCTGGTTGATGAATATATAAATGGAGTACATGATGGTTAATTCCTTCTGTCATTCCCCAATCTCCACGTTTTTTTAACATGGCTGGATGTCTTACAAAAGAGCGTTGTCCGGCAGTAAAGCATTCTGCTGAAGTTCTCCCTTTACCATAAATATGTGCTGCAGAAGAAGCTGCTTTACATTCAATATCACCCAAGGTTCCTTCATTCCAATACTCACCACTTATAAAATCAGATTGTCCGCCATACATCAAAAATTCAGAAGGGAATCCCCAGTGTCCATAATTTTCTAACCACAGTTTCAAGCCATTTTCATTGGCAATTTCTTTTAATCCACCCACATATTCATAGGCTACATCATCAGCAACAGCACGACGCAAATCCCATAAAAAACGATCCGACTCTGCTACACTACCTACGATTCTTCCAGAGAATACAGGTAAGTATTTTATCGGATTGTATCCATAGCGCTTTTCAAATTTTTGTTCAAAGCCGTCTGTCCAGTTTTGTGAGCCAGTCTCATAACTATCAGCAATTACATATTTAAAAGCACTTTTACTTTCTTCAGGAATTCGTTTTAAAAACTCTCCAATAAAATTTTCAAAATGGAACCGTACCAATTCACGATTCGCTTTGTCAACTTCATATCCTTTACCTTGAGGGGCTGCTGGGTGATTTTCTACCCCAGTTGGGGTCATACCAAAACGCATCACCGTCCATTTACCTTCCGGCGCCTCCCAATTAAGATTACCTTCTGCATCCATTTTGTTAGATATATCCAATATGCCTTCTTGGGATATTGCCAACTCCTTATTTTCTATTTCTGGTTGGGTTTTCCAAACATATGAGTCTGCATTGGGGTATGGCGTTGGGTGCATTCTCCCCAATGATTTACCTAAATAGTTTTCAACTACTGCGGCTTCTGAAATTACGATTTCAGAAAAACCTGAAGCTCCTTTTAATATTTTACCAAACGCCGCTAACACAGTTATATTTTTACAAATCAATCTGAAAGTATCAGATGTTGTTTCTGGTAAACCAATAAATAAGGGACCCATTGATAACGGCCCTGTTTGACCTCTATTTTTTCGACGGTCATAATTGAATTTTTTTATGGTAATATACTTATTATCAACTAAAGCTTGCAACTCACAATTAACCATTAAATTATTGTCTCCAGAGTACAATTGGAGACTTCGTGCCTCAATGGAGTTGTTTGCTTTGAAAGTGATGGTATATTCTTTTGAAGTGAAATCAACACCGCGATTCGTATTGCCATCAAGTAAATTTTGGGCATCTTTAATAGAAGGTGTACTCAAAATTTTAGTATTAGAATTGTCTAAAACAAACTCTTCTTTAGCGTTCTTTGGAAATGCTAAAACATATACATCTTGAAATTCTTCTTTGGGTTTCTGTAATTGCATGGCAACCTTTTTACCACCAGAAATAGTCACCTCTGAATATACAATATGGCGCATGGCTTTATCACTAGTAATCCAAGGTCCACCAGACATACTCCATCCTGGGCAGTTAAAAGACCCTATATCTACCCCAAGGCGTTTCCCTTCATTTACGGCATGTACCATATGACTCCACCATTCTTCACTAAGCATAGGTACGGGTCCGTCTTTTTCTTCTGGATTGATGTTCCCGATTAATGCAGCACCGATCCCGGCTGCTTTCATGGCCTCTAAATCTTTGGTAATCCCCTCTTTTGAAATATCATCTCCAATCCAATACCAATAACACCATAAGGTATTCTCATCTGTTGGTGTTTTAAAATCGGATACAATGGTTGCAAAATCGGTTTGTGAATTTTTAGTAGGTGCTGTGCACTGAACAAATGCAATTACTATAATTACAAGGAATAACAAAGGGTTTGATTTTATTATGGTCGACATTTGTGATGTTTTTGATTTATAAAAATACAATAAACAAAAAAAAGGAAAAGCCTGTATCCTGTACTGTACTGTACTGTACTGTACTGTACTGTACTGCAATATAAAAATTGATGAAAATTTAACCATCAATTATTCTTAGAGAGAAAATTTCCTCAAGAGTAATATTGGTTTTATCAGGGATTAAAAAGGAGTTTTTGGTTTATTTTGAATCAGTTGAAACTGTCTTAAAAGTATTAAGACACTGTCTAACTGAGTCTGTCGAAGTTTTTATAACCCTGACTATCAATTAGCCTTCCACAGGCTCAGACTGATAATTCCAGTAAATGATTATTTTTCAGACAGCCTCATCTAATCTACAGACACCTCACTTTAAATTGCAAATAAACGACCAACCCATTGTTTAAACAAAAACCATAAAGGTAATTGCTACAATTGAATGGATAATTTCTAATCATTTAAAAATCATAGAACCCATTATTATTGTCATCAAGACCAAATAATGCACATTAACAAACTGCGCCAATTTTGTAAATCAACATCATTTATAATCAATACATTGGATACACAACTAGAAAATTCTATTATCGTTTTCGATACAAACAAAATACAGTAGTAATGAATAATTCTCTCAGTAATTTATACGTAAAAACCTGGACATACAGGATTGTACAGGATAGTACAGGATAGCACAGGATACCTAAAATTAAATACATGTTTACTTTTAAATAAATTAAAATATCAAATAAATTAAAATATAGTATTATGAACAAACGTAATTATTTATCTATTCTTGTGATGTTTTTCATCGGAGTAGGAACCCTGATTGCTCAGAAAACAGTTACTGGAACAATAACCGCGGATGGTTCGCCTTTGCCTGGAGTTTCTGTAATTGAGCAAGGAACAGTAAATGGTGTACTTTCAGATTTTGATGGTAATTACTCCATTACTTTACAAGATGATAATTCGAGTTTAATTTTTAGCTACCTAGGGTTTTTAACCCAAACTTTATCTGCTTCTTTTTTACTTAGAGGCGAGAGTCAAGTAGATGTTTCGTTGGTTGAGGATGTTGCTAAACTTGAAGAAGTAGTAGTTACGGGTTATGGTAAACAAAAAAGAGTCAATATTACGGGTGCGGTAGGATCGGTAAGCAATGAAACTTTAACGGTTGCTCCTGTATCAAATGTAAGTCAATCGCTTGCAGGCCGTTTACCCGGTTTAATTTATAAACAAGAAAGTGGTTTACCTGGAGGCGATGTTGCATTATTAAGCATTCGTGGTTTTGGTGCTCCGTTGGTAATTGTAGATGGGGTTCCATCCAGTATGAATAATATAGACAGTGAATCTATAGAGTCTATTTCCATATTAAAAGATGCTTCTGCTGCCGTTTATGGAGCCAGAGCAGGTAACGGAGTCATATTGGTAACTACAAAAAGAGGTAAGCAAGGTAAAACAAATATTACGTTTAAATCGTCTATGTCTTTTCAAAAACCGGTAGATTTGGTAAAAATGGCCAGTTCTGGTCAAATGGCTGAATTAAGTAGAGAAGCGCATACCAATAGTGGACAACCAGAGGCTACCCAAAGATTTACACAAGCAGAGGTAGATCTGTTTTATGCAGGAACAGATCCTGACTACCCTAATACCGATTGGGGAGATGTAGTATTGAGAGACAATGCACCAACCCAAGAGTATAGTTTGGCTGTAAGAGGCGGAACCGAAAAAATAAAATACTATGGTAATATAGGTCTTCTCGATCAAGAAACGATGTTCAAAACGAATGCAGGTGGTTTTAAACGTTATAATTTAAGATCGAATGTAGATGCCCAAATAACCGATAATTTAAGTGCACAGTTAGATATAAGTCATATTTGGGGGACTCAAGATTTACCTTGGAGAATGGCAAACCCAGGAGGAGGTAATATTTGGCAAGAATATTGGAATACACAGCCGTTTTTTAATCCAACAAACCCAGATGGAAGTTTGGCTTATGGAGGTTCTGGAGGAGCTGTAGGTATTCATGCATTGTCAAATAAAGACCATGGGGGTTATAATATAAATGAAAATGAGCAACTACAGACAAGCATCGCGCTGAATTATGATCTAAATTCTTTAGTAACTGGTTTATCGGCAAAAGCGTTTGCAAACATCAACCAGTCTAATAATTTTAATAAGTGGTGGCGTTATTTACCTAATAGTTTTACCTATAACCACACCAATGATTCCTATACACAAAACAATTTTCAAACAGCACCAGACTTAAGACATAGAGATATTAGAAGTCGTAATCTAACAGGTCAATTCTCTTTAAACTATAACAACACGTTTGCAGAAAACCATGAAGTGTCGGCATTAGCCTTGTATGAGATAATTGACACGAACAGTGGATGGATAGAAGCAGGTCGAGGGGGCTACACTACAACAGCCATTCAATATTTATTTAATGGAGCTGTTGGACAGCAAACAAGTGATGGTAAAGCCTCTGAAATGGGTCGTCAAAGTTTAGTGTTTAGAGGAAATTATGCCTATAAATCAAAATATTTGTTGGAAGCAACACTACGTGTAGACGAATCCGCAAAATTTAATCAAGAGAATAGAAGAGGTTCTTTCCCTAGTGTTTCTTTAGGGTGGAGATTATCTGAAGAAAGTTTCCTAGAAAACAGCGATTTCGTGAATAATTTAAAATTAAGATTAAGTTATAGTGAAACTGGTTATGACAACGTAGGTAATTTTAGATACCTGTCAGGTTATCAGGCTGGAAATCTTTATACCATTGGATCTTCACCTTCAGCTGGATTAATATCAACAGGTTTGGCAAACCTTAACCTTACTTGGGAAGAAATGACTATTTACAATGCCGGAGTCGACTTTTCTCTTTTAAAAGGAAAACTTTTTGGAGAGTTTGACATGTTTTCGAGAGACCGAACAGGAATTCCAGGGAAACGATCTGTATCCTTACCCGACACTTTTGGAGCCATATTACCCACAGAAAACCTAAATGCACAAAATACGCGTGGATGGGAATTATCACTGGGTTACAACGGAAGCATAGAAGATTTTAGTTATAAAGTTGCTGCCAACGTTTCCTATTCACGTTCTAAATGGGATTTTTTCGATGAACCAGAATACGCTGATGAAGATCAGGCAAGACAAAATGCTAGAACAGGACAATGGACAGACCGTGTGTTTGGCTATGTCTCTCAGGGCTTGTTCACAACACAGGCAGAAATTGATGCCCTGGATTTTGTATATAACCAAGTAAATGGAAATTCTGGTCTAGCGCCCGGAGATATACGTTACCAAGATGTGAATGGAGATGGATTGTTAGATTGGAAAGATCGCGTTGAGCTTGGTGCAGGAAATATACCGCACTGGATTGGAGGCTTAAACTTTGACTTGGATTATAAAGGTTTTGATATGAGTGCTTTATTTCAAGGCGGATTTGGGTTTACCCAAGAACTAGTGTTAAGTCGTGGAAACAATTTTTCTGAATTACAGTACATTAACCGTTGGACACCAGCAAACAATAATGCCAACGGCTTAGTGCCCCGATTGGGAGGATCATCTACCAATAATGCCCCTTCCGATTTTTATTATAAAAATTCAGACTATGTACGTTTAAAAACCTTATCTATAGGGTATAGTTTACCACAGTCAATATTGGAAAAGATACAAGTACAAAATTTGAGGTTCTATTTTGCAGGTACCAATTTGCTAACCTTTAGCGCTTTTGGAGATTATCAGGTAGACCCAGAGTCACCAAGTGGATTAGGAGGATATTATTACCCAGTAATGCAAACAGCATCCTTTGGTTTAAACCTAACTTTATAAAATTATTAAAATCATGAAAAAAATACACATATTATTACTTAGTACAGTCTTATTCATTACGTCATGTACTGAGGTATTAGACAAACAACCACTTGATATTATTTCGGATGCTTCCGTTTGGTCAGATCCCGCTTTGATTGATAGTTATTTACTTGAATGTTATGCCGAAATGGTATTGTCTTGGGAAACACAATACAACGCTTCAGGACCTGGATCTGGATTTTACGTCTGGTTTCCGATGAATTATCAATTGACGATTGCCGATGAAGCAGGAAGAGGTTGGACCGGAGTCGTAAAATCAAAAAATATAGGCCCTAGTGGTGGGAAAGTTGAATGGTGGGGATATCCTACGATCAGAAGATTGAATGTGTTTTTAGAGCAGTTAGAACCGATGGATTTACCAGCTTCTTATAAATCGGAGCGCTTGGCAGAGGCTAGATACTTGCGAGCACATGCTTATTTTAATTTGGTAAAGCGATATGGTGGAGTTCCTTTAATTACGCGAGTTCAGCAATTAGATGACTCAGAAGACGAACTATATCCAGCTAGAAATAAAGAAAGTGAGATCTATGATTTTATCATATCAGAACTCGATGATATAAAAAATGACTTAGTAGGTAGTCAAGCAGGACGTGCCACAAAATGGGCCGCTGTGGCATTAAAAAGTAGAGCAGCGATGTACGCCGGTAGTATTGCCACATGGGGTAATGTACAGCTAGATGGGCTTGTTGGTATACCAGCGGGTAATGCAAATCAATATTGGCAAGCATCATATAATGCTTCTAAAGAACTTATTGAAAATGGAGGGTTTTCTTTATATAATGCCACACCAGGTGATAAAACGGCCAACTTTAGAAATCTGTTTTTAGATGAAGGAAATAGCGAAGTTATTTTTTCAGAGATATTCGATGGTTTATCTGGAAAAGGACATACTTATGATATGATTAATGTACCTAAGGGTTATCATGTTTGGAATGCTGGACAAGCATCTAGTGTTTATCTGGAAATGGCGGAGTCTTTTGACAATATCGATGGGACTACAGGTGTTATTGACAGAACAAAAATTGCATCTGGCTATAAATGGACTATTGATGAGTTGTTTGGAAATAAAGATCCTAGATTTGGAGCGTCCATTTATACCCATGGTACTTCTTGGTTAAACGGTGGAGCTGTTTTAGACTTTCATAAAACCATCAATACACCATCAGGTAACATTAATGCTGGGTCCTACAAAGGCGTACTTGCGAAATCAAGAATGAAAAAAGCAAGAAACCCATTTGGAGTATTAAAATATTTGGATGAAGTAGAGCGCAGTGCGGTAATGGAAAGAAACCATTCAGATACCGATTATATCATATTCCGTTTGGGTGAAGTTTTATTGAACTATGCCGAAGCAGCGATTGAATTAGGTCTTGTTGCCGATGCGACTTCGGCAATAAACCAATTACGAACAAGAGCAGGAATGCCTACGTTCACTTCTGTAGATAGAGATATCGTGCGAAAAGAGCGGAAGATAGAATTGGCATTTGAAGGAAATCGATACTGGGATCTTCGACGTTGGAGAACCGCAGCAACCGAATTATCTAAATCACCTAGTGCTTTAAAAATTATTTTAGAAGGTGATTCTTATACTAAAGGAGCTTATGACGTATTGAGTGCTAAATTTTCACTTCAAATTGTTCGAAATGTTGATGGTAAACAAGGACACTATTTTGATGCTTCAAGACATTATTACTTACCAATCTCTTTAAAGCGTACGGGAGCAAATGCCAATTTGGTAGAAAACCCAGGTTATGAATAAAAAATGCTGTCTGAAAAATGTCATTCTGAATGAAAATGAAGAATCTTTTAATATTCAAAGTATTGATAATTAATTGAAAAAATATTTTTCGTCTTTAGCTTGTCTTGAGTGACAGTCGAAAGGCTCAAAATAACAAATAAATCATTTTTCAGACAACCTCTTGTTAATATTAATTTAACAGAATAAACAAAAAGCAAACAGAATCTATTAAACTAAATAGATTCTGTTTGTCTTTTAAAACTTAAAACAATGAAACAGATATCAATTTTAGGAGTTTTGACAATCGCTATATTAGTGGGTTGTAATTCAAGAGTCACAAAAGAAAAAAAGGAAGATAAGATAACAGTGGCCGCTTATTACTTTCCTAATTACCATACTGACGATGCTAGAAACGCTGCGTTTAAAGGCGAAGGTTGGGCAGAATGGGAGTTAGTAAAAGCCGCTACACCACGTTTTCCGGGTGAACACCAACCGAATGTTCCAGCCTGGGGTTATACCGACGAGAAAGACCCAAAAGTAATGGCGCAGAAAATTGATGCCGCCGTAAATCATGGAGTTGATACCTTTATTTTCGATTGGTATATGTACGAAGATGGTCCTTTTTTAAATCGATGTTTAGATGAAGGGTTTTTAGAAGCAGAAAACACAGAAAAAATGAACTTTGGCTTGATGTGGGCAAACCACGATTGGGTAGACATTCACCCCTATGTAAAAGGAGAAGAACAACGTTTATTATATCCTGGAAAAGTATCTCCAGAGCGCTATGAAGAAATTTCTGATTTACTCGTAGAACAGTATTTTACTAAATCCAACTATTGGAAAATAGATGGTAAAGCCTATTTCTCGGTGTACGACGTACAAAAATTCGTAGAAGGATTTGGAAGTATGGAAGCCACCAAAGCAGCCATGGATCGTATGCGTGAAAAAGCCATAGCAGCCGGACTTAAAGGTGTGCATTGGAATATTGTAGTTTGGGGTCGCCCAATTTTACCTGTTGAAACACCACCAGAAAACACCAATGAACTCATCGACAAACTAGGCTTTGATTCTAGTACCTCGTATGTTTGGATTCACCATGTAGCCTTACCAGAAACAGAAACCGATTACAACTATGTACGTGACGAATATGTGAAGTATTGGGATACAGCGAAAGCAGAACATGGCGTACCCTATTTCCCGAATGTAACGATGGGATGGAATTCAACGCCTCGCTGTTCCATTGAATCTGAATGGGAGCCAGTAGGTTATCCGTTTATGAATACCATTGGCAACAATACACCTGCTAATTTTAAAGCAGCCTTACAACTCACAAAAGATAAATTATTGGCCGACCCAGATGGACCAAGAATTTTAAATATCAATTGTTGGAACGAGTGGACCGAAGGTAGTTATTTAGAACCAGACGAAGTGAACGGCATGGGCTATTTAGAGGCCGTAAAAGAAGTATTTATAACAGAATAGAAAATTATATAAGGTCTAAAAGTGTAATTAAATGAATGAAATAAGACTTCGATCGCCATTAGTCGTTATCATAATTTCCATGTTTTTTATAACATCATGTGGTGGACGTTCAAGTTCCAAGACAGATAATATAGAACCAACTGTAGTTGAAGAGGAAGGCCCTCCTATAGAAATTCCTCAAGGAAAAGTACAAGTAGGGGTGTATTATTTCCCTAATTTCGGTCCTGAACATTCCTCAGAGTGGCCTAGTATCAAATCCGCCTTACCTCAGTTTGCAGGCCACCAGCAGCCCAAAGTGCCAGCATGGGGCTATACCAACGAAAACGATCCAAAGGATATGGCGCAGAAGATTGATGCTGCCGCAGATCATGGCATCGACGCCTTTATTTTTGATTGGTATTATTACGACGAAGGTTCAGCAGCGTCTTTTGGTGAGTCCAGCAGTTGGCAAGGGAATAAGTTTTTACACAAGGCATTAGAAGAGGGCTTTCTTAAAGCCACTAACAATGACAAGCTGCAATTTTCACTGATGTGGGCCAACCATGATTTGGGACCCAATGTAAAAGGAGCAGTGAAGCAGGAAACTTTTGAAGCCCTGACCGATTACGTCATTAAGACCTACTTCAAACACCCTTCTTACTGGAAAATTGATGGAGCACCGTATTTTTCGATTTACGAGTTTCATACCTTCTTGCAAATATTCGACAACGATTATGCCAAAGCCGCGGTAGCCATTGAACGCTTCCGAACCAAGGTGAAAGCAGCTGGTTTTCCTGATTTACATCTCAATGGCGTCTTATGGGGGTTGAAAGGAGAAGTATTGAACAATGCAGTACAATATTTCAAGCTCAACAGCGCCACTTCCTACGTGTGGATTCATCATTTCGAATTGCCGAGTTTTCCTTCTACTGAATACGCCGTAGCGGCAGAAGGTTATTTCAATGGTGTAGCATCAGGAGGGGCAAACAATGGTTTGGAAAAACCTGCTTCAAACATACCGATACCCTATCACATCAATGTGTCTATGGGATGGGATTCTTCCCCACGATGCAAAAATTCCGATGACTGGATGACAAGACGCGATTACCCATTTGGTCCTGTCATTGTAAACAATACGCCTTCACTATTTAAAAAATACCTGTCAAAGGCCAAAGAATGGACTATGACCAAACCCGAAAATGAACGAATTATTACCATAAACTCATGGAACGAATGGGGAGAAGGAAGTTATTTAGAACCAGACGAAGTCAACGGAATGGGCTATCTAGAAGCTGTTAAAGAAGTATTTGGAACAGAATAAGAATCTTTTATAAAACCTTAATCTTAAAACAATAAGATGCAACGAATCGCTTTTAAAATGCAACTCAATGAGGGGCAAAAAGTAGAGTATAAAAAAAGACACGATGAAATTTGGCCAGAACTGAAACGATTACTCAAAGAATCTGGCGTGAGTGAATATGCTATTTTTTTGGATGAAGAAACCAATATCTTATTCGCTTTTCAAAAAGTGAATGGTGATGGAGGTTCTCAAGATTTGGGGCAAACGGAAATTGTAAAAAAATGGTGGAAGTTTATGTCGGACATTATGGAAGTGAATGAAGATAATTCTCCTGTAACAGTGGCGTTAGAAGAAGTCTTTTATCTCGATTAGTAATAAGCAGTACAGTACAGGATACTTATATTCTTTTTTTTCTTTTTTTTTGAGCAAAGATTTACTTTAATCGATAATTAAAATATGAGCAATACCATAGAAGATATAGTATACGAAGCACACAAACAAGGTAAAAGAGAAGACTTACTAAAAAACCTGAAGGGAATTCGAAAAGCAAATCCAAATATGAGCCTAGCAGACCTTTATCAATTGGCATATAAACAATTGGAGTAATTAGGTTAAATTTTGTTAGATTCCAATTTCCATTCAAAAAAAAATAATTATACTCAAAAATGGAAAATAAATTATTAGTAGTATTCAGCGTTGCTTTGATTCTGATGAGTTGTCAGCAAGCCAAAAAAACAGTAACTAAAAGTACGGACGTTAAAAAGCCAAATATTGTCCTAATCCTTTCTGATGACCAAGCCTGGAATGATTATGGTTTTATGGGACACGATATTATTGAAACTCCCAATTTAGACAAATTGGCCTCACAAAGTGTGCTGTTTAAACGAGGGTATGTGCCTACACCTATATGCCGACCTTCTTTAATGTCAATAGTAACAGGATTATATCCGCATCAACATAAAATTACGGGGAACGACCCGGAACTATTGTACCAAAAATGACAAATTGTTGAATTCAGGGCTGATTGGCCCGGTGAAAATTCTTTAGACTGATACAAAATAATAATCATATAAGATGAAAATGGAACTGAAAAAACTACAAATAAGCGTCGTATTGATAGCTTCATTCCTGGTAATTCCCAGCCTGCATATTTCTGCACAAACAACCATCAATGCAGAGGATTTTAAAAACCCGCCCAATGAATACAGAATAACCCAATACCAGCTCACACCAGAAACCTTGAAAAAATATCCGGATTACGGGATCGGAGGTACCACGGCATTCTTTTATAGTATACTTTACCCAGAAAGTAACAAGGATACATACAAAAATTCAGATCCTGCTATGATTGGTCAATTGGTAGATGCTGCGAAGAAGACAGACTACAAAGTTTGGTTGGCAGATGATTGGGGCTATCCAAGTGGTATGGCAGGCGGACGTGTTGTTGCCGAAAATCCTGACTGGGAAGTAAAGAGTCTCACCATGCTCAAAGTTTCTGGAAAAGGAAGTAAATCTATTGACTTTTCCCTTCCAGACAATTTGCATGACATTGTGTATGCTGCTATCTATCCGGTAAATAAGGGCGCTACAAATTTAAATGAAGGGCATAAAATCGTTGTAGACAAAAAGCGTCTCAGTAGCAAAGGTCTAAAGGGCGATTGGGAATTGAGAGTCTTTGCCCGCTATATAAGAGACACACTTACCCAAGGACAGTCGACCATGAGACAATTTGGACATGCGGGAAGGTATCCAGATCTTATGAACAGAGAAGCCATGTCTCGATTTATTGCCAATATGCATGCCCCTATTTTGGCTCAAATAGAAGACCCTGCCAACAGTGTTGAAGGCTTTTATACGAATGAACCAAATTTAATGCAGACCCATTGGCAAGGTAGTACAGTTGCTCCCTATGCCTGTACTCCATGGAGTGATGCCTTACCCGAAACTTTCAAAAGGATACACGACTATGAACTCCATTCTATACTCCCTTACTTGTTTGAGGGACAAACGGATACTGCAAGAAGAGCGCGAATTCATTACCGTCAAGCGGTTGCCGATTTGTTGACAGACAGTTTCTCAAGACAGATTCGCGAATGGTGCAATGCACGTGGTATTAAATCGAGTGGACATTTTTTGCTAAATGATTACTTGTCTATGCATGTACAAGGCTATGGCGATATGATGAAATTTGTTTCAGAATTTGATATCCCAGCCCTAGATATACCCATTCCAAATCCCGATGAATTCAGGGACTTTTCCTACCAACAAAGTCGCTTTTTTAGTTCGGTAACCTCATGGAAAAAACGGGATAAAACAATTATGCTATTAGACCCCATAATTGGTGGTTACGGACGTTCGCGCCTTTCTCCAGATCTCCCACTGTTAATCAATTCTGTAAATATGGCTTCGTTTCATGGGGTCAATAAATTCACGGCTTACCTGCCCTTGAAACCCGTAAAAAGTGGATCGATAAATGGTCACCAAACCAGAGCCAAAGGCTATACCCCAGAAGAATATCGATTTTTTAACGAATATACAGGCCGTCTTACACAAGTGTTACAAGGTACACAGCGCGAGGCAGGCGTTGGTTTGTATTATCCCATCGCCATGTTTCAGGCAGATTTAATCGCCTCTAATCAGTTTTGGCCTAAGATTCGCACTTTACATAAGGAAAAGCAACAAGCATGGGATCATAACGAAGAGGCATTGTTAAAGGGAGATATTGAATATATGATTGTGCATCCCGAAGCAGTGGCAGAAGCAGAGATCAAGAATGGTTTCATGAATATAGGATATGGATCCTATCACACGTTGGTTATGCCTCAATTGGATTATATTCCTTTGAATGTTTTGGAACAACTTAATCGGTTTGAAAAATCGGGAGGTAAAGTTATTTGGGTCGATTCAGTGCCAAAAGCCGAACACGCAAAAAACGACGAAGCAGTAAAAAAAGTACTTGACGGAGCCCTATCGGTAAGTAATGATAAAATGCTGGCAGAGATACACAATCCTTATGTTTCTGAATTTGATCTTGAATTTTCACCGGGGACGGATACATTGAATATCGGACGTTTTTATAAAAACAGTGAGCAAGTCTACCTGCTTGTAAATCGATTGCAGGAAGCCATATCGGTGGATGTTAAAGGAAAGCGAGACATAGCCGGAGCTGGCAAGATTAAATTACTGAATCCATCTACAGGTGAAATTAGTGAAATATCACTTCCAGCTCGTCTTCCATTAGAAGCCAACAGAAGCTTGTTGTTAATGCCTGGGCAGGAGTATCTTCAACAGGGCCTTATCATTAAATAATATATATTGTATTAAATTAAAAATAAAGAATTAAAAATGAAAACAAACAAACTTGACTGGACACTAGCCTTTATCAGAATCTGCTAATACTGATGAACAAAAAAGATACTACATGAAAAATTTAAAGAGCAATTTATTGATTTTCCTGGTGCCATTAATTATTTGTATTGGATGTAAATCAAACACTAAAACAACATCAAACACAACCGAGACGAAACAACCTAATATCATTGTGATCCTCACGGATGATATGGGTTATGCAGATATGGATATTCAAGGTTCTCTAGACGATTTAAAAACACCACATCTCAACGATTTGGCTGAAACGGGGGTACGTATGTCGGCAGGTTATGTTACGGCATCACAATGTATGCCCTCAAGGGCTGGGTTGTTATCTGGAAGATATCAACAACGATTTGGTCTAGATCATAACGGAACCATTCCGTTTCCTTTAGAAGAAGAAATGATCGCACAACGTATGAAGGATGCGGGGTATCGTACCGGAATGAGTGGTAAGTGGCATTTAGAACCCAACCGGAACCATCATAATTGGATTAACAAGAATATTCCAGAAATTGCAGGGAGAGAAAAATATGTTGACAGTGATGTGCCTCATAATCTGAAAATACCTTATTTGCCAAATAATAAAGGATTCGATTTTGTTCATGAAGGCAAATTCAACCAATACTGGGCCACTCATAATGTTGATGGGGAACCCATAGAACCAGCATTAATTAATATACCTGGCTATCGTTTAGAAGTACAAACACAGTCTGCTGTTACTTTTATAGATAAATTTAAAGATGAGCCATTCTTTTATTTCTTGTCATATTACGCACCACACGTACCACTTGATGCTACAGAAAAATACCTAAGTCGTTTTCCTGGTGATATGCCTGAAAGAAGACGTATGTGTTTAGCCATGGTTGCTGCTATGGATGATGGCATTGGTAGAATAAAAGAAACACTGCGCAAAAACAATATAGAAGACAATACACTGATCATATTTTTAAGTGATAACGGTGCGCCATTAAAATTACATAAAAAGGATTTACCGCTTTCTTTTAAGAGAGGTGCTTGGAATGGGTCGTTAAACGATCCTTATATTGGTGAAAAGGGAATGGTTTCAGAAGGTGGTATTCGTGTACCTTTTATTATGAACTGGCCCAACGGATTACCAAAAGGAAAAGTGTATGACCGACCTGTGAGTTCGTTGGATATTGCGGCAACGTCTTTGGCTATTGCAGGTCAGAAGGTGCCAGAAGAATTAGATGGAGTTAATGTAATTCCCTATTTAAACGATGAAGTAAAAGGAGATCCACACAAAGCACTGTACTGGCGTTTTTGGCAACAGTCGGCTATTAGAGTTGGTGATTGGAAATATTTAAATTTTCATAACACCGAATTCTTATTTAATGTATATAATGACGAACACGAGCATGTAAATTTATTTGCGAAGTATCCAGAAAAAGCCAAAGATTTAAAAGAGAAATTAGTGCAATGGGGATCAGAATTAAAACATCCTGGAATCTCAATGAAAGACGCACCTGCTCCAAAGCAATGGTTACCCCATTATTTTTATGAGAGCCTACCAAAAGAATAAAGTATGCATAAATATATATTTCATATCGCCCTCGCTTGTTTCTGCTTTAATTCCTGGAGTCAGGAAAGAAAAGCAACCCAACCAAATATTATTTTTATTTTGGCCGATGACCTAGGCACTCGGGATTTGGGTTGCTATGGAAGTGATTATTACTTGACTCCAAATATAGACAAACTGGCTTCACAAAGTATGCAATTTAATCAGGCATACACCGCAAGTCATGTCTGTTCGCCCACTCGAGCTTCTATTTTAACGGGTAGTTATCCACACAGAGTTCGAATAACGGATGCTTTGCCATGGGATCGCCTTTCTGATAACCCAAAATTAATACCTCCAGAACATCTCAAAGAACTACCTTCTAAACTGCCTACGTTTGCGAAATCTTTGCGTTCGGCTGGATACAAAACAGCACTCTTTGGAAAATGGCATTTAGGGAACGAATATAATTTCTTTTCAAAAGAAGCTCATAAAGCCTATGGTTTTGACGTAGCCTTTGCGATTTCCGGTAGTGAGAAGAAAAGAGATAAAGGAGTCGATGAACTTACTGAGCGTTCCATCGAATTTATGGAAGCCAATCAAAATCGTCCTTTTTTATTGTATTTAACTCATCATACTCCACATGTGCCTTTGGCGAGCCCCCCTAAAGACAAAGCCATTTATGATAATATTCCAAAAGGAAAATATCAAAACAATCAGACCTATGCGGGAATGATTTCACATCTCGACAATTCGGTTCAAATTATTTTGGATAAACTCAAAGCATTGGAACTTGAAAAAAATACCATCGTACTATTTACATCGGATAACGGAGGGTTGCGAAAAATAACTAGTAATAAACCCTATCGTGGAAATAAAGGCGATTTATATGAAGGAGGTGTCCGCGTCCCATTAATCTTACGATGGCCAGGACAAATTAAACCAGGGAGCACTTTTAACAAGCCTGTATTTAGTACGGATTATTTTCCAACCTTTTTAGAACTTGCAGGATTAAAATTAAATCCAAATGCACATCCTGATGGTAAGAGTATGCTGGCAATATGGAAAGGTAAAAACAAGGAATATGAGGAACGTACTTTCTTTTGGCATTTTCCTCATAGGCAAAACCCTGCATCTACGGTAATGGATGGTGATTGGAAACTGGTTCACACCCTCAAAACGAATCGATATGAATTATTTGATTTAAAAACGGATCCTTACGAAAAGGTAGATTGTTCGTCCAAATATCGGAAAGAAACAGAACGATTAACGGCGCTTTTAGAGCAGCATTTACAAGAATTAGATGCACAACGCATGCGTCCCAACCCAAATTGGGATGATACAAAACCAGAAGGCAGACAAATAAATTATGGAATATTCTATCCTTCAGAAGGTGGTGCCGATCAGCAAGTAAAAGAACCCTACCCTACTTGGTTTAAAGAACAGTGAGGCAATAAAAATTTATCAAACTAAAAAACAATTAAATGAAAAAAACCAATACGTTCACTCGAAGAATTATTGCTGAAGGTATAGGTACTGGCCTTTTTATCCGTACCGCTGATTTGGATAAAAACGGAAAACTTGATATTGTTGTTTCCGGAAAGTCAGGCACCTATTTATTGCTCAATCAGTAAATCATTTTATAAAAACCGCCTGGTTCCGACTAGACTAAATTACTGTTTTCGTGAAAAGTTTGACAGATACAACAGTATTATAAAGATGAGCACTCTTATGTTTTTTTAAATTCTAATTAAATTTTAATGTTTAGTTCTTTTTTTTGGTAATACTTGCTAAACATAAGAAACAACCCACCACATAACAACCATGCTGGGAAAGTTACAAATGATAAGAACACATCGAACTGTATCGATATAAAATAGAACAATCCAAAACTAATCAACCATGCATAGAACACGGACTTGTTAAAGGTAATTCCAGCGACTTCTGCATAGTTCTTTGTAATACCAACCTTTTTAGCAAAGAAATGTTCAAATACGATAACCGCTCCGAAGGGTGCTAAGATAAATCCATATAAGGCTACAAATCCTAATAATTTCATGGCGAACGCTGGAAACAGACCAGCAATTGTGGCAATTGATCCTGCGAGAATCGTTACCCAAAAAGTGGATGTTTTTGGCAGAATAGCCTGAAACGCTAATCCTGCTCTATAAATAGTTGGATTAGCAGTCGTCCAACACGCCAAGAAAACAGCAATAATTCCGAACATCCCAATGGCGTTATATGCTAATGGGCCTGGAGCAACAGGAGGTGCTTCTCCATTTGATAAAAAACTTAGTGCCTCTGGAGATTTTAAATATACGGCGTATAAAAGAGCTGCTGCAATCCAAGCCATATAATGACCTACATACATCCCTGCAGCGGTTGTCCAACCAGAACTTTCTTTTTTCGCAAATCGAAATACAGATAAATCAGACATGCCAATATGCATGGCAGCATTGGCAAACCAAGACCAAATTACAACATGCCAAAATGTATATTTTATTTGTCCAGGAAAAGAATCAGAACCTTCGCCCCAAATACTCCAAAATTCTGAAAAACTAGTCACTCCCAATTGATTCAGTGCAACAATACCACAAGCTAAAAATGCCAAAACAATCAATGGTGACATCCAGTTGGCTGCTTTCGAAACGGTATCATAGCCTTTAGAGGCAACTAATGAGATAACCGCTCCGATAATAATTACGATGATAACCCAAGTAATACCATTGGGCATGGTATCTGTTAATTTAGGCATCGGCATATCAAATGGAATACCAACAGCCGTGGCAGAAACGGTAATCATAGATCCTGCTAAAAAACAGAATAAGATTCCGTTGGCCAAATTATAGCCAATAACCAATTTTTTACCACAAATTTTTTCCAATTGGTAATATAAAGTCAATCTATTTTTAACGGCAATTTTGGCCGTCAAATAACGCCAACTCAATACGGCTAATAAATTCCCAAGCAACAATCCTACAATTAAATCAAAAGCACTAACACCAGCCGTTAAAAAAAGTGGGCCAATCATAAACTCCGTTCCTGCAGCATGCTCACCGGCATACATCCCTAGAAAACTTTTCCAACTTTTTAATTTGGATTGGGGTACAGGAGTTCTTTCAAATTCTCCGCCCGATTCTTCAGAAACGACTGCTTGTTCAATGTTTGCTTGGCTCATTGTTGTTTTGGTTTTAGTTTTGTTTTTTTATAAAATGGTTTGAGAAATCTGTTGTTTTCTCACAGTTTAACTGTTCCATTACTTGTTGTAATTCTGTTTTTAATAGAGATATAGTGTGGTTACCTCCATTTGTGCCTAAGGCTGAAACGCCATACATAAATGAGCGTCCCATAAAAGTGAATTTTGCACCTGCGGCCATTGCTCTTGCCACATCTGGACCAGAACGAATGCCACTGTCCATCATCACTTCTATTTGATCTCCATACTTTGCTGCAATATTTTCTAATGGTTTAATCGTAGATTCTCCCGCGTCTAATTGCCGTCCACCATGATTGGATACTATAATGCCATCCAATCCCAAGCGTATCGCTTCTTTTGTATCATAATCTGAAGCAACACCTTTTAACACGATTTTACCTTTCCACATATCGCGAATTGGTTTTATCTTTTCTTCATTCAATCGACCACTAAATGTTTGATCCATAAATTTGCCCAATTGTTTTAAATCCAATCCTTTTGGCATGTATGGTTTTAGGGTTTCAAAACTTGGCTGTCCATGTTTTAACGTTTGTAATGCCCAATGAGGTTTCCCTAACACTTGTAATAAATTTTTTACAGACATTTTTGGAGGCATTGCCAATCCATTTCTAATTTCTCGAGGTCTAAATCCAAAGGTTGGTACATCGCACAAAATAACAAGCACCGGACATTCTGCTGCTTCAGCTCTTTTGATAAGGTCGTCTCTTAATTTGTTTTCTGCAGGATGATACAATTGAAACCAAGCTTTTCCTTCTGTAATTTCACTGATGCGTTCTATACTACTTGTAGATACTGTGCTTAAAACAAATGGAATATTGTGTTCGAAGGCCGCTTTGGCTAATATTTCTGGTGAATTTGGCCATATAAGACCTTGCAATCCAACTGGAGCAATTCCAAATGGAGCATCGTATTCAATACCAAATAATGTTGTTTTTTGTGATGAGCCCGAATGATCTTTTAAATAATTAGGCTTTAACTGCACCGCTCTCAATTCTGAGGTATTTCGATGTAGATTCACATCTTCATTGCATCCACCATCTAAATATTCAAATGCGAATTTTGGGATTTTCTTTTGAGCTTTGGCTCTTAAATCATCAATTGATGGATATTTTGTATTAATTTTTAAAGCCACTTATCGTTATTATTTTAGAATAAAAGGAACATGCTTTTTTAAGGCGTAATTCTTTTTTAAAAATTTTGAATTCAATTTACTGTCAGCAATTACAATAGCTGCTCCTAACGACGAACCTAGCGAGGAACTTGCAGATCGTAATTTCATACCTCTTAAATAATGAGATAAGAGTTTTATAAATAGTTCATTGTCACTAAAGCCTCCATCAATATATAATTTTTTAATAGAAGAGTTTTCACTCATTGCCGATTCAATGCTCTTTACTTGTAATTTTACCAACTCAATCATTAATTGATGATAAGCTTCTTCGTAAGTTGCGTGCGAAAGGGTTGTTTTTTTCGGCATATGAGTGTCTGGAAGACCCTGCCAACAGAAACAATAATCGAAATTTTTAGAGAGGTTATGAAAGGTCTTACTGTTAAATTTCACTGTTTCATGTTGCTCATACGGAACTCTATAATGTTCACTCAATTTCGTAACTTGATATTTATATTCACTACCCAACAACAATCTTGAGGCTTTTACAGGATTTCCATCTATCCTCATATTAAAGAGGCATTCATCTTTAATATCTTGAGTTGTCAGTAACCCTTGAGTAAAGGGATTAATTGAAATACTCCATGTACCTGTAGAAACCAATAAAAACGGTTTTTTAATACTTCGTAAATAAGGCAAAAGAGCCGATGAACTATCATGAATACCTACCCCTATTTTCAATGGAGAACCGTTATAATCTATATTCAAAATTGTACTGGCTGTACCTATTGGAGGTAATTTTTTATCAATATTTTCCTGATAGACCCATTTGTGATATTCTTTTTTCTCATAATCCCAAAGCATGGTATGACATCCTATGCTTGTGAATTCACCAACCGGAATGCCCGTAAAAATATAACTAAGATATTGTGGTAAGTGCAGTGTATATTTTATTTTTTTAAAGACAGATGGCTTAGCGTATTTGAGCCAGTACATTTGCAAGCCCGTATTAAGCATACCCAAATTTAGAGACCCAGTTACTTTTGTGATTTCTTCTTCTGGACCGTATTTATTAAAAAAGGACGTAGATAATTCATTATCCAAAGGTTTTAGGTAATTATAAAGAGGTGTAACGACTTTCCCATTTTCGTCAATATGTACCAATGTAGCTCCATAACATGAAAAATTGAGAGACTCTATAAGGTATTTTGGGTCTTTCATCATTCTTTCGAAAACCTCTTTCGACCATTTTTCAATTGCCTGAAGATCATCTGAAGGGTAACCATCCTCGTCAACAATTTCATCAAATCGGATATACTCTCTGTACACTTCTTTAAGATCATCATCAAAAAGGAAGAACTTTTTATTAGTTCTACCAATATCAAATACGGCTGTTACTTTTTGCTGCATTTTTTGATTATTAAAGTCCGGTTGCTATAGTATGTTTCCCTCTTTCGCGAATCAATTGATTTCGAAGATCCAATTCGCGATAAGCCTTAATCGGACTAATAGCCCCTCCAGCATTTAAACGCGCTTTTTCAAGTAGAGGTCTTACGTCCGTTCTATAAGCATCTTGTAAGATTTCTTGGCATTTCGCTACATCATTATCTTGTTGTGCAGCTTTTAATGCATCTTGATCTACCAATAATGCCTTCGCATAAGATTCCTGAATGGCTTCCAATGATTGCATTAAATCTTCTAAAGGATCTTTTATATTATGACTAGCATCAATCATCCATGCCAAATCCGGATTTTGAGGATTGTTCTCCATTCCATACACCAATTCATTAAAAATTAAGAATAGGGTATAAGGCTTGATACTTCCAGCCGTTAAATCATCATCTCCGTATTTACTATCGTTGAAATGGAATCCTCCTAATTTACCTTTTAACATCAAAATGGATACAATTTGTTCAATATTGCTATTTGGTAAATGATGCCCCAAATCTACTAAGGTAAATGCTTTTTCTCCACATTCGTTGGCTAGCATCAGAGAAGCACCCCAATCTTGAATTACCGTACTATAAAAGTTTGGTTCATAAGGTTTGTATTCAATCAGCATTTTCCAATCATCTGGCAAACCTTTGTAGATATCTTTCAAACTATCTTGTGTGTTTTGAAATGCTGTTTGGAAATTATTTTGACCTGGAAAACTAGATCCATCGGCCAACCATACGGTTAATGCTTTAGATCCTAATTTATTTCCAATATTGATGACGTCTAAGTTATGAGCAATAGCTTGTTCTCTTACAGCCTCACTCGTATTGCTAAGAGAACCATATTTATAACTCTCCTTTGCATCTTTTTGATCTTGAAAGGTATTTGAATTTACCGCATCGAATGCAATATCTAATGAAGCCCCTAATTCTTTAATAGCGCTATAATCTTCTGGTACATCCCAAGGAATGTGTAAAGAAACGGCTCCTGCAGTTTGTGTTAATGAATGAATTAAACCTACATCCTCAATCTTTTGTTCCAAGTTAGAAGGCTCTCCAAAAAATGAAAAACGTCCAAAACGTGTTCCTCCTGCACCCAATGCCCAACTTGGAATGGCCACTTGAAATTCGGCTAATCTTGAAACAATAGATTCAACATTATAGCCTTTATTGGTTAATTGATTTGCTAAAAAGTTGTAGTTGTCTTTATGTGAATTAATACTTGAATTATTAATGTCAAGTAGTTGCTGTTTTTGAATTTTCATGCCTCTATATATATTGCTTTAGTTCTAGAGTTTGATATATTGGTTTCATATATTATTTTTTTTGTTTAAAAGAGATCCCATAAATCTAATTAAAAATTCATGGAATTTCTTTGGAAATTAACTCAAACAATTATCTTACAAATGCATTGGCCATTCCGCCGTCTACATTAATTATATTTCCTGTTGATTTATCTAAGATTGCTACCAATGAAAATACACCATTTGCAATATCTTCTGGGCGGATAATCTCGTTTAATAAATTTCTTTCTGCATAAAATGCAGGCAGTTCTTCAACGGTAATTCCATTGGCTTTTGCTCTTTCTTTAGCCCAATCCCCTTCCCATATTTTGCTACCTACAATAACCCCATCAGGATTCACAACATTTACTCTTATTTTGTCCTTTCCTAATTCTGCTGCTAATAAACGAGACATATGCTGTTGTGCTGCTTTTGCAGTTCCATAAGCTATATTGTTCGGTCCAGCAACCAATCCGTTTTTACTTGCAATAGATATAAAGTCGCCTCCTAAGCCTTGTTTGCGCATAATTGCAACCGCTTGTTTTCCCAAGTTGAATTGTCCTTTTACCAAAATATCTTGTAAGATATTCCAATCTTTATCTGTAGTATCTTCTAATGGTTTTGAAATAGCCAAACCTGCACTGTGTACTACAATATCAACACCTCCAAATTCTAAACATGCTTTTTTATAAGCATCTTCTATAGAATTTGTATTCGTAACATCACAAACCGCATAGGTAGAAACATCTCTTTTAAAGGTAGAGTTGGCTTCAATCAATCTATCTTCTACGATATCTGTCAATACTACATTTGCTCCTTCTGCCGCTAATTTATCAGCAATTGCTTTTCCGATTGCACCACCAGCACCAGTAACCAATGCTATTTTTCTTGACAAAGGTTGTTCTTTTGGCATAAGAGATAATTTGGCTTCTTCTAACAACCAATATTCAATATCAAAAGCTTCTTGCCTTGGTAAAGACGTGTATGAAGTAATTGCTTCTGCACCACGCATCACATTGATAGCGTTGATGTAAAACTCACTTGCTACACGTGTTGTTTGTTTGTTTTTAGCAAAACTAAACATCCCAACTCCTGGATAAATGATAATTACCGGATTGGCATCACGTACAGCTGGACTGTTGTCTTTTTTACAGGTATTATAGTAATCTACATATTCGGCTCTATAGGCTTCAAAAGCAGGTTCTAATTTTTTTAAAATCGCATCGGCATCACTTAAATCTTCGTTCTTCTCTAAAGTTAATACCAATGGTTGAATCTTTGTTCTCAAGAAATGATCTGGACAAGAGGTTCCCATTGGAGCCAATCGTTCTAAATCATAACTATTGATATATTCCAAAACAACAGGATCATCTGTAAAATGTCCAATCATTCTATTTTCTGAAGAACACAATCCTCTTAATAAAGGCATTAATTGTGCTGCTTTATCCAATCGCGCTACTTTTGGTAAATTCTTTAATCTTTGTCCGCCAAAAACAATTCCTTTTGATTTTATTTTTTCTTCGATATCATCAGAAGCCATTTCAATAACTTCTAAACTATTCATATAACACTCAAAAGAAGTATCTCCCCAAGTAAATAAACCATGACTTCCTAAAACAATTCCTCTAATACCAGGATTGTCTGCCAAGCATTTTTCCAATTGTAAACCTAAGTCGAAACCTGGACGTTGCCAAGGCACCCATCCCATTGTATCTCCCCAAATATCTTTGGTTGCTTGTTCGCTATTTTCAGCGGCAGCAACAGCAATTAAGGCATCAGGATGTAAATGATCTATATGTGCAAATGGTAACAAACCATGCAAAGGCGTGTCTATCGAAGGCGCTTTACTATCTAAATCATAAATACAATGATTAAATAAGCCTACCATGCGATCTTCATCTTCAAGACCTCCATATACGTTTTTTAAATCGCGTAGTCTGCCTGTATACAATCCTGCAATACCTGCTCTGTTTAAAGTACCAATATCTCCACCAGAACCTTTTATCCACATTACTTCAACCTCTTCATTTGTTAAAGGGTCTTTTTCAAAAGTTTTACAACTGGTGTTTCCCCCTCCGTAGTTTGTGATTCTTAAATCAGCTCCAAGAATATTAGATCTGTATAGAAATAATCCTATTTGATCATCTCCATATGAAGCTGCTTTTTCATCATCCCACAAATAATCCACATGGTTGAATTTGGCTACTGTATTTTTCATAAAATTACGTTATCTTTAATTATAGAGTAAATCTAAATCATCTTTAAAGTGTTTCTATCCTGTACTATCAAATTACCTAGGTTTTTCTAATAATAATAATAATAATAATAAGTTTCAGTTAAATAATTCTTCTAAACCATGGGCACGGCGGGGTAACAATGAATGCTATCGATAAATCTAAACACAGTACACTACAGGATAGTTTCCATATGAAGTAAGATTAGTTTTGAAGTTTATTTGTGTTCAGGTTTGAACCAAATTAATTTTTACAAAAAATATATGGAGAAAAACAATCTTACATTGGGTGAATTTATTATTGAGAATCAAAAAGATTTTAAATACTCTTCTGGAGAACTTTCTAAATTGATAAATTCCATTCGCTTAGCAGCTAAAATTGTAAACCATGAGGTTAATAAAGCAGGCTTAGTAGATATATTAGGGGCCGCCGATGACACCAACATTCAAGGAGAAGATCAGCAAAAACTAGATGTTTATGCCAATGACTTTTTTAAATCGGCTCTCATTAACAGAGAAATTGTTTGTGGAATTGCAAGTGAAGAAGAAGAAAATTTTATTACAATTGAGGGAAGGCAACATACACATGAAAATAAATATGTCGTATTAATAGATCCTTTAGATGGATCTTCAAATATTGATGTGAATGTATCTGTTGGAACAATATTTTCTATATATAGAAGAATTACTCCAGCGGGTAAACCTGTGCAAAAAGAAGATTTTTTACAACAGGGAAAAGAACAGGTGGCGGCTGGATATATTATTTACGGTACATCAACAATGTTTGTTTACACAACAGGACATGGAGTAAATGGTTTTACATTAAATCCTGCACTTGGAACTTTCTATTTGTCACATCCAGCGATGAGATTTCCCAAAAAAGGAACTGTTTTATCTATTAATGAAGGTAATTACACTCATTTTTCACAAGGAGTAAAAGAGTATATAAAGTTCTGTCAAACCGAAGAAGAAGACCGTCCATATACCTTTCGATATATCGGTTCTATGGTTTCTGATTTTCATAGAAATATGATTAAAGGAGGGATTTACATGTATCCACCGAGTGCTAAAGCGCCTCGTGGAAAATTGCGTTTATTGTATGAATGTAATCCTATGGCATTTATAGCAGAACAAGCAGGTGGAAGTGCAACCGACGGATTTAAAAGAATTATGGAAATTCAGCCCAATGAATTACATGAACGCGTTTCATTTTTTTGCGGTAATGTTGAAATGGTAGAAAAAGCCGAGGAATTTATGAGAAACTATCAAGAAAATTAGGAAATACTTTTTAATAAAAAGAATTAATGTACGTTGGCAGGGTTAATTGTTTAAATTAACTTGTACACTTAAAAAAGAAATCAACATGGACGTTTATAAATACTTAGATATTGACGAAAACTCACGAAAGCCAAAATATATTCAAATCGTAGATTCTGTTACGCATAATATTTCTCTAGGTCATTTTAAGATGGATCAAAAGATGCCATCCATCAACATGTTAAGTGAGGAATTTTATTTATCGAGAGATACGGTAGAAAAAGCTTATAAAATCTTAAAAGAAAGAAAAATTATCAATCCAGTTAAAGGGAAAGGGTTTTATATTGCCCGAACAAATTTAATCTCAAAAACCAATATTTTATTTCTTGTCAATAAATTGAGTTCTTACAAACTACAAATTTACAATGCTTTTAACCACAGTATTGGTGCGAATTCACATACCGATCTTCAAATTTACCATTGTGATGAGTCTTTGTTTTTGAATTTACTAGAAAAACACAAAGGTGCTTACGATTATTATATTGTCATGTCGCATTTTAAAAGTGCCGATTTTAAACATACTAGTGCTCCAGAAAGTGTTCTTAAAGCCATCAATAAAATCCCAAAGAAAAAATTAATCATGCTAGATAATCTTAATAATAAAATTGATGGAAAAATAGTGAAGATTTATCAAGACTACGAAAATGACATCTATGAATCTTTAATTAAAGGCTACAAAAAAATAGTTAAATATAAGAAATTGGTGTTGGTATATCCTGCTAAATCTGTGTATCCATATCCAAAAAGAATTGTAAAAGGTTTTCGAAAATTTTGCATTGAAAAGTCGTTGGATTTTGAAGTTATTGATGAGATTTATGATGATATGATTCTTAAAAATGGTGATTTGTTTATTACGATTGTAGAAGATGATTTGGTGAATTTAATCAACCAAATACGTGACAATGAATTTACGATAGGAAAGGATATTGGGGTGCTTTCCTATAATGCCACTCCCTTAAAAGACCTTCTAGGAATTTCTGTAATTTCTACCGATTTTAATATTATGGGTAAAACTGCTGCCCAAATGATTTTAAGTAATGAAAAAGGAAGTGTAAAGAATCCTTTTAATTTTATTGATCGGGAGTCTATGTAATATCAGTTTATTTTCTGTCAGGATGCTTTCCCAAGTCGTATCTTTTTATTTGATCCGAATGGTATTGTTTGGCGAAATCACCACTTCCATAAGAACCCAAATCCTGATAGCCCTGATCATCGGTAAAGATAATGATAAAGTTGGGGCGTGAATTATTTTTATTTTGAGCCACTAAAGTCGTGCAAAAAACTAAGGCTATAGTCCAAAGCCAATTTCCTTTTTT
>TARA_B110000196_G_scaffold39545_1_pt1 | contig 34403 bp, 30 predicted proteins | sample TARA_B110000196 | Tara Oceans TARA_B110000196 (sample SAMEA4397072) | marine metagenome | biome: Polar Biome; feature: [MES] marine water layer (ENVO:01000295) within the mesopelagic zone...; material: water (ENVO:00002006), including particulate matter (ENVO:01000060) such as...... | reverse complement strand
AACAACTTCTTCAACAACTTCTTCAACAACTTCTTCAACAACTTCTTGAATAATTTTTTCTTTCTTTGGCGTCATCTTTTTTTCTTTGATGACTGGTTTTGGTACAATCTTTGGAGCCTGAGGCGGTGGAGTTGCAAACCTAGGCTCAGATGGCTTAGAAACAGGAACTGGTTGAGTTTTTTTAGGTTCCTTAGTTGCTCCTCGACTGAAGACATTTTTTGGTGCCCTCTTGGGCGGTCCTCGTCTACGTTGTCCCCTCAAGTACTCAATCTCCAATACACGGCCCTCAAGTGCCTTAGATAAGTCTTCTTAGGTAGCAAATCATTCCCATACAACTTCTGCGTGGTCAGTTCTCATTGAAGGATCGATAGCACTATCTTCTAATTTAGTTATTAAATCGTGTTTTAGCATCTTCCGGCCAAGTTCTGCTATCATAGTCCCATTATCTACACAGTATTGTTTTTCTGGCCAATATGCTACTGCGCCACGATCATTACACATTAATTCAGACATAGTCCTTATTCGTTCATTGCAAGCAACTCCTCCACCTAATAGTAATTCTTTCTTTCCAGTATGAGCTAATGCTCTCTCAGCAACCTCTATGCAACTTGAAAATGAATGTTCTTGTAAAGACCAGCATACCTCTTCAAGTGGATGTCCATCGTTAATTTTCTGTATGGCTGCAGTTAGTATCCCTGAAAATGATAGATCCATACCTTGTACAGAATAGGGTAGCATTATATTATCGAGGCTAGTTTTTTCATTCTGTCTTTCCCATTCTAAGGCTAACTGTTCAATTTTAGGTCCACCTGGAAATGGAATTCCTTGTGTCCTAGCAAATTTATCTAGCATATTTCCGATTCCAATATCTAATGTTTCTCCAATAACTCGATATCTTCCGCCTTTTCTTGCAATTACTTGGGTGTTACCCCCGCTAACATATAGGAGAACTGGGTCTTTACAACCAGTCTGGAGTCTGCCTATTTCTATGTGCGCTACACAATGATTAACTCCGATTAGTGGAATAGTCAGTTTTTCAGATAGAGATCGTGCTACAGAAGCGCCTACTCTCAAGCATGGACCTAGACCTGGTCCTTGACTGTAAGCAATAGCATCAATTTGATTCAAATCTAAGTTATTTTCGGAAATGAATTGTTTAAATTTTTCACCTGATATTATTGAATGATGATCGGCAGCTTCACGAGGATGTATTCCACCTGTTTCTGGACGAAACAGTGCAGAAGATGATGGAATTGTATCTCCAGAGGTTGATACACCACCTATGGAGAATGTGTGAGCGGTACTTTCTATGCCTAAAATAACTCCCATTAGCATACGCGAAGAGGAGAGCCCTTTCAAGCATCACTCCTGTCGGGTGTCATGGACCTCCTGTTATACAATGCTGGAGAAATCGCTACTTTATCTCATGGAGAAGTATCAAAACCCCTTTCAGGAATTGAAATGGTTGATAGAGAGAAATTAGTCTTAGACTCCGGTAATGCAATTTTAATATCCAAAGGGGTTATTCAAAAAATATCTAGTCAAGAAGAATTAATTCAAGAATTTGCACCCGATTTTGCTGATGGAGAATCAAACTTAGTGAACCTTGTAGATGCTCATGGTAACGCTATCATCCCTGGTCTTGTAGATTGTCATACTCATTTATTATGGACAGGTGATAGATCTAATGAGATGAATATGCGTCAAAATGGCCTTTCATATCAAGAAATATCCAAACGTGGAGGAGGGATTAGTAGAACTGTTGAATCAACAAGGAGCGCAACTAAAAAATATCTTGTTAATCTAGGAAAACACAGGATAAGTCAGGCATCTATGAATGGTACCACTACTCTTGAAGCAAAAAGTGGTTACGGTTTGTCTGTCGAAAGTGAAATCAAACTCCTTGAAGCATCATCTGAGATTCCGCAAGATAAATGCAATTTGTTACCTACTTGGTTAGGTGCGCATGATTTTCCCAAAGGGAAAAGTAAGGATGAGTATATTGAAGAATTAATCAGTGAACAATTACCGCTTGTAGCAGAAAATAAATTAGCAAGCTGGGTAGATGTATTTTGTGAACCTGGTTGGTATGACTTAGAACAAACTGAGTTAATAGTCAAAGCCTCTAAAGAATTAGGATTGAAAAGTAGATTGCATGTGGATGAATTTGTCGACTCCAATGGTCTTGCTCTTGCTGCAGAGTTAGGAAGTAGTAGTGCTGATCATGTTGGTTTTAGTAATACTGAGTCTAGAGCAAAAGCTCATGAATCAAATACTATGCAAGTTTTTTTACCTGGTACACCGTATGTATTAGGAAAAAACTTAGGTAATGGAATTAACGAGTGCATAGAAAATAATTGGAACTTTTCTCTTGCAACAGATTTCAATCCCAATTGCCAAACATTGTCATTACCTTTCATTGCCAGTCTTGCAACACATAGGTTGGGGATTGATCCATTAGCTGCATTAGTCGCTTGCACGAGAAATCCTGCCTCTACATTAAATTCTGAATTAAAACTTAATGTCGGTTCAATATATGAGGGTGGTCCCGCTGATATAAATATTCTAAAAAGTGAATATCTCGATTATTGGTGCCAAACACCTGGATTATCTCCAATCGAAAAAACTTTATTTTCCGGCACCCTTGTATAATCATAAAGGGGGGACTGTAAAAGCATTTCTTTTAAAGTGCTTTCATCCAATCTTTAGTAGATAATCAAATGAAGCCTAAGGGAAATTTCGCATTAAATATTGTTCATTGGTCTATGCCAGTATTTTGTCGATGCATGTATGGCTGATAATGGTAGTTATCAGAAATTGAGTCTACTCGATACTTGAAAATTGCCTCTCAGTACAGCGTTTCATAAAAGAAATGCTTTTTTTATGCAATAAGAGGGGGGATTAGCAAGGTTTAGTTGTGTGGCCTTAGTAGATGTATTTGTGGTAGCTTATCAGGCCTATTGTATGAAATGTAAAAATACAGTTGTAGTAAGATCTGCAAAAAAAATAGTAATGTCTAACGGTCGAACAAGAATTTCGGGTATATGTTCGCGAGAAAATTGTGACGGAAAGCTATCGAAGATAATTAGTTAATTCTAATACTCAGAGAGAATCATTCATCAGGGATTAATTCTCCGATTCAAATACTGGGCTCGTGGTCTAGGGGTTATGACGCCACCTTGACATGGTGGAGATCGCAGGTTCAATTCCTGCCGAGCCCACCAGTAACTACATCTCTATGTTAACGATTATTCAAGTTATAACTTAATCTCAATTTCCCAGAGCCTTTTGATTTTACATTTGTAATATTCATATGATTTAGTTTAGAGGTGTTATCTACATGTGTGCCTCCACACGGGCATAAATCAATATCTGAAATTTCAACGACTCTAAGTTCTGTGATACTAGCAGGTATTCTATCCATGAATTTAGTGTGCCTCATTTGTTCATGAGACAATATTGTTTCTCTATCCCAATTATGTATTCTTACATCTTTCTGAGAATTAATTACATCATTGACTGATTGTTCAAGATCAGATGCAATAAACTTGTCTCTATCTGGGAATAGTAAGTCGATTCTTGTATATTCTTCACTTATCTGATTCCCTACTGTTTCTGCATGGAATAAATCATTCGCTAATGCTGAAACTATATGCTGAACTGTGTGCATAGTTGTATTCTTATTCCTTCTTATCTGATCAATCTGACAATCTACAGTATCCCCAATACTGAAACCTTCAGCGGTACTAAGTGGGTGGGATATCTGTTCACCAGGTAATGTTTCCAGCAAATCTCTTCTAACATTAGAATTCGAGATAATTCCAGTATCCCCTGGTTGCCCTCCTCCTCTAGGAAAACAAAATGTATCTCTCAAAAATAAGTTATTATCAACGATATTTTTTATTGTAGTTGTAAATGATGGCGGATCTATTCCTGGGTGTTGTGTCATATGCAACTTTTCTTGCAATAACTTCAACTCCTAAAAATATCTGTAAATTCAGATGACAATAACTTTTCTGCTATAATATCAGTATCTTTTGAGGTACTTCTATCTTCTATCAATTTAGATACATATTTTCTGACCCATTGGTGTATTGATATAACGGGTAAAGATGCCTTCTCGGAGATATTATCTAACGCTTGGCAAGCACAAATAAGTTCACTAGATATGACACTAGATAGAAGTTTACTAGCTTTGAATGTTCGAAATGCACCAGTTGCTCCCATTGATACGTGGTCTTCTTTACCCATACTTACTGAAATATTAGTTGTAGTTACTGGATTTGCTAACAGAGAAAGTTCTGCAATAACCGCCGCTGCAACATATTGTACAATCATCAATCCACTATCCAATCCTTCATTATTAGCAAGGAATGCTTTCTGTTTACTCCATTGAGGATCTAATACTTGATTTATTCTACGCTCTGAAATACTGGCTATTTCATGTATACAAATGGCCATATTATCACTCACAAGAGCTAATATCTGGCCATGGAAATTACCTCCACTAATGACTTCTGCCTTTCCATTATTAGAAAATACTAATGGATTATCAGTAGCTGAATTTATTTCTATCGTTAGAACTCTTCGTGCTTCACGCAGGGTATCTATCATTGGTCCATGAACTTGAGGTGCACATCTAAAGGAATATGAATCCTGAACTCTGTCACAATCGATATGTGATTTGTTTATTTCCGAATCGATCAAAAACCCTCTTATTCTACTCGCAGAAATTGTTTGACCATACTGGGGCCTAACATTATGTATTCTTTGATCGAATGCAACATAGGACCCTTTAATTGCCTCTATTGAGGTTGATAAAGCTGCATCTGCTGCAAATATCAACATCTCACAATTAATTATACTCTGGCATAAATAGGCACACATTTGACTCGTGCCATTAATTAATGAAAGCCCTTCTTTAGCTTTCAGTGTAATTGGAGATAAACCACAATTCTCTAAAATTTCCAATGATTTGCCAGTATTCCATACTCCATCTTTTGATTGGATTTGAGAATCGCTTTCACCCATCATTGCTAATGTCATATGGGAAAGTGGGGCCAAATCTCCAGAGGCTCCCAAAGAACCTATTCGAGGAATAATCGGTGTAATCCGCGAATTAATCATATTAATTAAAAGTTGAACTAATTCTAACCTTGCGCCAGAATAGCCTTTAGCCAATGAATTAACTCTAACTAACATCATCATTAATACTGAATCAGGATCCATTTTTTCACCAACACCACAAGCATGTGAACGAATAAGGTTAGTTTGTAATTGCTCCAGTTGTTCTGAAGGGATTGTAACGTTTGATAATGCACCGAATCCAGTATTTATCCCATAAACTACTTCACCGCTAGAAACTATTTCTTCTACCAATTTTCTTGATTCATTAATTGAAGAAATAGACTCATTAGAAAGTCTTACTTTTGTTGTCATATTTTTTATTGACATTATTTGTTCAATAGTCAATGAGTGTCCATCTATTACTATCTCAACACTAGTCATCATCACACCTCAGGGTATTCTTTCAAGTAAACTCTTCGATACATCACTTGCAACAGTTACAGTCAGATTCTTCTCAATATCCATAGCCCTTTTAATTGCAAATTTCGCCTCAGGATTCTGTGCCCAGGCACGTCTGGCTATGCCATTATTCACATCCCAAGATAACATTGAATTGATATTGGAATGTGCTTGCTTGCTTCCATCAATAACTAAACCAAATCCTCCATTTACTACCTCTCCCCAACCAACACCTCCACCGTTGTGCAGGCTCACCCAAGTGGCGCCTCTGAATGAGTCACCAATGAAATTTTGAACAGCCATATCTGCAGTGAACATAGAACCATCTTTGATATTTGCCGTTTCTCTGTATGGGCTATCAGTGCCACTAACATCATGGTGATCACGTCCTAAAATAATAGGTGCAGTAATCCTACCATCTGCTATTGCTTTATTAAATTCTTCAGCGATTTTAACTCTCCCTCTCTCGTCAGCATAAAGAATTCTTGCTTTACTCCCAACTACTAGCCCATTTTCCTCAGCATTTTCTATCCAACGTATGTTATCATAGTACTGGCTTTGAATTTCCGGTGGTGCTTGTTTTGCTAGTTTTCTCAAAACTTTAGATGCTATTTTGTCACTAGCAATTAAATCTTTATTTTTCCCCGAAGAACATACCCATCTAAATGGTCCGAAACCATAGTCAAAACATACAGGTCCCATTATATCTTCAACATATGATGGATATCTAAACCCTGAATGAGTTTGATCTGAGAAGATATCTGCATTGGCTCTCCCTGATTCTAGTAAGAATGCGTTACCATAATCCCAAAAATACATGCCTTTTTGAGATAATTTATTAATTATTTCAACATGGCGAACTAGACTTTCTTTAACTTTTAATTTGAATTTTTCGGGATTATTAGATATCATTTCTTTCATGTCTTGGTAACTCATTCCATGAGGTGTATATCCTCCTAGCCATGGGTTATGGAGGCTAGTTTGATCACTGCCTAATTCAGGTATGATATTTTCTACATCTAACCTTTCCCAAACATCAATTATATTCCCCACATAACCAAGAGATACAGCTTCTTTATCTGCAATACACTGTTTAGCTCTAATGATTAATCCATCTAATTCTTCATATAATTCTGATAGCCAACCTTGCTCATGCCTTTTCTTTGCAGCGTAATGATTTGGATCTGCTATTATTGAAACTGCCCCTGTAATTACAGCAGCTTTAGCCTGAGCTCCAGACATCCCACCTAATCCTGAAGTGACATATAAAATTCCGCCTAATCCATCTTTTGTATCAAAATTAAGATATTTTCTAGCAGCATTAAGAATAGTCAATGTTGTCCCATGAACTATACCTTGAGGACCAATATACATATACGATCCAGCAGTCATTTGACCATATTGAGTGACACCTAAAGCATTCATTACTTCATAATCATTTTGAGATGAGTAATTAGGTATAGTCATCCCATTAGTAATTACTACTCGAGGACTATTATCATGCGAAGGGAATAATCCTAGAGGATGACCTGAATACATAACTAATGTTTGATTTCCATTCATAATAGACAAATAGTGCATAGTTATTCTATATTGTATCCAATTCTGGAATACACTTCCATTCCCACCATATGTAACTAATTCATGAGGGTACTGAGCCACATTAGGGTCCAGATTATTTTGTATCATCAGCATAATACAAGCTGCTTTTTGGTCAACGTAAGGGTACTCTTCTAGAGGACGAGCATACATTTCATAGTCTGGCCTAAATCTATACATGTAAATGTGGCCATATTCATCTAATTCAGCTCTGAATTCTAGTGCTAATTCCTCATGCCAATCCGAAGGAAAGTATCTCAACGCATTTGCTATAGCCTGTTTTCTTTGTTTTTTATTCAAAACCGCAGGCCTTTTCGGAGCATGGTCTACTGATGAATCATATGTCTTGGCTGGAGGTAAATTTAATGGCACTCCACAGTTGAAATCTTCAGTGAATTCAGTCATTTCAATTCATCCTTTTTTTAACTATTTCACGTATTAACTCTAATGAATTTTTAGATTTTGAAAGTACTTGCATTGTATTTTCTTGAATCATCCTTAGTTCATCATTATCTAAAGAGTCAACATTGATTTTAACGTTCAAGGATGCAATATAAGCAGCTGTGTATGCTAATTCAGCAGATGCAGCAAGATCGGTAATTGCATTAGCGTTACCAAATTCAGCTAATTCAGGTAATTTAGAAAGTAATTTTTCACTTTCAATAGTAATTAATGAGGGTGTATGGGCAGCACCTATAGTGGCAACTAAGATCATTTCATTACGAGCTTTAGTCTCCAAATCATTTGATTTAGGTAATCTGTAAGCATTCATAACTTTGTCAAATGCCTTAGCATCCTCCTCGGCAAGTGATAATGATTTATCCATAGATTCACTGGAAAATGTGACTATTTCATTAGCAATATTCTGTCCGTTTTCCCATTTACTTTTCCCTAATGTAAGCCTAGCAACCATCATTGCTAAAGAATTAGCATGAGATAGGGTCAGAGCTGCAACTGTCCCACCACCTGGTGTTGGGGAGTCAGAAGCAATTTTATTTAATACTGAAATATATCCTTCATTCATCTATCCACTTCCTTTCTAATTGCCCATTCTATAATGCTAGCTTCAGGGTCAAAATCTTTCAAAAAATCTAGGCCTAGACCACTGATAGCAGAAGCCACTAATTCTTCATCTGTAGGGTCACCTGTTTCTTGATGAAACCACTTACCTGATTCTATCATAGCGCTGAGTGGAACTAAGCCCACTAGTTCTGATCCACATGTTTTAATTCCATGATCATTCACAATAGACTTGACAGCTTCAAATGCCATATGCATTGGAGTTTCTGAAACATTTTGTAAATTCATTGAGACTTGAGAAATTGATGAAGAGGGTAATGGTACACCCATCCCTTGGACATGATTTAGCATTCCTGAAATTCTGAATTTATTTTCGCCGTTCTTGATTAATCTTCCCGATGTACGAATTACTGAACCAGCGATTTTTGATGCTTTAGCATCTTTTTCATCAACATTCACATTGTAAGCAACCAAAATTTCCCTAGCACCTATTGCTACTGCACCAAAGCGGCTTTCATCCACACCCCAAGTACCTGACCAAGAATCAGGCATCCTAGTATTTTCATCACCCCAATCACCACCATCAAATCGAGACTCTAGTCCTTCATAGCCCTTTTTCCTTAATGCTGAAAGGGATTTCCTTGAAGAGTTAGTAGCAACATTCCCATATAAAAAATGGGGGAACTTCTTCGCAATTAACTTAGACAAATTTTTCGCAGCATCGATACAATTATCCATCGAACCCACTGAAAGTGGTACGAAAGGGCAAACATCAACAGCACCCATTCTTGGATGATTTCCTTTATGTTTACGCATATCAATTAATTCCGAAGATTTGAGTATAAGTTGGTATGCTGCCTCAGTAACTGCTTCAGGCTCTCCTGCAATTGTTATAACTGTACGATTGTAATCAGAATCAGGCTCACAACCTAAAATAAATGCACCGTCTACTAATCTAGCAGAATCTACTATTGATTTGATAATCTCTAGATCTCTACCCTCACTTATGTTTGGAACACATTCAATTAGTATACCACTCATTAAAACACCATTTATCCATAGAGACGATCAGGGCCATTATTTTGGGCACCTTTTCTTTTTGCATCAATAGAAGATATTGCAGTTTTAAAATGAGACATTGTACAGACATCGACCCCTTCTGATATCGCATTCATACCTACATCAATTGTGATTGCTTTAATTTCAGCCCCACTATAGCCATCTGTAATTATTGCTAATTTAGCAAAGTCTACATTTTTATTCAGAGGCATTTTCTTTGCATGTACTTTGAAAATAGCCTCTCTACCTTCAGTATTCGGGAGAGGTATTTCTACAATTCGATCAAATCGCCCAGGTCTTAGTAATGCTTTATCGAGAAGTTCGGGTCTATTTGTAGCAGCAATAACTTTGACATTCTCAAGAGATTCAAAGCCATCTAATTCAGATAAAAGTTGCATAAGTGTCCTCTGAACTTCTCTATCTCCAGAAGTTGATGAATCTAATCTCTTAGAGCCGATAGCATCTATTTCATCAATGAAAATAATACAAGGTGCTTTTTTCCTAGCAAGAGAAAATAATTCACGCACCATTCTTCCACCTTCACCAATATATTTCTGAGCCAACTCAGAACCAACTAAACCTAGAAATGTTGCGTTAGTTTGGTTTGCCACTGCTTTTGCTAACATTGTTTTTCCTGTACCAGGTGGACCTGTCAATAACACACCTTTAGGTGGTTGGATTCCGAATTTTTCAAATTCTTCTGGTTTTTCTAAAGAAAGTTCAATAGCGTCTCTAATCTCTCTAATTTGTTCATCTAGGCCGCCTAAATCTGAGTACTTAACATTCGGCTTTTCGATTATTTCAGCACCAGATACTAGCGGGTCAAAGGCTTCGTCTAATATGTCAATTACTGCCAATGTGTCCTGATTCATTGATACACGTACACCTGGTTGAATTTTAGATGAGTCAATTCGAGGATTCTTAGATACTAAAAATATAGTTCCATTAGAACTTCTTACTACTACTTTTTCTCCAACGAGGTCCTGTACGTTACCGATGATATAAGGTGGAGTTCGAAGGCTTCTAATTTCTTCATCAAGCCTGTTTATTCTTTTCTTTAACTGACTTAATTCATTTTCTAGATACATCTTTTCAGTCATCAATTGTTTAGCATCATCAGCTAGTATGGAGTATTGCTCCTTCAGTTCTTTTAAGTCAAGATCACTAACAGTATCTTGTGATAATTCCGTTATTGATTTATCCTTTGGGGGTGACCCGGCGCGACTTGCCATAACGTAACCTAATGCAACCTACATTTGACGCTTATTATCCGAAGCAGTCTTGTATCACCTTCCACTCCCAGTTATATGGCATGTTGTGAGTTGTGTGGGAATGAGAAAGTATCTACTCAAAAAGCACGCACTACAGGCATACAAGTTGAAGCATGCAATAGATGTATTGAGTCAATGAATCTACAGGTTGTTGAAGTTCGAAAAACCTTCTCAAAAGTGCGTAGTGCAAAAGTGAATGCTGTAACAAGTAGAGGTATAGCTGGAAAAGACATAATGGCAAAAAAAGATACTGAGTTAGCCCCTGATTTCCATAAAAGAATAATAGAAGCGCGTAAAGCTAAGGGTTGGGACCAGAGAAAATTCGCTTCGAAAATGAATGAAAGATTGAATCTAGTTCAGAAAGTTGAAAATGGTGGAAGACCAACAGATAAGTTGATTTCAAAGATTGAAAAAATATTGTCTATTGAACTAAATATTGAAAGAGATTCTGAACATACTAGTGCAATTAATACTGTCAAAAGAAATATGACAATAGGAGATGCGCTAGAAGATTTACTATCTCGGAGGGACGAATAGTGGATGATGTCCCACTCCACATAATCCACCTTGATCAAGATGATCCAAAAAAATGTACAGCTAGAAGATTGCATAAATTTGGACATGCGATATTGCACACTAACATAAAAAAGACTCCAAAAAGAGGCCTCCTATTAGATCCTAAGGCAGGAATACTCGTTGGTCCAGATGATAGGAATGCCATAGAGCGTGGGGCATCAATAGTTGCTTTAGATTGCTCATGGAAACAAATTGATAGTTCATTAGAATATATTCAAAGAAATACAAGATTGGATGGCCGTACACTTCCCTGCGTATTAGCTGCTAATCCTGTATCATGGGGTAAACCAGGAAGACTCTCAACTGCCGAAGCACTCGCTCTCAGTTTAGTACTAATCGACCGTTGGGAGCAGGCCAGAGAAATTATGAAACCGTTTAGATTTGCGGATTCCTTTTTCCATCTTAATGAGCAACCATTAGATGCATATTCTAAGGCAAAGAGTAACGCTGAGCTCGCTGAAATTCAATGGGAATTTTTCGATAAACCAGATTTATCTGACTTGTGAACCATTGGGCATCTCACTATCTAATGTTAATACTGAAACTTTACCATCACCATCATCTGCAGCTAATATCATTCCTTCTGACATAATACCTCTAAGTTTTCTTGGTTTTAGATTAGCAACAAATATTACTTGTTTACCTAGTAACTGTTCTTTTTCGTAAATTCCTTTAAGGCCCGCACAAACGGTTCTAGTTGATTCTGGCCCATCTTCTATTGTGACAACATATAATTTGTCAGCATTAGGATGATCATCAATTGCAATCACTTTTCCAGTCTTCATTTCTACTTTCATAAAATCTTCAAATTCGATATATCTCACATCCTTTTCTTCTTTATCTGCCGGCATGTTACCTTTACCGGCTATTGACTTTTCACGCTCAAGTATATTTTCTATATCAAGTCTGGTAAATAACGGCATTGGTTTATCTTTATTCCAAGATATTTTTTCACTAAAATCAAATGAATTTTCATAAAGTATATCGTCAATTTCAATACTCTCACCTAGCATAGTCCATAGTTTATCAGATTGGAATGGGATAAATGGTCTAAGAGTAACTGATAGCCCCCTACATATTTGCCAACAAAATGCTAGTGTAGCCATAGATTCAGATTTTTCTATCGACTCTTCAGCATTCAGATACTTCCATGGTTCAGAGTGTTGTATCAATCCATTACCTAACTGAGAAATATTCATTATCGATCTTAAAGCTTCCTTGAAACGTTGTTTTTCCATAGACCCAATAGCGTCAGATAACAATCCGTGAATTTTTAACTCCGAATCCTTAAGATCCTTTTTACCTAAATATTGAGTAAGTGGATTCAAACCATCTGTTGATTCAAGTCTATGAGCAAGAGTCATTACTCTGTGTACGAAATTACCGTAAGTTCCAATTAATTCATTATTTATTTTATCTACATATTCTTCCCAACGGAAATCTGTATCATGGCCTTCAGGCATGTTTATTGATAAGAAATACCGCAATGTATCAGGGTCATGGTTTTCTAAGAAAGAAGGTAACCATACAGCGTGCTTGCGACTCTTACTAAATTGCCCCCCTTGTAACATTAGAAATTCCATAGCAGGAACATTAGATTCAAGAACTAAATCTCCAATTGAAATATTAGCATTGGGTTTTTCACCTGATCTTGCCGAATTTAGACCCATAATTATAGCAGGCCAAATTACTGTATGGAATGGGATGTTATCTTTACCCATGAAATAAATATGTTTAGGCTCTGTTCCATCTTCACTTTTCATCCACCATTTTTTCCAATCATCAGGATTAGAAAATTGTTCTGCCCAGATTCTTGAACATGTTAAGTAACCTTGAACAGCTTCAAACCAAACATATATTCTCTTTGTCTTCATATCTTCATCAAGCATAGGCAGTTCAATACCCCACTCCATGTCACGAGTTACAGCTCTTGGTCTCAATCCCATATTGAGCCAATTCTTAGTCATGGCTCGCACATTTGGTTTCCAGATAGTTTGTTTACTTTTAGCGTGAATCTCAAGTTGTTCCTGGAATTCATTTAATTGGAAAAAGAAATGATCAGTATCCCTTATTTCGATTTTAGCATCGGGGTCCATTTTAGAACGAGGGTTGACTAATTCATTTGACTCGTATGTTGAGCCACACTCATCACATTGGTCCCCCCTTGCTCCATCTGCATTACACACTGGACACTCCCCCTCAACATATCTATCAGGTAAGAATTTAGTTTTTCCATTAGAACTTATTGAACAATATTGCTGCATGGTTTGTTTCTTAAGATATCCAGATTTATGCAATTCTGTGAAATATTCTTGGACTAATTGTTTGTGTCTCGGGTCAGTTGTTCTATTGTATAGTGCACCACCATATTCTTTACCTCTGCGATCAACATTATCACCCCAAGAGCAACCTAAATCTATTAATGCCTTAGTATTAATCGAATGAAAACGGTCTACAATATCTTGAGGGGTCACATTTTCTTGTTCTGCTGTTACTGTAATAGGAGTTCCATGTTCATCCGAACCACTGCACATTATGACAGCTCGCCCCCTTGATCTTTCGTACCTATACTGTATATCTGCAGGTAAACAATTTCCTGCAACATGACCTAGGTGTAATGGTCCATTAGCATAGGGCCAAGCCATAAATATTGATACATAATCGATTTTCCTCACCTCCCAACTGTACTTACAAACAAATGCCTGAGGCACCATGTTTATGTCTTAATCGCCTCTCTTAGGTCCGCAGCCGAGTAACTTTAACGGCGAGATGAGTTTTTATTCATATAAAAAAAGCACTCTAAGAGGCAATAAAATTGAGTCCAACTACATTAATTATTTTTTACGCATTACTAGCATTAAGTGCCTCATTCCTTTGCAGTGTTCTTGAGGCAGTATTACTTTCTACTACACATGGCCATATTGTAGCTTTGAAAGATACTCATCCTAAAATAAGTAAGACATGGAGTGAATTTAAAGAAGATCCAGAAGGTCCTCTGACTGCAATTTTAACTCTTAATACAATTGCACATACAGTTGGTGCCCTAGGAGTTGGACACGAAGTAGAAAACGCTTGGGAAGGCCAGTATGTCGTAGCCATTTCCGCGTCAGTACTTACACTTGCTATACTATTACTAAGTGAAATACTGCCAAAAACAATCGGTGCACTTTATTGGAGAAAGTTAACTGTCAGCTCAGCAAGAATTTTAAAAGTTCTAATGTTAATATTAATGCCGATAGTATACCCAATTGAATTAATTAGATCACTTTTCCCTGCAATTCAAAATGAGGCAGTTACTAGGGATGAGTTATCACACCTTGCTGATATTGCTGAGGAAACGCATGTCATTGAGAGAGATGAGGAAAAAGTAATACAGAATTTACTTGGTTTAAGGGAAAGAACAGTTGCATCAATTATGACTCCTAGAGTAGTTATGGAAACAGCCTCTGATAATGAAACCGTTTCCAAAATATTGGAAAGAATCCCTATTATGATACACGGCAGAATGCCTGTGACAAAAAATCAAAATATTGATGAGATTGAAGGCATGGTACTTCGAAGCGACATTCTCAGAGAAGCCGCTGCTGATCATGATGACATCTTAATGAGTGAGATTTCAAGAACCATTCATCCTTGTAGAGATATAGATTCAGTTGATAAAGCATTAGATATTTTATTAGATAATAAAGAACAAATTTTAATTGTTAAAGACGAGTTTGGAGGTACAGTAGGTCTAGTCACAATGGAGGATATCATTGAAACTTTACTTGGTGTAGAAATTGTAGATGAAGACGATCAGGATGCAATCGAAGAAGGTAATCATCATGAAGACATGCGTGAACTTGCTAAAATCAGGCAAGAAGAACTTGATTCAACAGATGAAACTATTTAGATCCAGCACTAATTATCTCTTTAGATGCACGATATTCTTTTATTTTTTTCAATAGCACTCTGGAAAAAATCATAGAGAATAACAAGAATAACAGAGATATCCATGGTGATGATTTAGCATTAGTCGCGAATAACCAGGTAACCAATAATATACCTGCCCCATAGAATGCTCTGAATATTGAATAAAATATAAATGGCTTAACTAATGGATTATTCATAAATATACTAATTCGAGATTTATTCATTTTCATACCTCTAAACAATATAATTCAAATAAATGAGCGGTGTAACTAGTTATCCTTATCCGCTTTATAAATTTCCATGAGATATGAATAGTAAGAAACCACTGTTCACACCCGTTTTATTGATTGGCTGTATAATCATATTGATAGGATTTTCTATAAGGGCATCATATGGCGTATTTCAGATACCAATTGCCCTAGAATATGGATGGCCTCGGGCAGAATTCAGCCTCGCAATAGCAATCCAAAACTTAGCATGGGGATTTGGACAACCAATATTCGGAGCAATTGCTGAAAAAATCGGGGATAGGAAGGCGATAATAATTGGTGCGATTTTTTATGCTATTGGTTTGATTTTATCTGCTGGTGCAACAACTCCTCTCGAACATCAAATTTATGAAATACTAGTGGGTTTTGGAATTGCTGGTACTGGTTTTGGAGTCATACTTGCAGTAGTGGGTCGAGCTAGTTCGGATGAACATCTTTCAATGAGTCTGGCAATAGCAACAGTTGCAGGGTCTGCAGGTCAAATAATTGGTCCACCAATTGCTGTAGCGCTTCTTTCCAGAATGCCTTGGCAGTCAGTATTTCTTATATTTGCTATTTCAATTCTAGCAACTTTACTCCTATTACCATTCATGAGAGTACCAAAACTGGCCAGCAAAGAACAATTAGAAGAAAGTATGAGTGATATTCTTAAATTAGCATTGAAAGACCCTTCATTCTCAATGATATTCATAGGATTCTTCTCATGTGGATATCAATTAGCATTCATAACAGCACATTTCCCCGCACTCGTAACTGAAATGAGTTCCCCGATAGACCCTAGTGGATGGTGTGGAGATTTAGGTATACAAACTACAGCTGCATTGGGTGGACTCGCTATTTCAGTTATTGGATTTGCGAATATAATTGGTACTTTGGTAGCCGGATGGGCTGGGAATCGATATACCAAAAAATGGCTTCTTTCTGGAATATATGCGGGTCGATCTATAGCGGCTGCTTGGTTCATACTAACACCTGTTTCACCAAATTCAGTGATAATATTTTCTTTTGCAATGGGCTTCCTTTGGCTAGCGACAGTGCCTCTAACAAGTGGTTTAGTAGCCCATATTTATGGATTGAAGTATATGGGTACTCTTTACGGCATAGTATTCTTTTCTCATCAATTAGGGAGTTTTATTGGAGTATGGTTAGGAGGAGTTCTCTACGATGCTTATGGAACCTACACATTTGTATGGTGGGTAGGGATTGCTGCTGGAATCTTTTCTGCAATAATCCACTTACCAATCCGTGAAGAATCTCGAATTCATCAATTGAATCAGATGTGAATTAAATCTCTTGAATCAATTTTTCGAAAGCCACTCTTCAAGCATATCTTTTCTTTCTTTGACGTCGACTTTCGCGGTATGTGGCATGTGTTCTAGAACATTTATATCTGCAATGTCAGTAAAATGTTTTTTTAACAGATCGAAGTGTTCGCCCCCTAAGGTCTCATCATTTCCTGCTTGCATTACAAGTAACGGAACTTTAGGTATACCCCAAAAAGGAATTTGGGTATTAGCATAACCTATATTCAAATCAGGATGAATTCTTTGATACTCTCTTCTTAATACATGTCTTACCCATGGACTAGCCATTACTGCCCTTCCTGGTAATTTTTTCTCTATTATTAACGGAAATGACGTAGCTGGAGATTCTAAAATCACACCATTTAAAGCTTTAGCCCACCAACCTGAAGGGTGCGCAGAGAGACGAATTGTTAGGAATCCACCCATTGAATGCCCATATATCCAAAGTTTTTCAGGAGTATACCCCAGTGTTGAAGGAACGCTATCCAATAATAATTCAATATCTGCAATTACTTTGAGTATTGTCCATTCATACTTTCCTTTCTGTTCACCAAACCCTCTTTGATCTAATCCTAGAACATTAAGCCCTATCGAATTCATATGTTGGCATCTACTCTCTCCATTTCCAAGAGTTGAATTATACCCATGAAGATATAAAATCAGATCTTTACTCCCAGTTTCAGATTTTAAGATATGTGCTTTCAAAGTCTCGTCCCCCCATCCTGAAAATGAAAACTCATCCCATCTAGAATCAGTAATTCTGATTTTACTTCTTGAAGGAGTAATAAATACCGATGAATATATTCTCCAACGCATAAATAGCCATCCAGCTATGGGTATTGATGCTCCGAAAACAACCCATGCAATGCGGTATTCACGCCAGCCCGAAGACACAATTAGAGCAATTATTTGAATGATGATTGCTGCAGTCAATACTTTTGGTTTACTAGGTAAAAATGGAGCGGGGGTTTTCTGATATACTGCAGCCTTGAGCCTTGATGTTCGACCTAATTTCGGAGAATCAATCAAGTTATTCCCCGCCAATCGATTGACCTAATTTTTCCATTATTACCGTCGCAGATTCAATACTGTTTATACTCTCTACGCTCTTTCCAGCAGACCACAGATCTTTGGAAGACTTTCCTTTACCTCTCGAAAAAGCCCTCATACGCCAGAAAGAGATTCCAGTAATAATAACTCTAATCCTATGTTTAAATCTACTTTTTAGAAGGTATCTTATTATCCAAGAATTATTTTGTTTGAACTTATTATTATTTATTACTGAAATAGGTACTCCTGTTAATTTCGTAGTCCAAGTAATATCTTTTTCTTTTGCTTGAACTATTGCATCTTTGTAGTCTTGAGGAGTTGAACACTCCTCCGTTGCAATGAACCTAGTACCCATTTGAACACCATCATAGCCTATCTCGAGAGCTTTTTTTAGTTCTAATTCACTACCTACTCCACCAGCACAAATCAATGGAAGATTCATGTCTGAGAGTAATTCAAACATCTCTTCCATAGTTAGTTCACCAAGATGACCTCCTGCTCTGTCGTTTACACATATCAAACCGTCTACACCGCATTCTTTACCTTTTTCTGCCCATTTTCTATTAGTAACATCATGATAAACAACACCACCTTTCGCATGAACTTTTTCACAAACCCAATCGGGCTTACCTAGTGATGTCACAAAGAACCGAATTCCTTCTTCAAGTGCAACATCTATCCATTCTGACATTTGCATAATATATTTTTCACTACCTTTTTCTATTAGAGCATTAAACCCAATAGGTTTGTCAGTAAGTGATCGAATGTGCCTAATACCATTCCTTAGACCCTCTTTTCGATTTGGTTTATTATATCCATGAACCATAGTTAAAGACACTGGTTGGATGATTGCAATTCCTCCTCCTTGGGATGCTGCTGATACTAATTCAGGATTAGAGCAGGGATACATTGCACCACAAATTATTGGATACTTAATCCCAGCATCTTTAGTTAGCCTTGTGCTTATCAATATATCACTCTCCGCTAATTACAAGAAAATTCCACTTGAATATCCATTCTGAAACAATATCTCCTGATGAATCTGTCGCGATAGAGGTCAAGTTACATTCAACAGGTTTCCCAGTGACCTTACTTTCTTCAATTGCAGCTCTAGCAATAGAATTTTCTTCACAAGTAAAAGTTATTTTGCCTTTTGCAGTCTTTGTAAATTTCGCCTCTGTACTTACGACAAACATTCTTAATTTTTCAGACATAGATTTAGATAAAGCAAATGTTGCTGCCCCCGTACTCAGTTCAGCTCCCATGCCTTGAACTGCCCAATACATTGTTTTGAATGGATTTTGAGTTCTCCAGCCCCCTGGTAGTGATGTCAAGCACACATTGTCATCCAATTGTACGACCCTTAGTCCTGCAAACCAACCGGTAGGCATAGAAAACATAGTGAAAAGTCTAAATCTCTGTTTTTTTAATAGATTATTATATTCCAAAACTAATTTTTCTTCGTCAATTAGCACTATCTCACCTAATCTATTATTACTAACTTGTCTACAACTTCACAATATTTTATCATTGCATCAAATTCTGATGTACCAGTGACTGAATTCCAAGCTTTCCATTTCGCTCTTTCCCTCAAACCACCACTTGCCCTACCTATGCAATCACCTTCATTAGCCTGTTTGTAAAGAGCATATAGTTGCAAAAGGTATTCATTAGAAGGTCTTGAAGAAAGATTCCGTACTCTTTTAACAGCTCTTTTAAATCGAATTTTAAGTGTTTGACTAACTTTTTCAGACATTACATCATCTCCACAGGATAGTCCATCAGTGTTTTGTGACCAGCCTGTATTTTTGCTGCAAGACCTAGGGTTTCAGGAAAAATTCTTTTGAAAAAGAAACGTGCACTAGCTAATTTCGCAACATAATATTGATCGTCTTGTTTATCTAAACAAACTTTAGCGATTCTAGCCCACATATAAGCTAGTAGAACATTACCAAAATATCTGCAGTAGTCAGTAGCTCCAGCAGCAAGGAAATGAGGATTTGATTGTCCTTCAGCTATCATTTGTAAGGTCAGTTGTTGCAGACCACGAACTCCTTGGTGTAGTGGTTTATTGAATTCTGTCATTTGAGGATTACTCTTATTTTCATTAATGAAATCTGTCAAAGGCCACAAAATATATCTTAGGTTTTTACCTAATTTTTCCGTAACCTTTCTCCCGGCTAAATCTAATGCTTGTATCCCATTTGTCCCCTCCCATATCTTTGAAATACGTACGTCGCGATAGAATTGTTCAACACCATATTCAGTGCAATATCCCGCACCTCCCATCACTTGCATACAGGTACTTACAGTTTCACAACCAAGGTCAGTGAAATGTGCCTTAACAATTGGTGTAAATAGAGCAACAAGTGAATTTGCCATCTCCGCTTCTTCTTTATCATCACTACGTCTTTGATCTAGAAGAAGACCAGTCCATGCAGCTAGTGCACGACAACCCTCATTGTTGACTTTAGCTACCAATAACATTCTGCGTACGTCTGGATGCACAAGAATATTATCAGCTAACTCATTTGGATCTTGAACTCCTTTGAGGTCTCTGCCTTGACGACGTTCTTTTGCCCAAGCTAAAGCATTTTGATAGGCAATCTCTGCAAGCCCGATGCCCATCATACCTGTAGCTAATCGCTCTCTATTCATCATTTCAAACATTAGAGGCATACCTGAATATAAATCACCTACCCTCCATCCTATGCTCTGATCAAAATTCATTACGCAAGTTGGAGATGCATGAATTCCCATTTTTTCTTCACTCCCAGAACATGTGACTCCATTTAGTTCTGAATTAAGTTCGCCATTCATACCGGACAATCCATCTGATTTCCATTCCGAAGGCATGAATTTGGGTACTAAAAATAAGGAAATTCCTTTTGTTCCTTCTGGTGCATTTGGAGTCTTAGCTAAAACTAAGTGTACAATGTTTTCAGTCAAATCATGTTCTCCATATGTGATGAAAATTTTCGTCCCGGTAACAAGGTAAGTGCCATCATTTTGAGGGACTGCCTTAGTAGATATGATTCCCAAATCAGTACCTGCATGAGGTTCAGTGAGACACATTGTTCCCGCCCATTCACCAGACGCAAGATTCTTCGCGAAATAGTTCACTAATTCTTGTTCACCATGCTCTGCTAAAATATCATAAACACCAATTGTAAGAGCAGGAAGAACACTCAAGGCCATGTTAGCTGAAGTACCGAATTCTGCCCAAATAACAGATTGAAATAAAATAGGTACCCCCATCCCTCCATGTTCTGGTTTACATGAAGTTGATAACCATCCTGCGTCTACACTTTCCCTATATGCATCTTTGAATTCTTTAGGCATGGTTATTTCTCCATTATTAAATTCTAATCCCTCTCTATCACCTAATTGATTGATTGGATGCCAAACTTCTTTCACATGTTCTCCCCAACCTTCTGTAAGCATAGATAAGAATTCTTTATCGAATTCTGAAAAACCTAGTTTTTGAATAGTAGGAATCACATTTAATACTTCATTTAATAGAAAATCATAATCTCTTTTTGGTGCATTATATTCTACCATATTCTCATCTCAATTTCTTAGGGGTTTACCAGTTTCAAGCATGTGTTGCATTCTATCTAAAGTATCTGTATTCTTTGCTAATCTTACAATAGTTTCCTTCTCCATAGCGAGAATATCATCTTCATTAAGCAAATCTGTAATATCAGTATCTCCTCCTGATAGTATATCTGCTAATGCATTAGTAACAATGACATCATGAGGAGTAACCTTTCCAGATAATGCAAGATCATTTACCGCTAATTGCAGTGCGACTTTACCAGATATACCTGGTAATAAGTAAGTTCTTGGTTCTGGTGGGATATAATCATTTGAAATTTCAATTAGTAATTTTTTAGCATCTGCAAGTAATCTATCTCTATTCATAGTCACTCGATCATTGGGGCTCAGAAAACCCATTTTTCGTGCTTGTTCCGCGGATTTCGCTACTTGTGCTGTTCCAATTACTTCGAATGCTTTCATAACTGCCCCCATAGGTCCATTCGGAACTAGCCCAAATTCTTTGAGACGTCCTAAATATTCCTTGCAGCCACCCCAAGCTGGAATAATTCCAACCCCTACTTCTACCAGCCCGACATAGGATTCTGAATGCGCCTGTACTGCATCGCAATGCATCAATACTTCAGCCCCTCCACCTAAACAAAGTCCAGAAGAGGCTGCAACTATTGGGACTTCGGAGTACTTCAAAGTTTGATAAGTATCTTGACCTAGTCCAATAAAGTCATCAAGTTCTTTCCATGCTGCTAAATTTGCTGCAAATAATGCTAATCCTAGATTTGCCCCAGCACAAAAATTAGGAGCATCGTTACCTATCACTACTCCTTTCCAATCTTCATTTTCTGCCATATCGACAGCATTGAGAAGCATTTCCATATTCATTGGGTCCATCGCATTCATTTTTGTGTGGTATTCTACAAGTAATACATCATCACCCATATCCCAAATACTAGCAGAACTGTTTCTTTTCAATGGCTTGCCGCGACGTCTTAAATCTGCCACAGTTAAAATTTCTTCTGATCTATCTACAATTACCATCTCTCCATCCGGAGTAAGTCTTGTAATTTCTCTATCTTCAATATTGTAGAATGAACCTTTTTCTAATGCTAATGAAAGAAATGGTGGCACGTTTCGATTAGATTCTTGAAGTCTCTGAACCATTGATTTTATGCCGATTGAATCCATCATCTCAAAAGGTCCATTTTTCCAGTTGTAACCTACTTTCATAGCACCATCAATTGCATAGATATCATCACTTACTTCTGGAACAATATAGGCAGCATAAGATAGGGTGTCGAGTAATACGTCAGTAACAAAATCTGAGCCTTTATCATCGCAATCCATTATTGCAGAAAGCCCACGTTTACCCATCTTAGCAGATGGATAGCCAGCTCTACGTTCTGCAGTATTGTACTCTCCAGAAATCAGATTCCTTGCCTCCTTTACTTTCTTTCCACCTTCTTTGTTAAGTCGATAGAAACCTCCTTTACCTTTACGACCAGTATATCCTTCCTCAATCATAGAGGCAACTGTTTCTTTTCCAGCACCAGCGATTTCATGAAAAGGGTCAGTTTTTTGGAGATGCGAGATCAGACTTCCAGTGACATGAGGTATCAAATCAATCCCTACTAGATCCATTAAAGAGAATACTGCGGTTTTAGGTAAACCAATTGGTCTTCCGAGCATTGCATCAGCCTGTTCTACAGATAATCCATGATCAATTGTTGCCTTGTATGCACGTTGAATGAAATAAATTCCAAGCCTGTTCCCAATGAAACCTGGGCTATCGTTACACATTGTAACTCTCTTGCCTAAATCTAAATCAGCGAATGTACAAAATCGGTTTAAAATTTCTTTATCAACTTCAGGACCACTTACTACTTCAAGCAAGGGTAAATATCTTGGTGGATTGAAGAAATGTGTAATTAAAAATCTCGAAGATAGACTGGGAGACATATCTGAAATAAGTTCTGAACGAGGTATTGTAGAGGTATTAGATGATAATATAGTCTCATCACCTATGTTTTCTGCAATGTCTTTGTATAATTTTCTTTTAATCTCAAGGTTCTCGATGATTACTTCAATTACCCAATCATAAGTCTCTAATTTATAGAGATGATCTTCAATATTGCCCGAAGAAATAAGTTTAGAATTATCCTTAAGCATAAGCATTTCAGGATTAGATTTTTGCATTTTATTTACTGCATTCTCCGATATGGCATTTCGATCGGATGAGCCATCTGGTACAATATCTAGGAGAAGAACCTCGCATCCAGCATTTGCACAATGGGCTGCGATTCCAGCTCCCATCACCCCGCTCCCTATGACGGCAACTTTTTTGATAGGCTTAGGCATATTAAAACACCTATATCCTCTCTAAAATAGTGGCGATTCCTTGGCCACCACCTATGCACATTGTAGCTAGGGCATATTTTTCTTTATTTTTGCTCATTAATAGTGCAGCCTTACCTGTTATTCTTGCACCACTCGCACCAAGAGGGTGGCCCAGTGCTATTGCTCCTCCTTCTATATTCACTTTCGAAATATCTAGATTTAATTCACTAATAACAGCGAGAGATTGGGCAGCAAAGGCTTCGTTAAGTTCAATGATGCCTATGTCGCTAAGTGAAATATCTGCCCTTATTAGAGCCTTAAGTGTAGCTTCAACGGGACCAATACCCATTATTTCAGGCTTACAAGCAGATACTGCCGTACTCAAAACTCTTGCCAATGGAGTTAGCCCATTTTCTTTAGCAAAGTTTTCAGAACAAACCAAGACAAAAGCGGCACCATCTGTTAGTGGAGAAGCAGTTCCCGCAGTTACAGTACCTTTACTATCAAATGCAGGATTCAGTTTGGAAAGTCCTACAGCATCAGTTTCAGGACGAATACATCCATCTGAATCAACGATACCATTTTTAGTCTTAATTTCAATTATTTCCTCCTTAAATGAACCTGAATCTCTAAATTTCGATGCTCTTTGTTGACTTTCTATAGCAAATTTTTCTTGTGTTTCTCTATCAATCGAATACTCTAGGGCAAGATTTTCAGCTGTAATACCCATAGAAGTAAACGCTTCAGGATATTCCTGACTAAGTTTAGGATTAGGCATTGGATTAAATCCAGTCATTGGAATCCGAGTCATTGATTCAACACCACCTGCAATAAAAGCCTCACCTGCACCCATTGAGATCCTACCAACAGCATCGTGTATAGCTTGCATAGAAGAACCACAAAATCGATTAATTGTGACGCCAGGGACAGTTTCAGGTAAGTCACTAAGGAAAGTAATCATTCTCGCGACATTGAAACCTTGTTCAGCTTCTGGGAATGCAGTTCCTACAATCAAATCTTCAATAAGGGATGGATTAACTCCTGTTTTTTTCAGAAGACCATTTACTACCATTGCGGCAATATCATCAGGTCTTGTTTTTGCTAGCTCACCCCTCTTAGCGGGAGTGAATGGGGAACGGAAATAACCGGCTACGACTGCTCTCATACTCGTCCAAAGGGGGTATGGGCTATTAAACCAAAAGTGGGAAAATATACACTGAATGCTTATATTTACACTCACTTTAGTTAATTACTGTTAATTGTATTTATTACACTAAGTAATTATTACACACTGCTATGAGTTACGAATTATATTGCTATATCAGAATGGCAATTTTTTATCTAGACGATCTGTCATCTCAATATATCTGTTTGTGTGTTTAGTATTTGGTAAATTAATCACAAACTGCCAATAACGCCATGCAGCTATTGATAGAGTTGCTAAACGGTGTAAATCAGGCAACGCATTAATCTCAGCATCACTCAATACTCGTACAGATTGATAACCATCTAGTAATGATTTCCAACGTTCAGTAACAGGCTCACCATTTTTCCAACCAAAGCCAACAAAAGTCATTACTAAGTCAAATGCCAATATATCATGACATACTTCTTCAAAATCAAGCAAGGCCCATACTTTTTCATTTGAACCTAATACATTATCAGGGAACAAATCTCCGTGTATTACTCCTCGAGGCAAATTCTCAATATTGCCCCTTAATCTAGAGTTTTCAATTTTCAACATATCTAAGAATTCAGTCCATTGATTTTTTTCATCTGCTATTGAAAAAAGTTTCTCAAATAAAGTACCACCCATAGAAAAATTAGACTTTAATTCACTATGTGGTACAACCATGTGCAATCTTGCCTGTATCCTCCCAAGATCAAATAATGATGAATGGTTAGGTTCTAACCAATCTCCTTCAATAAATGGTAGTATTGTCCATGCTAATCCATTTTTAACACACATTAATTTGCCATCTTTGAAGCGAATTGGTGAAGGAGTAGGTATTCCATTATTAGACAAATAAGATGTCATTGTTAGTAAATAATCTACTTCTTCAAGTGTTTGTTCATTCCAAATTTTAAGAACAAGTTTTTCATTGTTTTTTAGAGTTAATATGTAGTTTGAATTAGCCCAGCCTCCAGCTAACTTATCTAAGCTAACTAGATCAGAGAAACCTGCCAAAGTAATGACTTCTGAGGCTTCAACAAATGAGACTTCCGTGTAAGCCATACGGTTTGTCTGAATCAAATTTGTTTTTCGTTGTATCTATTATTTATCGTAATTTAAATCCTAGATTTATTGTATCATTAATTTAACCTAATAGTGGAGATACCGTCATCACTGTTATTGCGAATAAAGCGTAGCCACCGATGAGGAAAGTTAGTATTTGTCCTGAGTTCATATTCATGTACCTGTGACTGGTATTGCACTAATTAAGCACTGTTTAAATAATTATTTTCTACATATGTACCTTTGTATTGATACTAATGATGTTTTGTTATAGGGTGTCTATCAAATATGTAATTAATGAATAAATTATTATTACTGAAAGTGCTAATATACCAGATATAACAACTATTGCAAGACCTAGGCCGAGAGAGATTTTTCGTATTTCTTCATCTCTATCTTCCAAATCAAGTACCCCACTCTTCATTATCTGAATTAGATGAGTCATCTCAACGCTTGTTATTATTATTGTTATTATTTTTCCCACTTCTTCTAGAGCGATGCCTGCTATTACTTTGATTCGTATTTTGTTTAGAATCATGAGATTTTTTACTCACCTTTATCTTCCCTGGTTTTTGATTGGGTTTAGGTATCGCTTTTGCGAAGTGGTAAGGATGGTCATCGATAACTGGAATACTTTTTCCAATAAGTCTTTGAATCCCGACTAAATAACCACTTTCACTATCGTCACAAAATCCGTAAGCTATTCCACTCTTACCTGCACGTGCAGTCCTTCCAATTCTGTGGACATAACTTTCAGGTTCGTTTGGTAAATCATAGTTGAATACATGCGTAACATCTTCTACGTCAATACCACGACTAGCAATGTCAGTAGCAACTAGCAGGGGAGTACTTCCATTCTTAAATTGAGCAAGGGCTTTTGTTCGTGCTCCTTGGCTCTTGTTACCATGTATTGCTAAAGCACCAATATGAGCTTTGTCGAGTTGTTTTACTAACTTGTTAGCACCGTGTTTTGTACGTGTGAAAATTATGCCTCTCTTTACTTCATTTTCTTTAATGAGATCAACGATTAATTTACGTTTATCTTCTTTTCGGACGAATAATATTGCCTGTTCAATTCGATCAACCGTTATTTCCTTAGGGCTCAAGTCAATCATTTCTGCATTTTTGAGGAAAGAATTTGCTAAATTAGCGATTGAAGATGGCATTGTGGCACTAAAAAGTAAATTTTGTCTTTGCCTTGGAAGAAGTTTTAACACTTTTTTAATATCTCTAATGAATCCCATATCAAGCATTCTATCGGCTTCGTCTAATACGAAAAATTCAACATGACCAAGGTCAACATGCCCTTGCTGAATTAGATCTAGAAGTCTTCCGGGTGTGGCGACTAATACGTCAATACCTCTCCTCAGAGATTGAACCTGTGGTTTTTGACTTACTCCACCAAAAATCACCTTGTGTCGCATATCAATATATTGACTATATACCGAGAATCGTTCATCGATTTGAGCTGCTAATTCTCGTGTCGGGGAAAGGACAAGAGCACGAATATTACGGTTTTGAGAAGATTTTTTGTCTAATATTTTTTGTAATATAGGTAATGCAAACGCGGCAGTTTTACCCGTCCCTGTTTGTGCCACTCCAAGTACATCTCTTCCTTTCAACAAAAGAGGAATGGCAAGAGCTTGCACGGGAGTAGGGGATTCATAGCCCTCATTTTTTATCGCACGTAATAATTTATCGGATAAACCTAAAGATTCAAAATTTGACATTGACAGCCCTCTCACTGAACAAGACGAAATGCAGTATCGCGCAGAGGTCAGTACGACCTTTCGTCCTAAGCATCTGCTAAAACTCAATGGGTATCAGAAAACAGATAAACTCTGATTTTTATGTGTTTTACATTTACGTAAGTTCAAAATCATGAGCTTATAGGAAGTTTAGTGGAGAGTAAAGGCGGTGTTCGATTTGCCAATGCGAATGATTGGCAAAAAGTATCTCAAATTTATAATGAAATAATTGATGAAAGGATAGCTACCTTGAATACTGAACATAATACTTCTACAGATGTTTCTAAATGGATTAATGAGGGTGTATTTTTAGTGTATTATATAGACGAAAATATCGCAGGTTTTGTACGATCTTTTCCCTATAATGGTAGAAATTGTTACAGCGGAGTGTCTCAATTTTCAGTATATGTGAGTAAGGAATTTAGGAGAATGGGAGTTGGTAATTCATTACTTAAGAAATTAATAGATGAACTCAAGGGAAATGATTGTTGGAAACTTGTTTCTAGAGTTTTCATTGAAAATAAAGGGTCACGTAAACTTCTATTAAATCATGGATTTCGAGAGGTAGGGATATATGAAAAACACGGTAAACTTGATGATAAATGGAGAGATGTTGTAATAGTTGAATATATCATCTCCCCCAAAATTTAGTTAATTGTATATCAGTTAGAACATACATGGACGAGGTCAGGCAGAACACTCTGAGAATCCAAGATGAAGGTAAAGTAGATTCCTTAGATTGGTTTGAGGCACTATATTCAAATGCCGATGGAGACGAATATTGGATTCCTTGGTCGAATGGCACACCACATCGTTTCCTCGTCGACTGGTTGATAGAGAACAATACGAGAGGTCGCGCTTTAGTTGTAGGAAGTGGCTTGGGGGAAGATGCAGCGTACTTATCTCAACAGGGCTGGGAAGTCACGGCATTCGATATATCCCCCTCTGCCGTTCGATGGGCGAAAGAAAAATATATTACTGAAAATATCGATTGGCAGGTAGCAGATCTCCTCTCACTCCCTGAACATTGGGGCTTATTTGACTTAGTTCTCGAAGTCCATATTCTTCAGGCAATACCTGAACCAATTCGCATTCTTGCTGCTCCAAATCTCGCACCCTTAGTTGCACCATTAGGACATTTGGTTTGTATCGGTCGTTTAAATGGAAATGAGGAGGTTTTTGAAGGACCACCTTGGCCTCTTTCTCTAAATTTCATTAATTCGATAGGTTCGGATTTAAAGAAAATTGATTTTATCAAAGCTAATTTCCCTCTAGATGATACTGAAGTCATTAGGTATCGCTCAGTATGGGAAAGAGAATAGTATATGAGTTTCTATACCGTTATAAATCTAATATCAATTAATTAATTTAAACGTTGTATGTATAAATGATTAAGTTCTTTATTAGAAGCGGGATAGTATGGATAACTTGAAACCTATGATTATGATGATGATAATGTTAACATCAATTCTTGCAGGATGTACCTCTTCGGATACATCGGAATTAGATCAACAAATTGTAGACTTAGAGCAATCAAATAATGAATTAACTGCTCAATTAGAATTAATTGAGGGGAATATTGCTCTAATGAATAATATAACTTCAGAATTAGAAACTTCACTTACATCTGCAAATACAACGTTAGATGACTTGAATATTCAATTATTGCAATATGAATTATCGATAAACGAAGTTATAATTCAGAGAGATTCTTTACAGGTTGATTTAGACGAGGCTATTGAATCTAACAGTTCAATAATCTCATCTTTAGAATCCCAAGTAGAGTTATTAGATCTACAGATTATTCAGTTATCATCTGATATTACGGATATACAAAATGAATTAGATATTACGGAACTTGAAATTCTCAGACTGACAAATTCATTTAATGCACTTTCGGATTCACTAACTAAGTTAACTTATCAATTATTCAATGATGTCCAAGGATGTTCACTCAATAACCCTACTCACAAATTGAAGATTGGATTTGATGATGGAACTGGGCCAGGATCACCTGATGATGGGATATTGCAAGGACCAGAGGTGGCTATGATATTCGGAGATTGTTCAGGGAATTCTGGAATAGTAGCGGATATTTCAAACTCTAATCCGGGATTTTCTCAACTCGTTGAAATGGGTGGAATTCTCTACTTTACAGCTGACGATGGAGTACACGGGAATGAACTATGGAGATCAGATGGTACAGTTGGAGGTACTTGGATGGTAATTGATTTATCTCCACCAATGTGTTCAACTTGTACAAATCCAGATTCGGATATTAGAGAATTAGTTGCAGGAGATGAAAACCTATTTTTTGCCAGCAATGTAATGTCCAATGGCGTACCTGATTTCATCAGGGAATTATTTGTAAGTGATGGGACTGAAGATGGGACTGAATTAGTAATTGATTTATTTAATTGCCCCACACAATCAGGAGATGTAGTATTTGATTATGAAGGTGTGAACTCATTACTCGCTATTCCCGGTTCTAGTTTAGGGCAGAACGGGCAAGATAGGGTGATTTTTTCTGGATTTAGTTGTTCTATGGCTAATTGGGTTTGCTTTGGAGAAGAAGTATGGATGTCAGATGGAAGTACAGTTGGGACCATCGAAATTGCAAACATTAGATTAGGCGACACACCTTTTCAAACCGCTGATGGTCAAGGTGTAATGATCGATAGCGTAGGCAGTCAGCCTCGGAGCTTTTTCCAATCAGAGGATAGGATTTACTTTACCGCAGACGACAATGTTTCGGGTAGGGAAGTTTGGAAAGTTAATTTGACACAAATCAGTTCAGGGGCGACATTGATAAAAAATATCAATTCAGGATCTGATGATAGTATCAATTTTGGTACCGTAACTGAATTCACTCAAATAGGTGAACAAATCTATTTTACAGCCGATGATGGAATTAATGGTGCAGAATTATGGAAAACAAATGGTTTTGGATTAGGCACATCACTCGTAAGTAATATTGCCTTGAATGAATCGAGCAATCCCAAGCATCTAACAGCAATGAATGACGTACTATATTTCTCAGCAGATGATGGTAATAATGGAGAAGAACTTTGGATGAGTGATGGTACATCCTCAGGTACGGCAATGGTCAGAGATGCCAATAGCGGAACTGGAAGTAGTAACCCCACTCAGTTAACAGCAATTGGAGATACCCTATATTTCGTTGCTAATGATGGATTAGGGGCTGAATTATGGATGAGCGATGGCTCATATTTGGGCACATCATTTATCGACATCAATTTCGGGGCTGATGGTAGTAATCCCACTCAACTAACAGTAGTAGATAATACTCTATATTTCGTAGCCAATGGTGGACAAGGGGCAGAATTATGGATGAGTGATGGTACAGAATCAGGTACTGTAATTGTTATGGATATTCATAGTGGAATGGCTAGCAGTAATCCTACTCAATTAACTGCGGTTGCAGATACTCTATATTTTGTAGCTAACGACGGACAAGGAAAAGATTTATGGTATCATTCAAATAATATTGAGGCATCTATAATATTCTGATATTGAGCTATAATGAGGTAAAAATTTAACCTAAATATTTCTAAGGCTTAGATGTAGGATATTTTTTTATTAACCATAAGAAGCCAATATAGAATACAATAGGTGCAACTATCCATACTGCTTGCGGTATCAATGTATATCCAGGTGACATCGGAGCAGAACCCGGTATTGTAGGAATAATTACTGGATTCCAAGATAATGGTTCATAGATCCAAACTCGGCCATTAAAGAGATATTCAACTAATAATTCTTGAAAGATACCCCAAACCGACATTATTCCAAGTTCTTTAGAATTGAAATGTTCGAATAATTTACCATCTAACAATCGATGACAGAGGTATACACCAAACATGAAAATTGCTCCATCCCAAATCGAATGTGAAACCTTCCGAGGCCATCCGTCTAAGCCGAATGGCCATTCCACTGCTCCATGTAAAAATTCAGGACCAAGGAAGAGAAATGTAAATTCCCATGTCGATCCAATTAATGTACCGAACCAGAAAGCGTAGAGATAACCTAGAGATATCTTGCCAGTATGGTATAGCCAATGGAATAAACCTACAAAGAATATCGCCAATAAAAAATCAGTAACCATTAGGAAGGCGGCGAGGGGTTCCATAGTTACTCTAAGTCAAGTTAACCACATAGTCTCATTGGCCAATAATTCCTAGGGATTAATATTTTAATAAATTCAGTAGGATCAAAAAATAGGGATTTAATCAATATGAGTAGTAGGTTGTTGACTTTAATATTCTACTCTTTCCACCATTCATCTTCTTTTACTTCAGTGCTTATATCATGAATTATAACGGTCTCTTCGAGATTTTTATCAAGAGTCATATGTTTATCAGATAAAGGTTGAGATTTTGGATATTTATATAGAAAATAACCTCGGAAATATATCAGGCAAACAGGTAATACGATCCAACTATACCCTCTAAAAATATAGAAATCATCTTCACCCATGATACCTAATATTTCAGTTGTACTCAGAACAAAAAATGCTAATATCCCAATTGATAGAAAATCAATAAATGGCGCGAAGTGTTCTTTTTGCAAAACCATATCCAATCACTCGTGAATAATATTGAAAGTCATTCCTAACTCAGTACAATAACGGGTCCAGGGTTATCCCAATGGAACCACATTTGTCGTCCGTGTTCATCATTATTGGCAGTAAAATAAATCTTGTCGCCAATACTGATTAACCATAATGGCCAACTGCCATTTTCACCAGGTACTGCATCAACAGCTAACTTAGTTCCCTCAGCTGTTCCGTCACTCCGGCAAATCTCGACACCGTGCACACCGTCATCACAACCGAAATACATCTCTCCTTGATGAATAATGAATAAATCCCCAGTTGTCCATCCTTCGACAAAGTAGTAACTGCTATTGCTACCAGGGTTGATATCTTTCACCATCATTGTACCACTAGCAGTACCATCAGTTTTCCATAACTCCCTACCATGCTCCTCGGTTTCAGCTGTGAAATACAGAACACCATCTAATACATGAAGCTGATTTGGGTCGCTAGAACCATTAGTGTTAATATTTTTTAACATGTAAGTGCCATCCTCTGTTTTATCGGATATCCATAATTCTCGACCATGCTGTCCGTCATCTGCAGAAAAAGCCAAGTAATTACCAAATTTTATCATAACATCAGGACTGCTGCTGTTATTCACACCGGGCCAGATATCCTTCACTAAAATTGTTGAGAATGCATCTCCACTACTATGATAGAGTTCTCTGCCAGTATTGTCTTCATATGCTGAGAAATATACTCCGTCGCTCCCAGAGGTCATATAGGTAGGATTACTACTATCGATTCCATTTCGAATATCACTGACTAGAAATAGTCCTCCTCCAATCGCACCTAAATCGTAGCGATAAAGTTCCCTTCCATAATCCAAGGAATTCGCGCTGAACCAAACTGAATTCGCTTTCTTAATAATATCTCGAGGTTCTCCGCCTTGGAAATCAGCACAACAGTATGTAGTGCCATCATAGTCCCAAGACTCATCCTCTGGTTGAATATTAGCGAGCATTGTAGTACCTAAATATGTCCCATCAGTAATCCATAGTTCTTCTCCTGAAGGAGGGTGAGAACCAATATCTTGACCCCCCTGTACATCGAGAGCGCTGTAAACTACTCTATCTGAAATGAGTGAATTACCGGGTATACTCACAAGATTTCTCGGCCCTGGATACGGGATAAAACCCTCTTCAGATTCGACATCAGGATCCCAGTTTATCCAATGTTCTCTTATGATATTTGTACCAGCCTCGGTGCCGTCGCTGACGAAAACCGCTGCTGCAACCTCTGTTCCAGGTTCACCATTGAATCCTGTGAAGAAGATTTTATTATTTCCTGCAACCATTTCGGGGGTGTGGCAAGAGTTACTCCAGCAATAGTATATCATCGATCCATCATTATCTCCATCTCGTAGATCTTTAAGCATGTAGGTTCCTGCAACTGTACCATCACTTCGCCATAGTTCCCATCCATGGATTCCATCGTCTCCTGCGAAATACAAATTACCACCCATAGTGACAGAGTAAAAAGTTCCATAGCCGTATGAATTATTTTGTTTATGTGATACAGCACCGCTATTACCTGGGCATTCGCCAATGACATATACTTCTTCGGGACCGATTAATTCACCGTCTCCGTCGTCAAAACCAACAGCGATTTCAGAACCAGGATTATCATGTGGACAACTACCAATCTTATCACGGATATTGTATGTCAGAGAACTTATTGTATTTTGAAGAGCCGTGACTGTAGCAGTGAGTTGATTGATTTGATCTTGCTTAACAATAATTTCATCATTTAACAGAGTAATTTGATTATTCGCAGCATTAATTTGTGATGTTAAATTATTGATCTGATTCTCCAAAAGCAAGATTGTTTGTTGATTTTCACTATTGTTCAGTAAGTTCATTGCTTCTGATAAGGCAAATGTCAGATTATTGTTATGCCATTCTACTATTATTAGTCGAGATGATATGTTTTCAAAATTTTCACTTGTTTCATCTAATAATAACTGAGCTTCGGTAAGAGTTTGTTGAAGATCAATATTATCTTCTCTAAGATTATCTGCTTCTACTGTTTTGTTAGTCAGTTCAGATTCAAGTTCGGAAATCCTTTCTTCATTTTCAGAACTTGAGTCACTACCTGCACATCCTGCCAATAAAGAGGTCAAGAAGATAAGAGTTAGTAGAACTGCAATATTTTTCATACTTGTCCTAGAACTCTGAACTAAATAAGTAGTTCTACGTTTTCATAGTAAATATATATAAACAAATGACGGGGAAAGATTGATTATTGTCTTCAAATACAGATATTTGAAACTATTTCAGATATATGCGATGTAATTATCATTAAAATATTATTTTCAATTCTTGTT
>TARA_B110000196_G_scaffold203830_1_pt1 | contig 35513 bp, 27 predicted proteins | sample TARA_B110000196 | Tara Oceans TARA_B110000196 (sample SAMEA4397072) | marine metagenome | biome: Polar Biome; feature: [MES] marine water layer (ENVO:01000295) within the mesopelagic zone...; material: water (ENVO:00002006), including particulate matter (ENVO:01000060) such... | reverse complement strand
TAAACTTTTTAAATCAATTTAATTTATAGTGTAATTTGTTTTCTTCAAGTGTTTTTAATAAATCTCTAGTTATTGAAACTTTATTATTTTCACTAATCAATGATAGCTTAATCTCCTTCTCAGAATCATAAACATCAAAATATAGCGGATGTTTTCCTTTATGTTTAGAGAGTTTTTTACTCAAAAGTTTTATTTGATCTTCTTCTAAATTTTTTATATCCAATTTTAAAGTTATTTTTTTAGCATTGGACTCAATAATTCCATTTAAAAGCTCAAAGTTAAGAAATTGAATTCTTGGCTCTCCTGGTTTCCCTGTTTCTTTGTTTATCCATCCTTCTCTAATACTTAATCTTATTCGAAGAATTTCACTTTCTTTTAAAAAATGTTTATACTTTAAATAGTCCTCTCCAAAAATTCTAAACTTATATTGATCATTAAAATCTTCAAATGAGAAAACACCATATCCATTACCATTTTTTGTAAAAAGATGCTCTACTTCATTTACTATTCCCCCAATATAAAAGTCTTTATTTTTTAATCTATTTAAATCATCTAAAATGCTTAAATCAGCAGAAGTAAAATTCTCAATTTCTCTTTTATATTCTTCAAGAGGATGTGAGGATAAATATATTCCAACTACCTCCCTTTCTTTTCTTAATTTTTCTAGATTAATCCATTCTTCACAATCTGGAATATTTAGATTAGTATATGCATCATTTTTTTTATTTGCAAACATTGAAATTTGAGCTGAATTTTCAGATTCTTGATATTTACCCCCATACTTAATAGCTTTTTCAATAAAGGTATATCCGTCAGTGTCTATATTAAAATATTGTGAACGATTTAGATTAAAAGAATCAAAACTACCTGCAAGAATCAAGTTTTCAAAAGTCGTTTTATTTGCAAGTCTAAGATTTATTCTTTTAGCAAAATCAAAAACTGATTTATATTCTCCGTCTTTTCTATTCTCAATAATTGTCTGAACAGCTCCTCTTCCAACACCTTTAACAGCACCCATTCCAAATCTAATAGCCTTTTGATCATTTACATTAAACTTATAATATGATTCGTTTATGTCTGGCCCTAAAACTTTTACTCCCATCCTTCTACATTCCTCCATAAAAAAAGTTACTTGTTTTATATCATTCATATTATTAGATAGAACTGCAGCCATATATTCAGATGGAAAATTTGCTTTTAAATAAGCAGTTTGATAACCTATCAAGGCATAACATGTAGAATGAGATTTATTAAATGCATATGAAGCAAATGCTTCCCAATCCTTCCATATTTTTTCTAATACTTCTTTACTAAAACCATTCTTGTCTCCACCTTTCATAAATTTCGGTTTTAATTTTTCAATTAATGAAAAAATCTTTTTCCCCATTGCTTTTCTTAATAGGTCTGCGTCACCTTTTGAAAACCCAGCAATTTTTTGTGATAAAAGCATTACTTGTTCTTGATAAACAGTTATCCCATATGTTTCATTAAGGAATTCTTCCATTTCTGGGACATCATATGAAATTGGTTCACTACCATTTTTTCTTGCAACAAATGAAGGGATATATTCCAGAGGTCCTGGCCTATACAAAGCATTCATTGCTATTAAATCATTAAAATTTGTTGGCTTTAAGTCTTTAAGATATTTCTGCATTCCAAGCGATTCATACTGGAAGACTCCAACTGTCTCACCCTTCTGGAAAAGCTCATAAGTTTTTTTATCATCCAATGGGAACTCTTCAGGTATTAATATTTTCTGATATTTATATTTAATCAATTTAACAGTATCCTTAATTATAGTCAATGTTTTTAATCCTAAAAAGTCCATTTTTAAAAGACCAGCATCTTCTACTACAGAATTATCAAATTGTGTTACATAAAAATCTGAATCCTTTGATCTAGTGATTGGAACAAAATCTGATATATCACTTGGGGTAATTATAACACCACAGGCATGAGTTCCAGTATTTCTAATTGAGCCTTCTAATAATGTAGCTTGTTGTAAAGTTCTACTTGACAATTGTTTAGATTTGTAAAGCTGTTTTAATTCACTAACCCTACTATATTCATCTGTTCTTAAAGTAGATTTAAGATCAAAATCCTTTGAATTAAAGATATTACTCAAGCTTAAGTTTGGAACTAATTTTGCTATTCTATCTACCTCTCCAAGAGATAAGTCTAATACTCTTCCTGTATCTCTAATTGAAGATTTTGCTGCCATTCTTCCATAAGTAATTATTTGTGCAACCTGATTCGAGCCATATTTACCAACAACATATTCAATCACTTTATTTCTTCCTTCATCATCAAAGTCTATATCTATATCTGGAAGGCTTACTCTATCAGGATTAAGGAATCTTTCAAAAAGAAGATTATATTTTATTGGGTCTATATTTGTAATTCCTAATGAAAATGCTACTACAGATCCTGCAGCAGATCCTCTTCCTGGTCCAACAGAAACTCCCATTTCTTTTGCAGCATTAATAAAATCTCGAACAATTAAAAAATATCCAGGGTATCCTGTTTTTTGTATAACATCTAACTCAAAATCCAACCTTTCTTTCAACAATTTATCTAGATTACCATATCTTTTTTTAGCTCCTTTATATGCTAGATCTCTTAAATATAAATTTTGACCCTTTTTACTGTCAAAATCATTTTCTTGAATAAATTCTTTAGGAACTTTAAATTCTGGAAGTAAAACCTCTCTCGATAAGTCAAATGGTTCGACTTTATTAATTATTTCTTCTATAGATTCTAGTGAGTCAGGTAAATCTTTGAATAATTCGAACATTTCATTCTTAGACTTATACCAATATTCATGATTTGGCAATCCATATCTAAACCCCCTTCCTCTTCCTATTGGAGTAGATTGCTTCTCTCCGTCTCTGACACAAAGTAGAATATCATGAGCATTAGCATCATCCTTAGAAGTGTAAAAAGTATTGTTAGTTGCTACAAGTTTTACTTCATGTTTATTCGAGTAGTCCACTATAATTGGATTTAGATAATTTTCATTTTCTTGGTCATGTTTCATGATTTCAAGATAAAAATCTTCATTAAAATGATCTTTCCACCACTTTATTGATTCTTCAGCCATCTCTTCTCCAAGATTTAATATTTTTGATGACACCTCTCCTTTTATACCACCTGATAACACAATCAAATCTTCTTTATATTCTAAAAGAATATTTTTGTCTATCCTTGGGACATAATAAAATCCTTCTATATGAGCTATTGAACTTAACTTAGAAAGATTTCTAAAACCATTTTTATTTTTTGCTATGAAGACAATTTGATATCCATCATCTCTTCTAGATTTATCTTTATAATCTTCACAAACATTGAGCTCACACCCTATTATTGGTTTAATATACTTTTCATTATCAGATAAGTTATTATTATAGTTTTTCATTAATTTAATAAAATGAAAAGCTCCCATTAAGTTAGACTTATCAGTTATTGCAACTGCATCATGAGAATATTCTTTTGCAGAGTCAAGTAGATCAGACATCTTTGAGGTTGATTGTAAAATTGAAAACTGACTATAAGTATGAAGATGAGCAAATGAAGTTTGGAATATAGTGTTTTCAGTTTTTTCTGATTTCGGCTTTTCTTCTATATTTTCTTGATTTCTCAAAATTTTTGATTGCTCAGATAAATTAATATGTTCAATATCTGGTGGCAAAACTTTATCAAGAGTTATTTCCTTAAATTTTTTGTGAATATTTAGATCACCTTCTAATGAATCAGGGTGAATTTTACCTTCTTTTAATAGCTTAAATAAACACATTGCTGTTGCTTCAACATCAGCTGAGGCATTATGGGCAGATTCAAATTCTTTCCCAAATAAATTAATGTGAAGTTCAGTTAAAGTTGGTAATTTGTATTTTCTTCCTCTACCTCCAGATAATCTACATAAACTTGCTGTTTCTTCAGTACAAGTATCTATTCTTGGAAAGTCTTTTAATGGATTCTTTCCCTCTATTCTTAAAAATTCAGAACCAATAATTTTTTCATCAAAATTTAAATTATGTCCACAGATATATTTTGATTGATCTAAAGCATCATTAAACTTTTGTAAAACTTCATTTATATTTTTTCCAATTTTCTTAGCAAGCTGAGTTGATATTCCATGAATATTCTGAGAGTCATATGGAATAGTATAACCTTCTGGGTATATGACATAACTCTCATATGAAATGCATTGCCCTTCTTCTGAATGAATCTGCCAAGCAATTTGGACTGCTCTTGGCCAATTATCAAAATCAGTTAATGGAGAATTCCATTTTTTAGGCAGACCGGTTGTTTCTGTATCAAAAATTAAAAACATTAATGGAATAGTTTCATTTACTAATTTAATATTTTATCTTGGATTCTGTTTTGAAAAAAACACAATTTATTATATGTCAGGTAAAAATAAAAGATTCACCGTAACTGCAGCTCTCCCTTATGCAAATGGGCCAATTCATATTGGACATCTTGCAGGTGTCTATATTCCAGCAGATATATTTTCTAGATATCAAAGATTAATAAATAATGATGTAGCTTTTATTTGTGGTAGTGACGAGCATGGCGTAGCAATCTCTCTTCAAGCTAGAAAGGAATCAATTACTCCTAAAGAACTTATCGATAGGTATGACAAATTAATTAGAGACTCTTTTGAAAAGTTTGGAATTTCATTTGATAACTATTCTAGAACCTCTAGAGAAATCCATCATAAAAATTCAATAGAACTGTTTAATGAATTAAATGAAAAGGATTTATTTTCATCTAAGACAACAAAACAATATTATGATACAGAAGCTGAGCAATTTTTAGCTGACAGATATATTATCGGTACTTGTCCTATCTGTGATGCTGAAAATGCTTATGGTGATCAATGTGAAAATTGTGGAAGCACATTAAGTACTGATGAACTTAAAAACCCAAAGTCTACAATTTCAAATTCCAAACCTATTCTTAAAGACACTAAACATTGGTATATAAATTTAAATGAATTTGAAGGTTTTATTAAAGATTGGATAACAAAAGAACATAAAGATGACTGGAAACCTAATGTAACAGGACAAGTTAAATCTTGGCTTGACAATGGTTTAAAACCTAGAGCTGTTACAAGAGATTTAGATTGGGGGATTCCTATTAATATTGAAGGAGAAGAAGGCAAAGTTCTTTATGTTTGGTTTGAAGCACCAATAGGATATATTTCTTCAACAAAAGAATGGGCAGAAAAAAACAAAAAAGACTGGAGTAAATATTGGAAAGATGAAAACACTAAACTAGTTCACTTTATTGGTAAAGACAATATTGTCTTTCACTGTATAATTTTTCCAATAATATTAAAAATGTTAGGGGATTACATCCTTCCTTTTAATGTTCCAGCAAATGAATTTTTAAATCTAGAAGGGAGTAAGATCTCAACTTCTAGAAATTGGGCTGTTTGGCTTCATGAGTATTTGGAAGATTTTCCAAATATGCAAGATGTTTTAAGATATGTGTTAACTGTTAATGCTCCAGAAACCAAGGATAATGATTTTACATGGAAAGAATTCCAAATGAGAAATAATAGTGAATTGGTTGCTATTTATGGGAATTTTGTTAATAGAGTTTTAACTTTAATTATTAAATACTATAATGGTATAGTTCCTAATCCTGATAGCCTTGACAATTCAAATAAAAAAATTATTGAGCAGGCTAAGGGCTTTCCAAAATCAATTGGGAAATCCTTAGATGAATTTAAATTTAGAGAAGCTATTAAATCACTTATGAATATTGCTAGAATAGGAAATAAATATCTGACGGACAGTGAACCTTGGAAATTACAAAAGTCTAATCCTGAAAAAGTTAAGGAAATTTTATATGTAGGATATATAATTATATGTTATCTAACTATTCTTTCTGAACCATTTCTTCCAAACACTGCAAAAAAACTTAAAGCTCAACTTAACTTAGATGAAATAAAAAATTGGAATGACTTAGATTCTTTAAATACTAAAATTGATTTTTCTTCTAATATTGAATCTAAAGAAGTTTTATTTAGAAAGATAGAAGATGATGAGATAATAAGACAGGTTGAGAAATTAAATAAAATGTCTAATCAATAATTATTGATTTATTATCTACTATATATTTCATGATATTATTACAATTATTAAAGTACTGAAATATTTTATCAAACTCTTTAACTAAAGTTGACTTATCAAATTCATTTAATATGATTTTAGTATTTGTTACTTGAACATTTAATAGTTTGAATCTACTAATCAATTCAGGAGTATAAAACACTTCTGGATAAACAGATCTCCTTAAATTTATCAGATACTTTTCTATTGTATTTAATTGATTTTCAATATCATGATCATCATCGTTGATGAAACTATTTATTGAATTTGCCAATACAAGTATATTAGATTCTACTAAATTATAATTAGACCATCCTGATATCTTGTTTGTATCTTTAAATTCTTCAGATAAAATTATAGGAATTGTATATTCAATATCTATAATTTCTGATGAATCATTTTTCGTATCTAGTAAATCCTTTTCATGGTTTTGTTTACATGAAGTAATTGTAATGGCCAATGATAACAAGAAATATCTTAAAAAATTATTCATATTGATTTTAAATCTACGATATTTTATACTTTTATCATTCAATATTTAAATTATGAGTAAATCATTTCTAACTTTTGTTGTAATCTTCTCAATAATTATAGTTTTAGTTTTTATATTCTATGATTATATAACAACCAAAGATGAGTAAAAAAATAATTGTTATAGGTTCTGGGTTTTCATCTTTATCTGCAGCAACATACCTTTCTAAATATGGTTATCAGGTTACTATTCTTGAAAAGAATCAAGATTTTGGGGGTAGGGCAAGACAACTTAAATCAAATGGTTTTATTTTTGATTTAGGACCATCTTTTTATTGGATGCCTGATGTATTTGAAAAATATTTTGGAGATTTTGGAAAGAAAGTTAAAGATTATTATCAATTAATTAGACTAGATCCTGCATACAAGATTTTTTTTGAAAAAAATAAAACTGTATCAATTCCTGGATCGTTTGAAAAGATCCTTTCAACATTTGAAAATATAGAAAGGGGGTCCTCTTCAAAACTTAAAAAATTTATGAATGAAGCGGAGATAAACTATTCGATAGCAATGAATGGTATAGTTTTCAAACCAGGCTTCTCTATTTTTGAGCTAATAACATTTCAAACAGTAAGAAGAGTTAAATATTTCATGACTTCTATTAAGTCGGAAGTGTCAAAATTTTTTAATAATAAAAAGCTAAAACAGATACTTGAATTTCCTGTATTATTTCTTGGGGCAAAACCTGAAAATACTCCTGCTTTCTATAATATTATGAATTATGCTGATTTTAAATTAGGAACTTGGTATCCAAAAGATGGTATGTATTCAGTTGTTAAAGGTATGGTGAGACTAGCAGAAGAAAATGGTGTGAAATTAATAAGTAATCAAAATGTTGAAGCAATAATAGAAGAAAATAATAAAATAAAAGGTGTAATTTCCAATGGGAAAAACATCTACTGTGACATTGTTGTTAGTGGAGCTGATTATCATCATACTGAATCTCTATTAAATTCGCATCAAAGAAATTATAGTGAATCTTACTGGGATAAAAAAGTTTTTGCGCCTTCTGCTCTATTATTTTATATTGGATTAAATAAGAAGGTTAGAAATCTAGAACATCATAATTTATTTTTTGATGTAAATTTTGATGAACATGCCTCTGCTATATATAATAATAAAAAATGGCCAGATGCTCCTCAATTCTATGTAACTGTTTCTTCAATTACTGATTTGAAATCAGCACCTGAAAATTGTGATAGTTTTGTTATCTTAATTCCTATAGCTCCAGGTCTTGAAGACACAGAATCTATCAGAAACTCATACCTGGAAAAAATTCTAACCAGAATAGAAGAACATTCTGAAAATAAAATAAAAGATAGTATCATTTTTAAAAAGTCATATTGCATAAACGATTTTAAATCAGATTATAATTCATATAAGGGAAATGCATATGGGTTGGCTAATACATTATTCCAAACTGCAATATTTAAGCCTAAGTTAAGAAGCAAAAAAATTAAAGGTTTATATTTTACGGGTCAATTAACTGTTCCTGGTCCAGGTGTTCCACCTGCGCTAATTTCTGGTAAAATTGTTTCTAAAACTGTTATGCAGGATTTCCCGAGTCAATAAACTCTTTTGTTTCTAAAATCTTTGATATAATATCTGATATGATTATTTTAATTTCATTTATCGATAATATCGAATGATCTTTTACAAAAAGAAATGGGGATGTTCTTTCTTTCAATGAACAAATTCCAATATCTAAAATTTCTTCATTTTTATAAAAACTTTTAGCTAGATATTTGTAAAAAAGCAACTGGAGTAAATAAGAATACTTATAATCTGTTTTGACATTATCAATGTTTTTTATATCTAACACTCCTTGTTTTACAAGTCCTGATTTATAATCTATAACTCTCAAACACCCATTAAACATGTCAATTCTATCAATAATACCATTAAGCTTTACATCTTTATTATTAACTAAGATATTAGTAGATATTTTTTTTTCTAATGAGATAATTTTGATCTTTGCATTTTGTTTTATTAATTGATTCCTCTCATAGTCAAGAGTATTATTAATATATTCTTTTAATACTTCAATAAATATTAAGTTTTTTCCTTCTGGTTCTTTTGAGTAAAGTTCAGAAAATGAGTTTATCGATTCATTTTCTAGTTCTTCTTTCATTAAATCTATGTGTTCAACTTCAAGAGTTAATCCTATATAAGGCTTATATATTTTTTCAATTACTTTATGAATTAATGTGCCCTGATCCATATAATTTAAATATTTTGATTCTTCAGAATCATTGATGTTAAGTATTTTCTGTTCATAAAACAAATATGGATTCTTAATAAATAAATTTAATGCTGAAGCAGATACCCCTCTTTTTAAAATATCATTAATCTTCTGATTAATTAAATTGTCTTTCATGATTATTTCTGGATCATTACTTTTAATAATCTTTTTTGATTTTATAACTTCTTCATTATAATTATATAACTCAGAAAATTCTAATTGTTTAATAAATCTACTTGCCTCACCACTCATTAATGAGCTTAAATCTGAGTCATAAATTAAATGAACTTCCTTTGCTTTATTGATTAAATCATAAAATAAATCATGAATATTATTTTCCTGCTCTTGTTGTGATTTATTTTCAAATTTTATTTTTTCTGATTCTTTTATAACACTCTCATTAATGGTTGAGAAAGGGAAGAAACCTTCATTCATATTTGTTATTATAACATAATCGTAGTCTGAAGAACCTGACTCTAAAATATGTTGATTTGAAGAAATTTTTAAATTCTCATTAGTGTCAAAAATATTAACAAGATCAACTAAGTTATCATTACCAAAAAAAACATAAACTTTTGCGGATTCATCTTTATCATAAATTTTTAAAAGGGTATCAGATACATATTTTGCTTGATTTACATTTTTTGAGGTGGATCTTACATTAATTATTTTCTTATTTTGATTATTTGAATCAGATTGATCACTATTTTTTTTAGATATAATCATTTTTTCACCAATTGTGTATTTATCTGAACTAGACTTGAGAACTAAAAAGTCTTGAATTAGACTAGAAAATGTATTAGTTTCAGAATTATCCTTTTTTGAAATAATAAAGAGTTCCTTTTCAGCTCTGGTAAATGCAACGTAAAGTAAATTGACGGAATCAATTAAATTATTTAGAATACTTCTTTCATAAATTTCTTTTGCATTTTCTCCCATATTTCGAAGATTCTTTGATGTTCTCATTAAAGTCCATTTTAAATCTTTTAAATTTTCAAAAGGCTCATCCAACCATATAAGATCTCTAGAAAGATTTTCATCTAACTTGTCATCATAAACAGGAATTATTACGGCAGGATATTCAAGACCTTTGGATTTATGAATTGTAGAGATACTGATAGAGTTTTGATTATCAGGCATAGTTAACATTATATTTTCAGATTTTTTTTCCCAATAATTAAGGTATGACTTGATTGAATCATCATTATTATCACGAAATTCAAATATATTGTCAATTAGGGCAACTATAAATGGATCTTCAATATCTATTTTAAAAATATATGTGCAATATTTAATAGCATTAAGAATATCAAGAGATAAAAAGTGTTTTAAGTCAAATTTTTTATTGTTTGAAATTTTTATGAAAAAATCATTTATCTCAATTTTTGAAAGACTAGAAAAAAAGCATTGATTTAAACTATCATAATTTTTTTCAAAATAATTTTGGCTGTATAGATAGTTTATAACTTTCTTCCTCTCAAAATAATCATTTCCATATATACTTAATTTAAAAATTGAAATAATAAATTGAACTTTATCAGAATTATTTATTTGCATTATATCACTTGAAATAAAATCAAATTCTTCAGTATTGATATTTTCTATTAACTCTTTTGCATGTTTATTCTTCCTAACTAGAATAACAATTTCTGAAGGAGAATATCCACGACTTAATAAATCTAAAATCTGGTTCTCTATTTTTAAAAAGAATGATTCATTATCAGACATATCAATAGAAACATAACCTGTCTCTTTTTTATTTGATTTTTGTCTAAAATTCAAATCATCTGAATCATATATCCCTAAATCTAAATTATTTGATAAAAAAGTAAAAAACTCTGAATTAAAATCAACTATTTCTTTACAACTTCTATAATTGATGTCTTCTTTATCATCTAATATTCTTTTAAAATGAAATGGATTTTTTTGATTATGAATTAGGTGTAGAAATTGATTAAATTCACCTCCACGCCATCTATAGATAGACTGCTTAGGGTCACCAACTATTAATAAAGAACCCTTTGACCCATCATGATCTTCACTATGAATAGAATTTGAAATTAAAGGAATTAAATTTTCCCACTGAAGTTCTGATGTATCCTGAAACTCATCAATAAAGAAGTCTACAAATCTAGATCCTAATTTCTCGTAAATTTCTGGGGCATCATATAATTCAATCTCTGCATTAAGCAGAGTGTTAAATTTACTTATTAATACTATATTTTGTTCTTCTTGTATTTTATCTATCTTATCTTCAATTCTTGAGATTAGAGATAAAGATGGCAGAAATGATAATGTTGAAGTTATTTTATCAATTTCTATAATTGATGTTTTAATTTTTAAATAATTTTTTAAAAGAACTGGCCTAATTTTTTCAATAATATCTTCTTTATTTTTTTCTAAAGTTTTGTTATATAAATTTGATTCTCCTTTTAAAGATTTTTCAGTAGATTCACTTATCTTAAAATCAGCTTGACTGCTTAATTTATTAAGATATTTCGGAAAATAACCTCCTCTAAAATCATTATCATTCAGACCATTTTGATTAATTAGATCAATTGTATCATTGCTTAAATCAAGAATATATTTTGTTTTTTTTGAATTGAGTGCAAGAATTTCTTTTCTTATTTGGAGAAAAAACTTGAGATTTTTTTTCTTAAAATACTCTACTTTGTGTCTATTCGATTCTTTATCAATAAACAACCCAAATTGTATCAAATCATAAGTAATATCCCAACTCTTATTTATTGTTAGTTTATATTTTGCAAATTCAAAAAGTAATTCTTTTAATTCATTATTCTCATTTATTTCAGAAATCAGATCATCAACAGCTTGATCTATATAAATTTGATTATCAAACTCAACTAAAAAATCATCTTTTTTGTCTGACTCTGCATATATAGTTCTAATAATGTTATTAGTAAAGCTATCAATTGTTATAACATTAAAGTTTGAATAGTTATATAAAATTTTTTCCAAAATAGTGGCAGATCTTTTTTGAATAGCAGATTCATCGAGACTAGTTGTTTTTAAAATTTGCTCTAATACAATCTCATTTCTTTTGTGTTTCAAATCATTTAAAAAAAGTAGTATTCTATGTTTCATTTCAGCAGAGGCTTTATTTGTAAAAGTTAAAGCTAACATTGATTTAAAATGCTCATCATCTTTTTTAGTAAATAGTTTTGATATATACTCAATTGCCAGCTTAAATGTTTTACCAGATCCAGCTGATGAGTTTATGATTTTAAATGAGTATTCCATGTTTGATATATTACTAAAATATCGATTTAGTTATTTGAATCATAAAAAGATTGTAATTTTGTGAAAAATTAAATTTAATATTATGGCTTTTGAATTACCAAAACTTAATTACTCATTTGATGCATTAGAACCTTACATTGATGCAAAGACAATGGAGATTCATTATGGGAAACACCATAATGGTTATACTAACAATTTAAATAACGCTATTAGTGGAACTGAACTCGAAAACAAGAGTATAGAAGAAATCTTAAAAAATCTAGATTTAAATAACATGGCTTTAAGAAATAATGCTGGAGGATTCTTTAATCACAACTTATTTTGGGAAATAATGGGTCCAAATTGTGGAGGAAATCCAACTGGTGAAATTGCTGAAGCAATTAATTCAAATTTTGATTCATTTGAAAATTTTAAAGATACTTTTAAAAAGTCTGGGGCAACTAGATTTGGTTCTGGTTGGGCATGGCTTTGTGTTCATAAAGAAGGAAAATTAGAGATTTGTTCAACTCCTAACCAAGATAATCCTCTTATGAAAAATGGATGTGGAGGTAATCCAATTCTTTGTCTAGATGTTTGGGAACATGCATATTATCTTAATTATCAAAATAGAAGACCTGATTATATTGAAGCTTTTTTTAATTTAATTAATTGGGAAGAGGTTAACAATAAATATCTAAATTGTAGATAATAAAAAAGGGAGAACGAATTCTCCCTTTTTTGCCCCAAATCTTACCATGAACTTAACCTACTTATGTTCTGGTATAAACCAATTTAGGATTTTTTTTTAATAAATAAAACTTATTTTGGAATTATTTTTTGTTATAATTTAAGCTAATAGGCTCTCCCTTTATGCTTCTCAACAAAATTGATAAATGCCTGATTAACAACCTTATTACCTCCAACTGTAGGGTAGTCTCCAGTAAAATACCAATCACCTTTATGATTAGGACAGGCTTTATGTAAATTTTCTATTTTTTGAAAAATTATTTGAAGTTTAACTTTTGATTCATCACCTATAAGCATTTCTGACATTTTTTTTGAAATTTGTTCAGGCGAAAAAGGCTTGTATATATCCTTAACAAAGTTCTTTTCTATAGTACTTTTAGCAGATAGTGCTTTTATACAATTTTTATAAACCTTGTCAATCACTTTATCATATGTCTTTTTATCTTTGTGAAGCTCTAATGCTGCTTTAAATGCTATAAATTTATCTAACCTAGACATATCTATTCCATAACAATCTGGATATCTTATTTGAGGTGCACTTGAAACTACAACAATCTTTTTTGGATTGAGTCTAATAAGCATTTTTAATATGCTTTCTCTTAAAGTAGTTCCTCTTACAATACTATCATCAATTATTACAAGATTATCTTTATTGGATATGACGCCATAAGTTATATCATAAACATGCGCTACTAGATCTTTTCTTCCTTTATCTTCAGAGATAAATGTTCTTAATTTTGCATCTTTAATGGCAATTTTTTCAATTCTGGGATTATGCCTTTTAGCTCGGGAAAGCAAGCCATAAAAAGATGTTTCTGCTGTATTAGGGATATAAGAAAATACAGTATTCTTAAAATCCGATTTTATTGCATCCCTAACTTGAGGAAATAATCTACTACCTAGTTCTTTTCTCTCTTTATATATATCAGCATCACTTCCTCTAGAGAAATATATTCTTTCAAAAGAGCATGCCTTATTAGGTTTTTGCTCCAAAATTTCTTTTAATGAAATCTTACCTTTTTTATTTATAATTAAAGCATTCCCTCGAGGAATTTCTTTTATTTTTTGATATGATACATTAAAAACTGTTTGGATAGCAGGTCTTTCAGATGCAACAACAACAACCTCATCATTCTCCATATAATATGCAGGCCTTATTCCAGAAGGATCTCTTAGAATAAATGAATCACCATGCCCAAGCATTCCAGCAATTGTATATCCTCCGTCCCAGTTTTTTGAGGATTTTTTTAGAATTTTTACAATATTTAGTTTATTCTCAATTAATGGGGGCATTTCTTCTTTAGTATAACCACCGTCCTTTAATTTATCATAAATCTGAGAAACTTCAGAATCTAAAAAATGTCCAATTTTTTCCATTATGGTAATCGTATCTGACTGTTCCTTTGGATGTTGACCAAGCTTAACTAAACTTTCGAAAAGCTCATCATTATTACTCATATTAAAATTACCTGCCAAAATTAAATTTCTATGCATCCAGTTATTTTGTCTCATTACAGGCTGGACATAATCTATTGAGTTTTTACCATAAGTTCCATATCTAACATGCCCAAGCATAACCTGACCAATAAAAGGTACTCCAGAGTAGAATGCTTTAGAATTTTTATTTAATGATTTATTAGAATCAATAAATTGGAATATTTTTTTGTTAATTTTTTTGAATACATCATGAATTGCCTGTGAATTATATGATCTTACTCTATAAAGATATTTTTGACCAGGGGTAAGATCAAATTTTATACTTGCATATCCAGCGCCATCCTGACCTCTATTCTTTTGCTTTTCCATCATCAAAAACATCTTATCTATTCCATAAAGATTTGAACCATATTTTTTGGTATAATAAGATATAGGGTGTTTAAGATGTATAAGTGCTATCCCACACTCATGTTTTATATGATCACTCACTCTGTTTCTTTAATGTTTTTATCCTTTCTTCGATGCTATTCTTCGACAAATTTAATAAGTTTTTAGTTCCAATCTTTTCTAAGCTAAATGAAGCAAGACTAGTTCCATAATATATTGCCGACTTTAAAGTTTCAAAAGAGACTTCATTTATTTCAGACAAATATCCTGCTATTCCTCCTATAAAACAATCACCAGCACCCGTAGGATCTATGACTTTATCAAGAATATATGCTGGTGCACAATACTTTTTCCCATCACCAAAAAGCTCAGCACCTTCTACACCTTTTTTAATGATTACATACCTAGGACCCATTTTATGTAGAATTCTAGATGCCTTTTCTATATCTTTTTCTCTAGTAATTAATTCCGCTTCTTCAACATTTATTGATATTATGTCAACTTTAGAGATAACTTTTTCAAGAGTGTCCCAATGTTTTTCTATCCAAAAATTTATTGTATCAAGAATAATTGCTTTCGGTTTATTAGTAATTTGAGTCATAGCTAAAAGCTGTATCTCTGGATGTAGATTTCCTAAAAGCATAATATCTGGTTCTCGCTGCTTGATTGGAACTACTGGCTTGAAGTTTTCCATAACATTTAATACCGTTTCTAAAGTTATCCTTTCTTTAAAATTGTCTTTATATCTGCATCTCCAATAAAAACTCTTTTGATTTGTTATTATTTCAACTCCATCTAAATTAACCTCACATGATTCTAACAATTTTAAATCTGATTCTTTAAAATCATTTCCAACAACAGATACAATTCCTGAAGATAGATTAAAGTGTTTAACAGATAGACATATATATGATCCTGCTCCACCTAAAATATGATCTATCTTTTGCTCGCCAGTATCTATTCCATCATAAGCAAGACTAGCTACAATAAGTAAAGTGTTCTTTTTTTTCATTAAGATCTTTTTATATTTTGTTCATAATATGTGTCTTTTATAAGATTAGAACTTCTAGCTGCTTTATTTGCCATATAATCACATCTTTCATTTTCAGGATGATTATTATGTCCTTTAATCCATGTAAAAGTAATATTATGTTTTCTATAGATTATTAGAAACCTTTTCCATAAGTCAGGATTTTTTTTCTTCTTAAAGTTTAATTTTTCCCATTCAAAAACCCACTTCTTTTCAACAGCATCTGAAACATATTTTGAATCAGTAAATACTTCTACATTAGAGTTTATAATTTTAATATTCTCAAGGGCAACAGTTACTGCTAATAGTTCCATTCTATTATTAGTTGTTAATGAGAATCCTTGACTAACCTCTTTTTTATATGCGTTATTCTCTAAGATCATTATTATTCCATAGCCCCCAGGGCCTGGATTACCAATAGAAGAACCATCTGTATATATATTAATTTTTTTTGACATTTTAAGTTTCTAATAATGATGCAATCACTTTAGGATAAAATTCATATTCTAAATTATGAATTCTTTTTTCAATTAAATATGCGTCATCTTTCTTATTAATTTTTAGTTTTTTTTGAAAAATAATCTCCCCTGAATCATATCCTTCTGAAACAAAGTGAATTGTAATTCCTGTTTCTTTATCCTTAGACTCTAGAACCTTTTTGTGAATCTTCTTTCCATACATCCCTTTTCCTCCATACTTTGGAAGTAGAGATGGATGAATATTTATAATTTTTTTTGGAAAAAAAGTAAGAAATTTTAAAGAGATTTTTTTTAAAAACCCTGCTAGTACAATTAAATCTGGATTAATTTTTTTTATTTTTTCAAACACTTCATCATCAAATGTTTCTATATCAAAATATTCTGCAGGAACATTATAGTCGATGAGGTTTTCAAAAAGCGGAGAGTTTTGATTATTACTAAGAACTAAACAAACTTGTATTGAATCACTATTAATAAAATACTTTATAATATTTAAAGCATTAGTTCCTTTTCCTGAAATTAAAAGAATTATTTTCTTTTTCATAAATTTTAATAATTATGTATAATTTTCAGAAAAAAACTTTTTTATTTAACAAATAAAGGTATAATTTCGAACTTTTAAGAAGAGTTTTATTCAAAGTTTTTTAATTTTGTTTTTTATAACTCATAAATAATTATATTATGTCAGATATTTCTTCAAGAGTTAAAGCAATAATCGTTGATAAGTTAGGTGTTGATGAAAATGAAGTAGTTCCTGAGGCTAGTTTTACAAATGACCTTGGCGCTGATTCTTTAGACACTGTAGAATTAATTATGGAATTTGAAAAAGAATTCAATATTCAAATCCCTGATGATCAAGCTGAAAACATTATAACAGTCGGTCAAGCAATAGAATTTATAGAAAAATCAAAATAAGTTCATTTTTATGAATCTAAGAAGAGTTGTAGTTACTGGGATGGGGGCTTTAACTCCTATAGGTAACACCTTACCTCAATTTTGGGATGGACTTATTTCAGGTACTGCTGGTGCTAATAATATTACACACTTTGATGCCAGTAAATTCAAAACAAAATTTGCATGTGAAATAAAGGGTTATGATCCATTAAATTTTTTCGAAAAAAAAGAAGTTAGGAGATATGACAAGTTTGCTCAATATGCACTGGTAGTTGCTAAAGAAGCAATTGAAGATGCAAAATTAATTGAATCTAAAGTTAATAATGATAGGGTTGGAGTAATTTGGGGAGCTGGTATAGGAGGTCTTGAAACATTTCAAAATGAAGTATTAAACTTTGCAGAAGGTGATGGTACTCCTAGATTTAATCCTTTTTTTATTCCAAAAATGATTCCAGACATTGCTGCTGGTTTAATATCTATAAAATATGGTTTTCATGGCCCTAATTTTGCTACAGTTTCTGCCTGTGCATCCTCTGCAAATGCGATTATAGATGGTTCAAATTATATAAAAATGGGGTATTCAGATATAATTGTAGCAGGAGGATCAGAAGCACCAATTACAATTTCTGGTATAGGTGGATTTAATGCAATGCATGCTCTTTCAACTAGAAACGATGATCCCTTGACTGCATCAAGACCTTTTGATAGAGATAGGGATGGATTTGTATTAGGCGAAGGAGGAGGAGCTCTTATCCTTGAAGAGTATGAACATGCAAAAAATAGAGGAGCTAAAATATACGCAGAACTTTCTGGCGGTGGATTATCTTCCGATGCATACCATATGACTGCTCCACATCCAGATGGGAAAGGTGCTATTAAAGTTATGAAGAACTGCCTGGATGATGCAAAATTAAATACATCAGATATTGATTTAATTAATATGCATGGAACATCTACTTCACTTGGAGATATCGCTGAAACTAAAGCTGTAAAGCAAGTTTTTCAAGAAGATGCATATAATCTTAACATTAATTCTACAAAATCTATGACTGGTCACCTACTAGGCGCTTCTGGAGCAATAGAAGTAATTTCTTGTGTTTTAGCAATGAACAATAATATGGTTCCTCCAACAATTAATCATTTTAATAGAGATGAAAATATTGATCCTAAGCTAAATTTGACTTTCTCAAAGCCTCAAAAAAAAGAAATTAACGCTTGTCTTTCTAATACTTTTGGATTTGGAGGGCATAACGCTTGTATTATCCTTACAAAACTATAATTTTAAAAACTGAAAAACTATAAAAGTAATAAGACACTATTTTTAGAGCCTTTAAAAAAGGAGAACATAAAACTTATTGCATTACATTCTAGTCTTAAGGACTATCAAATAGTTTATAAAATTAACTCGTTATTAATATCTAACTTCCAGCGCTCCAAAAAAGATATAAAATTAGAATCACATTTTTATTCAAGTCACTATAGCTGGAAATTAGAATCTAAAGGCTTAGATTTTGAATTATTCTCTAACAAACTAATAAGCAATAATGAGAGTATTCAACATACCAAAGGACTTTTTAGCTATCCAGAATTAAAAGAATTATATTTGATTAAGAAGTATAAGGAAGTAGATTTTTTTATTAAACAAAATTGTTTTTATCCTTCAGAAAAACTTGTAAATACCCTGAAACAAGTAAAAGGAATATCTCTTGTTTATAGAATATATGATCTTGAAGAGAATTTAAATTTTGATGTATGAAGAAAATAAAAAAAACAAAAATAATAGCTACTATTGGTCCTTCTTCCTCATCCTCTAAAACAGTGGAACAAATGATGTTAGAGGGTGTAGATGTTTTTAGGATTAATTTCTCACATGCAAAACATAATGAAGTAAAAAAGACTATAAAACTTATAAGAGAGATTGATAAAAAACTTTCATTAAATACTGCAATTATTGCTGATCTTCAAGGCCCAAAGCTGAGGATAGGAAAAATGAAAAAAAATTCTTCTTTTAACAAGGGAGATAAAATAACCATAAATTCTAAATCTCAATTAGTAGGCAATAGCAAAAAGTTATATGTAAACTATAAAAATCTTGCAAAGGACATAAAAGAGGGAGAAAACATATTATTAGATGATGGAAAAATCATTTTAAAAGTATTAAGCAGAAATAAAATAGATTTAATAACAGCAGAAGTTATTCAGGGAGGAAATATTGACTCTAATAAAGGGTTTAATCTTCCAAATACAAAGATTTCTTTATCTCCATTAACAGAAAAAGACATTGAAGATGCAATTCTAGCTATTAAGGAAAAGGTTGACTGGCTAGCTCTTTCTTTTGTCAGATCAAAAAGTGACATTGAAGATTTACTTAAAATAATTGATCAAAACTCTGAATATAGAATTCCTGTAATTGCTAAAATTGAAAAACCTGAAGCTCTTAAAAATATTGATGAAATTATAAAAGTTTCAAGTGGATTAATGGTTGCAAGAGGTGATCTAGGTGTTGAGATTCAAGCATCAGAGATTCCTCTAATTCAAAAGAAATTAGTTGCAAAAGCGAAAAAAGCAAGAATTCCAGTAATAATCGCTACACAAATGATGGAGAGTATGATGGAGAGCATGAGTCCTACTAGAGCTGAAGTAAATGATGTTGCTAATTCGGTTATGGATGGAGCTGATGCAGTTATGTTATCAGGAGAAACTTCTGTGGGAAAATATCCTCTAGAAGTCATAAAAACTATCTCTTCAATAATAAATAAAGTGGAAAACTCTAATTTAATTTCTCTCGCAAATAAAAGACCAAAAAATAAGAAATCAAAAAGGTATATTACAAAATCTATTTGTTTTAGCGCAGCCAAAATGGCTAATGAAATTAAAGCTAAAGCTATAAGTACTCTAACACATAGTGGTTATACTGCTTTTCAAATATCGTCTTGGAGGCCTTCAACCCATGTACTTGTATTTACTTCAAATAAAAGGATATTGACTCAATTAAATCTTTTATGGGGAGTAAAAGCTTTTTTTTATGATGGTTTTGAAAGTACTGATAGAACTGTAGAGCAAATAAATAGAATTGCCCTAGACAATAAATTTTTACAGAAAGGAGACAAGGTAATAAATTTAACTTCAATGCCAATAGATAAAAAAGGGATGACAAATACATTAAGGATTTCAGAAATATAATTTTATGGAAGTTAGAGAAGTGTTAATAAAAAAACTTGATATAAAAAATGAAGAATTGGGCTGTTCTACTGGTTCAAAATGGTTTGGAACTGGAGAATTAATAAGCTCCATTTCTCCAGTTGATGGGAAAACGATTGGAAAAATAAAAACAGGTTCAAAGGAAGATTATGAAACTATTATAAATACTGCTAAAAAAGCATTTATAAAATTTAGAAAAATTCCTGCACCTAAACGTGGTGAACTAGTTCGACAATTTGGAGAAAAATTAAGAAATAATAAACAAGAATTAGGGACTCTAGTGTCATATGAAATGGGGAAATCATTTCAAGAAGGGCTTGGAGAGGTTCAAGAAATGATTGATATCTGTGATTTTGCAGTTGGATTATCTAGACAACTTCATGGGCTTACAATGCATTCTGAAAGACCTGAACATAGAATGTATGAACAATATCATCCACTTGGTATTGTTGGGATTATTTCAGCATTTAATTTCCCTGTTGCAGTATGGAGCTGGAATGTAGCTCTTTCATGGGTTTGTGGAAATGTTACAATCTGGAAACCAAGTGAAAAAACTCCATTATGTAGTATAATATGTCAAAGATTAATATCAGAGGTATTAAAAGAAAATAAGATTCCTGAAGGGGTTTCATCTGTCATAAATGGAGACTATAAGATAGGTGAATTATTATCTTCTGATAATAGGATACCTCTTGTCTCTGCAACTGGATCAACTAGAATGGGAAGGAAGGTAGCAGAAAAGGTTGGATCTAGATTAGGAAAAACATTACTAGAATTAGGAGGGAATAATGCAATAATTGTTACACCAGATGCCGATTTAAAAATGATGTTAATGGGAACTGTTTTTGGAGCTGTTGGAACTTGTGGTCAAAGGTGCACATCTACAAGAAGGTTAATTGTTCATGAAACAGTTTATGATAAAGTTAAAAGTTCACTGAAAGAAGCATACAAACAAATTAAAATTGGTGATCCACTTAATTCTGAGAATCATGTTGGTCCTTTAATTGATAAAGATGCTGTTGAAAATTATTTAAATGCATTAAAAATGATAGAAGAACAAGGAGGAAGTTTTCTTGTTCCTGGAGGAGTACTGAGTGGTGAGGGTTTTGATAGCGGATGCTATGTAAAGCCTGTAATTGTTGAAATTGATCACTCAAAAAAAATTGTACAAGAAGAAACATTTGCACCCATCTTATATTTAATTAAATATTCTGGGGATGTGGAATCTGCAATAGAAATTCAAAATGAAGTTAAACAAGGATTATCTTCAGCAATTATGACAAATAACTTAAAAGAAGCTGAAGTGTTTCTATCCCATTGGGGAAGTGATTGTGGAATTTCAAATGTAAATATAGGAACATCTGGAGCAGAAATTGGAGGTGCATTTGGAGGAGAAAAAGAAACTGGAGGTGGGAGAGAAAGTGGATCAGATGCATGGAAAGTTTACATGAGAAGACAAACAAATACAATCAACTTTTCTCCAGAACTTCCTTTAGCTCAAGGAATCAAATTTGATTTATAAAATTAAGATTTGAACTGTTCTAAAAACCTTACATCATTTTCAAAAAATAATCTAATATCTGGTATCTCATAAATTAACATTGCAATCCTTTCTATTCCAAGCCCAAAAGCATAACCTGAGTACTTCTCTGGATCTATATTACAATTCTCTAGAACTTTCGGATCTACCATTCCGCAACCCATAATTTCTAACCAACCAGTTCCTTTAGTTAACCTGTAATCTGTCTCTGATTCTAGTCCCCAGTATATATCTACTTCTGCACTTGGTTCAGTAAAAGGGAAAAAAGATGGCCTAAATCTCAATTTAGATTTTCCAAACATTGCTTTTGTAAAATATAAGATCATTTGTTTGAGATCTGCAAAAGAAATATTCTCATCAACTACTATTCCTTCTACTTGATGAAAAAGACAATGCGACCTTGCAGAGATAGCCTCGTTTCTATATACTCTTCCAGGTGAGATTATGTTAATAGGAGGGGCATTGTTTTCCATATATCTTACTTGAACAGATGAAGTATGAGTTCTAAGTAAAATATCTGGGTTAGTTTGAATAAAAAATGTGTCTTGCATATCTCTAGCAGGATGGTTTTTTGGAAGATTTAAGGCAGTAAAATTATGCCAATCATCTTCTACTTCAGGGCCATCAGATAAATCAAATCCTACTTGAGAAAAAATGTCAATAACTTTATTTTTAATAATTGTTATGGGATGCAATGATCCAGAGCTAATTGGGAAACCAGGCCGAGATATATCTTCATTTGATACTATCCCTTGATTACTTTCAGTTTTATTAATTAAATCATCATATTTATTTTGAACTGAATTCTTTAATTCATTTATCTTAAGTCCAATTTCTCTTTTCTCTTCTGCTGGAACCTCTTTAAACTTTGAAAACAAATCGTTAATAATTCCTTTTCTTCCTAGGTATTTTATTTTAAAATTCTCTATTTTCTCAATTTCATGAGAATTAAATTTTCTTATGTAATCCAAATGATTAAGTAACTCTTTCTTCATTTTATTTAAGTGTTGACAAATTCTATTTAAATATTCTCTTAATAATTAAAGCCTAAAATTAAGGTTATGTATATTGCAAATATAATTCAAGTTTAATGAATTTATTTGATTTAATTTCAATTGGCTTAATTGCATATGGATCATTTAGAGGTTTCTCTAAAGGTTTAATAGTTGAAATATCAAGTTTATTAGCTATTTTTCTAGGATTTTCAATAGCAATAAATTTTGATGATTTAATCTCAAATTTTTTATATAATTCTTTTAATATTAATTTCAGTTTATTAAAAATATTTGTTTTTTTAATAACCTTTTTTATTACCTACAGTTTAGTTACCCTGTTTGCAAAATCTGTAACAAAATTTATCAAAGTTGTTAATCTTGGATTATTCAATAGTGTCTTTGGTGGTGTTTTTGGTTTAATTAAATGGTCCTTATTATTCATCGTTTTTGTTTGGATAGTTCATTCTATTGAACTTGTTAATCTTAACATAATAACAAACTCTTTTATGTATGGATTTCTTCTTGATTTATCTGAAATTCTTTTTAATATAATCGAGAATGAGGATGAGGTGTTTTTACAAAAATTTACTTAATCGATTTTATGGAATCTGAATATAGCCAACCAGTTGTTCCATTCTGAAGTCTAATATTTAACCAATCTTGAACTTTATCTATCAATTCAACTCTGGTACCTTCATGCAACAAAAATTTAAGTTCAGATAATTTATTGGGTTCACTCCAAACTTCAATTTCTTTAGGATAAACTATTCCATAAACTTTCTCAGTCTCTATTTCTTTTTCATAACTAATCCAATATATCAAAGAAGAGACTATAACTAATGCAATTGAAATATTAAAAAAAAGTTTCTTCTTAAAAGGATCAGCATAGTATATGTATAAAATTATAGATATACAGATCAGCCAAATGAATATTAGAAAAATTATTTTCCAAGTATTTACTGAAAATAACTTTATTATTGAACCCCGAATGCTTTCAAGTTGAGAAATTGGAAGTTTCTCAATTTTATCAATTCTCATATTTTGCGCAAAAGATAAGTTAATACTTGTATCTGAATCATTTGGAGACAACTTTTTTGCCATTTCAAAATAATAATTACTTTCAGCTATATTATTTAATTTATAATATGAATTCCCTAGATTGAAGTAAAGAGAATGGCTTTCATATCCTGAATCAAGAATTTGGAGATAAAGATTGATTGCGCCATTATAATCTCCGTTACTATAATAATTATTTGCTGATTCAAATATTTGACCATTAGATTGGAAAAAAACAGAAAAATAAAATAATATGTAAATTATATTTAACCCCATTTGTTATTTTTTTAATATTTCATCAAATATTTTACGTGCAGTATTCAGATCATTAGTCATCTCATAATCTGACGAATTAGAATATCTTGCTCTTTCACAACTTTCAACCAACTTCAAAATTATTTCTATCTTATCAACAGAAATACCATCCAAAATCATTTGTTTTTTAATAGATTCCTTATTCAACTTATTAGTTTCAATAGAGAATCTTGCTTTTAAACAATTATAAATGGCCTTTTCAACTAAATCATAAAATTTATCTTTATTTCCTATTGATTTTTCAGCATTATTTAGATTTATTTTAATTTGCTTATACACCTTTTTTATCTTTTCATAATTATTTAATTCCCTTCTTTTCGGAAGACTATAAAAAATTATAAAAGATAAAAGAGATAATAATGGAATTGATAAAAGAATATAAAAAGTGCTTGTATTTGAGAATTGTTCTTTATTAATTCTTGTAAAATTGTTTTCTTTTTTTATGAACTTAAAAGACTCACTAACAGTCAATACTATGTTCTCATTACTATTTGAAGATAAAGTTGGCCCTTCAAAAACATCAATATTCAATTTTTGAGATTTTAAAGTCTTATATGTTTTTTCTAATGGATCAAAATATGAAAATTCTAACTCTTGTATAGGGAATTTTCCTTGATATTTAGGAACAATAGTATATATATTCTCAATTGTTCCAGACATTCCTGATAAATTAGTTTTTACATTTTCTTTTCTTTCAGGTTCATAAAGCTCCATTGAAGCAGGAACCATCAAATTAGGCAAATCAAATAGTTTAAGATTTCCTTGACCCGTAACTTTAACTTTAGCTTGAAATGATTCAGAAGCTTTTAAGGAATTCTTGTTAAGAATTATATCAAACTCGAATTGACCTACTGCACCAGAAAAATTTTTAGGTTTTCCATTATCTGGCAATTTTCTAACTGTAATAATTTTACTACCAGTAGTAATAATCTTAGAAGCCTGGTCATATATTATATTACCAAAGAAATCTCTTTTATTTGTAGGAAAATCTAGAACTAAATTTAAAGATAAAGGACTAATTTCAAGATTACCATCTCTTTGAGGATACAAAACTACTTTTCTCCAGTCAACAACGTTATAAATTTGACCTTTATAAGTTTCTCTGTTAACTTTTAATTGAGGGATTTTAATATTTTGAGTAAAAAAGTCTTTATATTTTGGTGCTTCTGATTCATTTGCATTTGAAACATTTATAGGACTTTTATAATATAGTTTGTATACAATAGTTATAGGTTCATTAATATATGGAGAGCTTTTTGAAACAGAAGCAATTAGCTCAATATTATCATCATCAAAATATTCGTTATCGGAGTTTGAATTAGCCCCTTTTACAGAATTGGTCACATTAACCTCCACAGGCAATGATTTATATTCTTGCCCATCAATTGTAACAGTGGCTTGATATATAACTAATTTTCCCTTTTTTAAAGGCTTCAAAAAATAAGAAAAAGTTTTTGAGAAGCTTTGCTCACCATTAAGATATGAAGTCTTTATTGATTGGTTTGGGCCACCTATTATTTGGAAATTTTCAAAATTTGGAGGTGTGAAATTATCCCCATTCTTATTCATTACAAAATCTATTCTTAACCTTTCATTAAGTCCTAATTTTTTCTTACTAAGCGTTGCTTCAAAGTTAACTTGTGCAATAATTAAACTGCTATTAAGTATCAGAGCAAAAAGGCTTATATGTTTAATTAATGTTTTCACCAATCCTTTTCTGACTTTTTAGACGTTTTAACCTTCTTCTTATTTGCATTCACTTTTTTATTTACATCATTTTCAATATTGTTTATTGCCTCTAATAAATTTTCCATCTGTTGTTTTGATAAACCTCCTCCTTTTTCTTTTTGATCTTTTTGATCATTTGGCTTTTGATTTTCAGACTCTTGCTTCTCTTCGTTATTGTTTTCTTTTTCTTTATTATTATCCTTTTGTTCAGATTTATCATTTTTTGATTCTTCAGACTCTTTATTATTGTTTTGTGATTTATTTCTTTTATCTCCTTCAAGAAACTTTTTTGCAATAGCATAATTATATCTAGTTTCATTATCTTCAGGATTATTTCTCAATGCATTTTTATAAGAATCAACGGCTTGAGCATAATCCTTTTTTTTCATATATGAATTTCCAAGATTGTGAAATGCAGAATGCTTCTCTAGATCAATCTCTGAGTTTTTTTGTGTTTTAAAATATTCTTGTATTGCCTCATCATAATTATTATTCTCAAATAAAACATTTCCTAAATTATGAGATGCTCTAGTTTCTTTTTCAGATTCAGAAAGCGCCTTTCTATAGTTTACTTCAGCTTTATTATACTTCTTGCTAATTACATTTTTATTTCCCTTAAATGTGCTATTATCTCTTGTACTCTGAGAGTATAATCCTGAGATTGCCAGAAAGGAACATATTATATATTTTAAAATTCTATTTTTCATTAAATAAATTTAATTTTTGTATCCATTTTGTCTTAGTTTCAAATAAAAATACGTCAGCTATAATAAAAAATAAAGAAAGTGATAGAAAAAATTGGAACCTTTGTCTATAGTCTACAAATTTATTGGTTTCAAATTCTGTCTTATCAATTTCATTCAATTTAGTTTTTATCTTATCCAGAACCATCTCTGTATCATTACCATCAAGATATATGCCATTAGAAACTTTAGCCAATTTCTGTAAAATTTCTGAATTTCTCTTTGTTATGACAACTTGACCATTATTATCTTTTTTGTATGAATCAATTACTCCATTAATTCTTAGAGGAATAGTTGAACCATTATCATCTCCGATACCAACTGTTAATAGATTGATACTTTCAGCAGGTATTGACTCTGCAATTTTTTGAGAAATATCATCATGATCTTCTCCATCAGAAAGTATAATTAATACTCTATTAGTATCAGAATTTTTATCAAAATAATCTATTGAAAGATTTAAAGCTGAATCAATTGATGTGCCTTGTGATGATAAAATATCTGTGTCTATCATTCGCAAAAAGTTTTTTACTGATGCAAAATCTGTTGTTAAAGGAACTTGTGGGACAGCTTGTTCAGCATAAACTAGAATTCCTACCCTATCACTACCTAAAGAATTAATAATTTCAGAAATTAAACGTTTCGATTTTTGAAGTCTATTTGGTGCAACATCTTCTGCTAGCATACTCTTAGATATATCAAGAGCAAATACTATATCTACTCCTTCTCTTTTTACAGTTTTTAATTCAGTCCCAATTTTAGGATTTACAAGAGCTATTATAAGTAGAAAAATAGCTAATATCTCAAAAAGCATTTTTAATTTTATCTTAAAATTTGAACGATTTGGACTTAATTTTTCTAATAATTCTGTAGAAGAAAAATTTTCTTGAGTTTTTTTTCTCCAAACCATATAAATAATATTAATCATTAATAAAATCGGAATGATTATTAATAGATATAAATAATATGGAGAATCTAATTGATACATAATTAAATAAAGCTTTTGTATATAGTTTTTCTTGATATAAATTCAATTGATAAGAAAATAAGGGCTATAATAGAATATAATCGATATTTCTCATTATAATTTGTATAAACTGTTTCGTTTATTTCAGTTTTTTCTAATTTGTTTATCTCTTCATAGATATTTTCAAGTTCTAGATTGTCTGTAGCTCTGAAATATTTACCAGATGTTCTCTCAGAAATATCTCTTAATAAATCTTCATCTATTTCTACATTAGTTAAGCTAAATTGAAAATTTCCATTTGGTAAAATAGAAACAGGTGCAAGAGCTCTTCCATTGCTTCCTATACCTATTGTATAAGTTTTTATTTCATACTCTGCAGCTAATTCTGCAGCAATTCTTGGATCAATAAAACCTGAATTATTGACTCCATCAGTTAACAGGATGATTACCTTACTTTTTGCTATACTACCTTTTAATCTATTAACAGCAGTAGCTAGTCCCATGCCAATTGCTGTCCCATCTTCTAGAATAGGGTCATAATTAATCTCAGAAAGCACTTCTTTAATTATTTTTTTATCACTAGTTACAGGTGTTTTAGTATAACTCTCTGCAGCATATACAACAAGACCTATTCTGTCGTTAGGTCTATTATCGACAAAATTTGCTGCAACATTCTTTAATGCAGAGAGTCTATTTGGTTTTAAATCTTTTGCTAACATACTAGATGAAATATCGATAACCATAACAATATCGATTCCTCTAGTTGTTTTTATTCTAGTTGAAGTTTCTTTAGTTTGAGGCCTAGCTAAAGAAATAATAATTAAAATAATTGCCAATAACCTAAAAACATATATAATTGGTCTTATCTTGGTAAAATTCGTTCTATTTTGTTTTAGTACATCTGTTGATGGAAATTTAAGAGTAGCTTGAAGTTGCTTTGAAATAATAACTAAATAATAGACTATAATTGGAACTAATATTAACAATAATAGATATCTAGGATTTGCAAAATAAAAATCTGTAAACATCATAGTTCTTTAATTATATTTAAACTTTCCAAGATTCTTTCTTCTACTTTATCTGAGTACCTATCTTCTTTAACATATATAATAGTTAGAGATATAGTGACTTGATCATACGGGAAAACAATAGATGTAAAACTTGACCTTATAAGATTATTATTTTCGCTAAAATCAAGACTTCCAAAAAACTTATAGCCCGTATCCCCAGATTTGATTGTAAATGTTTCATCATTCATTAAAATGTTTTTTGCCCCTAAACCTTGTAATTTTTCAAGAGAATTATTTAATAGTATATTTAAATTAGAAACCTGTTTCCCTTTTATTACATCATTAAATTTTAATTCAATAAAAAATGGATTTCCAAAATCTCCAAAATTAAATTTAGTTATTCCTAAAGTATCTTCCGATCTAAACAATATTTCAGGTGTTTGAATCTCAACTGGAGGAGATCCATATTGACTTGAATACCAGTTTTTCTTATATAATTTTCTTGTTGGGTGAAGCAATAGTGTATCCCTTACTGGGTAGTATCCAAAAATTAGAAATGAGAATAATAGAATTGATAAAATTGAACCAATAAATAAATAGGCTACCTTTTTTAATTGAAAAGTATTTTTTTCTTCTTTATTATAACCAGTAAGATTCTGAGATTCAATTTCTAACTCAAGTTCTTTTATATATAAATCATTAACTTTTTCTATAAAACTAGAAATAGTTTCTATATCAATAGATAATTCATTTTTTGAAGGTAAAGACTTTGCGAATTTAATTAAATCTGACTTTGAGAATAACTTTTCAATATCTTTAAAATTTTTATTTGCAATTTCATATTTCTTATTATTTGTAAATACTTTAATTCTTATAAGGAGTTCGCTTGATGTGCTTTCAAGCGCAGGAATTTGAAATTGGAATTCAAGATATTCTCTTAAAGAGTCTACCAAATTAGTATAAAATTCTTTAAACTCATTTTGATTTTTTGGTGTTATGGTCTTTAATTGATTAATTTTTTTTATTGCAATTTCATAGTATGATTCATTTTCATTAAAAGTATTCTCTCTATTCCCCTTTAATCTATAAATCATATAGTACCATATAATAAATAATATAAATAACAGGATAGATATAAATGTTACAACATTGCTGTAATTTCTTTTAACTGGTATAATTGGTTTAATATTATATAAATTCTGTTTAATCGTATCAACTTCAACATCATTAATAACAACAAGTAACGAATCAGAATACTTAATTGAATTATCAAATAATATTCTTTGAGGAGGAATCCAAAATTCACCAGGCTCAAAATTAATTAAAGAATATTTCTTTACAATTGAAAATTTATCACTCTCATTTAGAGTATCTGTTTTAAAAGATTCTAAAACCTCAAAAGGCAAGAAATTAGGTTTTTCAGAAAATTTTATATTATAATTATTGTCAAGAGATATTTTTATATAATAGTCTATTTTCTCTCCAATTTTAAAACTTGTCGAATCAACCTCTGCATTTATCTCTATATTATTATCAAAGCTTGCTGATTGACCAAATAAAACTGCACAGTTAAAGACTGATATGAAAAATATTTTTTTCACTACGCTCTTAATTTAAAATAGCCTAAAAGTTTTTTTACATAACTCTCATCAACCCTACAATCAATTATACCAGCTCCATTTTTTTTAAATAGACTATGAAATTTCTTAATATTCCTATCATAATTAGTTTTATAATTATGTCTTACCTTTTTAGAATTAGTATCAACCCATTCTAGTTTTCCTGATTCAGCATCAATAATTGGCACTATTCCTATTTTGGGTATTTCAGTTTCTTTTATATCATAAATTCTAATCCCAGTCAGATCAAATTTCTTTGATGCAATTTTTAGCGATTTTTCATAATTATCATCAATAAAATCAGATAGCAAAAAGACAATTGCTTTTTTCTGGATTACATTTAAAAGAAATCTTAAAGATGAGTCAATATTAGTTTTTATACTATTTGGTGTAAATTCAATCAGCTCTCTAATAATTCTTAAAATACGCGATTTTCCTTTATTAGGGGGGATAAATAGTTCTACTTTATCAGAGAATAGTATTGCTCCAACCTTATCATTATTTTTTAAAGCAGAAAAAGCAAGTGTTGCTGCTATTTCAGTAATTATTTCTTTTTTTAATTTATTCTTTGTTGCAAATGCTTCAGAACCACTAACATCAACAAGTAGCATTACTGTTAATTCTCTTTCTTCTTCAAAAATTTTTATAAATGGTTCATTGTATCTTGCAGTTACATTCCAATCGATTGATCTTATGTCATCTCCAAACTCATACTTTCTAACTTCACTAAAAGTCATACCTCTCCCTTTGAAGGTGCTTAAATACTCCCCACCAAAAAGGTTGTCACTTAAGCGCCTACTCTTGATTTCAATTTTTCTTACTTTCTTAAGTAGTTCTTTTGTATCCATAAATGCAATTATGGGACCTCTATGGTATTTATAATTTTTGTAATTAAGTCTTCTGTGGAAACATTTTCTGCTTCAGCTTCATAAGTAAGTCCTATTCTATGTCTAAGAACATCATGAATGACCTCTCTAACATCCTCTGGTATTACATATCCTCGATGTTTGATAAATGCATAACATTTTGAAGCAAGAGCAAGGTTTATACTTCCTCTAGGAGAGGCGCCAAATGAAATTAATGGTGCGATATCCTCAAGTTGATATTTATCAGGATATCTAGTACAAAAAATTAAATCTAAAATATATTTTTCAATCTTCTCATCCATATAAACTTCATGAATAGATTCTTGAGCAGTTAAAATTTGTTTTGTAGATACTATTTGTTTTATTTTCTCTTGAGATCTACTAAGATTTAAATTAATTATTTTTTGTTCTTCTTCAATTTCTGGATAATCCACAATAACCTTAATCATAAACCTGTCTATCTGGGCCTCTGGTAGAGGATATGTGCCTTCTTGTTCAATAGGGTTTTGAGTAGCCATAACTAAAAAAGGCTCAGAAAGCTTAAAAGTCTTATCCCCAATAGTCACCTGTTTCTCTTGCATAGCTTCAAGAAGAGCAGACTGAACTTTTGCTGGGGCTCTATTAATTTCATCAGCCAAAACAAAATTTGCAAAAACAGGACCTTTTCTTATTGAAAAGTCTCCCTGTTTCATATTATATATCATTGTTCCTATTACATCTGCAGGAAGTAAATCAGGAGTAAACTGTATACGATGAAAAGTTCCCTTTACTGCATCACTAAGACTATTAATGGCTAATGTTTTAGCTAATCCCGGGACTCCCTCTAAAAGAACATGTCCTCTCCCTAATAATCCTACTAAGAGTCTCTCGATCATTTTATTCTGACCAATAATTTTTTTATTTATCTCCATTGTAAGAAGATCTATAAAAGCACTCTCTTCTTTTATTTTTTCATCTTTTTTACTTAAATCTATTTTATCTTTCATCTTTAAATTAATTAATGAGCACAAATTTCAAAAAATATTTAAACTATATCTGTTAAGAATTGGTTAAAATATCATTATTTACAGTCATTACAAAACTATCCCTTTGAAAAATATTCGGGATATAAATAATCATTTTTTGGATAATGACTCATATCTACTTCTCTTATAATTTGATAAATTTGTTTTTTAAAATTTTCTATATTAAGTTTCCTTGTTGCCGAAATAAATAAGGCTTTACCTCCGGTTTTATTCATCCAAGTATTTTTCCACTTTATTAATGATATATTATCTCCATTAGACTCAACTCTTTTGCTCTTGTCTATAAAACTTTCATTATCATAATTATCTATTTTATTAAATACCATGAGAGTATACTTATTGTGGCAATTAATCTCATATAATATTTTATCAACTGAATTTATATGTTCTTCAAAACTAGTATGAGATATATCCACCACATGAAGAAGTATATCTGCATCTTTAACTTCCTGAAGAGTACTTTTAAATGACTCAATTAATTGAGTAGGTAATTTTCTTATAAATCCAACAGTATCTGTTAAAAGGAATGGCAAGGTATTAATAACAACTTTTCTAACAGTCGTGTCTAATGTTGCAAAAAGTTTATCTTCAGCAAAAACATTCGTTTTTGATATTAGGTTCATGATTGTTGATTTACCAACATTTGTATAACCTACTAAAGCAACTTTAACTAATGAACCCCTATTCCCTCTTTGGACTTTCATTTGCTTATCAATAACTGACAACTTCTTGTTCAATAATGAAATTTTATTTCTAACTATTCTTCTATCAGTTTCAATCTCAGTTTCACCAGGACCTCTCATTCCAATTCCCCCTCTTTGTCTTTCAAGGTGTGTCCATAATCCTTTTAACCTAGGTAATAGATATTCATATTGAGCCAATTCAACTTGAGTTTTAGCATAACTTGTTTTCGCTCTCTGGGCAAAAATGTCAAGTATTAATGCTGTTCTATCAAGTATTTTACATTTCAGCAGTCTCTCTATATTTGATTGTTGAGTAGGCGATAGTTCATCATCAAAAACAACTATTGATACATCATTGTTCTTGATATATTTTTGAATTTCATCAATTTTTCCTTTTCCTATAAATGTCTTTGGGTTTTGAGTATTTATTTTCTGTTTAAATTTTCTTACAACTTTACCTCCCGCAGTTACTGATAGGAATTCTAACTCCTCAAGAAATTCATTTAATTTTTCTTCATTTTGTAAATCATTAATTATACCAACTAGGACAGTTCTCTCAAAATTTGATTTTTTTGATTCAATCATTTTTCTTTAGATAGTTTTTTAAATTAAATGTATTTCCTTCAAAAACACCAAATGTAAAATGAGTAATCCAATCACCTAAGTTAATATACTTGGATTTAGATTTAAGTTGATGTACAATTGGAAAATGCCTATGGCCAAAAATAAAATAATCAATATGATTCTCAGTTAATTTCTTTTTGGAATATCTAATTTGCCATTCATTATCTTCTCCTTTAAAGTCAACATCCTTTTCTCCAGAAATAAGCTTGTTTTTTTGAGAAAAGTATTTTCCAAGAGAAATTCCAATATCTGGATGTATAAGTCTGAATAACCATATGAAAAAAGGATTTGACAATATAAGCTTCATTCTTTTGTATCCTTTATCACCAGGGCCTAACCCATCTCCATGTCCTATAAAAAAGGTTTTAGAATTAAAAACAAAAACTTCAGGTTTTTTAAAAACTTTAATCCCTAGTTCCTTTTTAAAATAATCATTCATCCAATAATCATGATTACCAACAAAAAAATAAATTTTTATTCCCTGATCAGATAGTTCAGCTAACTTACCAAGTGTTCTTGTAAAACCTTTGGGAACAGAGTGTTTATATTCAAACCAAAAATCAAATAAATCCCCTAATAGAAAAATTATTTCAGCATCTTCTTTTATACTATCAAGCCACTTAACAAATTTTTTTTCTCTTATTCGACTTTCTTTATTTGAAGGAGCTCCAAGGTGGTTATCTGAAGCAAAGTAAATTTTTTTGTCTTTTGAAATATCCATGTATCAGCCTATTGCTTGTTTTAAATCATCAATTAAATCATCTACATCTTCAATTCCAATACTTAGTCTTAAAAGAGAATCTACCAGACCTGATTTTTTCCTATCCTCTGGTGCTATTGAAGCATGGGTCATGCTAGCAGGGTGACAACATAAACTCTCTACCCCACCTAAAGATTCAGCTAAAGTGAATAGTTTTAAATTCTCTGCAATCTTTTTTGCAGTTTTAAAATTTGATTGTTTTGGAATAAATGAAACGATTCCTCCAAAATCTTTCATTTGTTTTTTTGCAATTTTGTGATTTGTATGATCTGAGAACCCAGGCCAATATACTTTCCCTATTTTAGGGTTTCTCTTTAAAAAATAAGCAATCTTCTTTGCATTTTCAGAGTGTCTTTGCATTCTAAGATGAAGTGTTTTAATCCCTCTTAAAGTCAAAAAAGAATCCATAGGACCAGGAGTAGCTCCAGAAGCATTTTGAATAAATGCTAATTTTTCATGCAGCCTTTTATTATTAATTACAATTGCACCAATTATAACATCACTGTGTCCTGCTATATATTTAGTTGCTGAATGAATTATTATATCAGCTCCTAATTCTAATGGTCTTTGAAGATAAGGAGATGCAAATGTGTTATCAACGCACAAAAGAATTTTATTTTTTTTTGAAAGTTTTGCAAGGGACTTAATATCGATAATATTCATCATTGGGTTTGTGGGAGTTTCAAGCCATATAAGTCGAGTATTTTTTGTGATTTTATCTTCTATATTTTTTATATCCTCCATATTAACAAAATGAAATTTAATGTCATACTTCTGAAATATTGTTTTAAATAACCTATAACTACCTCCATAAAGGTCATTTGTAGAAATTACTTCATCACCAGGACTTAAGGTTTTTAACATTGCATCAATTGCTGCTAGACCAGATGAAAAAGCTAATCCATATTTTCCATTCTCTAAAGAAGCTATAGAATTTTCAAGGTTTGTTCTTGTTGGATTGTGAGTTCTACTATATTCATAACCTTTATGTTTACCAGGAGAGGTTTGAGCGTATGTTGAGGTTTGATATATAGGTGTCATTACAGAACCATATGCAGGATCAAGAATTTGACCTCCATGAATTGTCTTTGTATTAAATTTCATTTTCTTTTTCATTGTAAAAATCAATGATAGTATTCCATAAAGATATTGGATTTTTAAGCATTTACTCTTTTTTTAGAATAAAATGATATTTCTTTGTGTGGTGAAATTCTTATCTCTTTTCTGACTGATGAACTCTAGATATTTAGCTTTATTAGCAGCATTTGCAGC
>TARA_B110000196_G_scaffold245827_1_pt1 | contig 35615 bp, 23 predicted proteins | sample TARA_B110000196 | Tara Oceans TARA_B110000196 (sample SAMEA4397072) | marine metagenome | biome: Polar Biome; feature: [MES] marine water layer (ENVO:01000295) within the mesopelagic zone...; material: water (ENVO:00002006), including particulate matter (ENVO:01000060) such... | reverse complement strand
GAGTGGTCTCCCCACCAGGACTCGAACCTGGAGCAGCCGCTTAGGAGAAGATTTTTAAGGTAAGTAATTAACATGTTTTATATGATTATAAATGTATATTAATTGTTATTATTTAACTAAGTCATTGATAGTAAAGGGTTTTAGTCATACCAATTAATAACAATTTGTGCCTTTTATTTTAGGCACAGAATTAAAATTATTGAAGTTATGTCATATTCAAGGCACACTAAATTTAAGCATCAATGATATCACCCTTCGATTTTTTTGCTATTTATTCTCGGGGGGAGGATGCAGTGGTGGGGAAGTATTAAGTCCGGTAGAGAATACTTAAAATCAATATGGTATAGGCGAATGGCGGTGTCAGATAAAGGTGGTCGGCTAGTCTTTTTTCTTAATGAAGATAGTAAGAACTTAGATACAGCTTTAGAAATAGAGGCTGCTTTTTCTATTGATAAGTCATTCCCTGCGGCCAGAAATTTGACTGAAAAACTGTTGGAAATACTACCGCGGTTACAAGTTTCAGAAAGACGAACTAAGTGGATTAATGCATTAACAGAGATACAGTTTTCGGCTGAAGCAGAATACAAATACAGTTGGACTCTTTTAGCTGAAACTACGAGCTCAGGAAATCCATTGGGGGGTAATTTTGAATATGCACTAGCAGCATATATTCTGCAAACTCCATCCTTCCCAGATTTAGACAAAATTGATTTTGGTATTAAATGTCTGTTTGTATCAGTTTTACTTCAAAAACCAATCCGGAGCGGGCTAGGTGAGGCAGCAAAGATATTTCGTCGAGAGATTTGTGTCTCAGTAGAGAATTATCATTTAGTTAAATTGTTACCAGAATTTTTAAATAAAAATGTAGCACACTACTTTAAAGAGCTGGAGCAGGCTGTATCGGAGCTCGAATCTTACAATAACAGCGAGTGGATAAAGCGAATTAAGAAACTCATTACACGAAATAATAAATCTGAAATACAAGAGCGTGAGTTAATAACAACTATAGACTTGCAAGCTGGAAAAAAAGAAGAGTCGGAAGGTAATGAACAGAGTAGAAGTCGACATAAGCTAGTAAGTAGATTATTAAATACAAGAGGTCGCCAGACTGCTGAACCGCCTGTCGTTATAGATTTGGTAACAATTGAAGATGAAGCTGATGATTCAGACGTTGAGCTTGAGACAGAGCTAAAACTGACTAATTTTTGGTTAAGGCGTCATCATAAGTTAGTACAAACAGATTTTGGTCGTCTAAATAGAGTTGAGAGAAAAAGGCTTGTAGAGTTTTTACGTCACAATATAAAAAGTGATAATAAAAAAGATAGAAATGCTGCTGCGTTGATGTCCTTGCTGTTTGTAACGGGAGAACGATTAGAAACTCTCATCAAGCTAAAAATTGGTGTAGAGGGTGCATTTGGTCAAAATGGAATCTATCGACGAGCAGTTCGGACTGCTGAAGACGCATGGGAAGCTACTGAAGAGCAGCTGGATAAATTAGATGAATGTAACAGTGAATTAGTATTAGAGCTCCCTGGCTTTGTTTCTGATTACATCAATGAACTAATTTCGCAAATTAGCAATACAGAAACACTAGGTGAAACGTTGGGCTTGAGTTATGGGCAAGCGGAAGATCTTGTTAAAGAGGCACTCGTTAAGGTTCGTCAAAGCGGGCTTTATGAACGAATAACATTAGATCGTTTGAGTACTGCTCTAGCTATCGAGGCAACGTTAATGTTTGATGACCCAGTCATCACTTTTCAGCTATCATCAAAGCAGAATCATGCTGCACCGATGTTGAATTATTATGTTTCACACAGAATAGATACGCTAGAAATGTGCTATAAAAAAATCATGCATGAAATGGTGATGGTATGAGTAGAATAAAAGCATATCCAAGCTCTAGCACTATTACTAATCTTATTAATGGCTTAGCTAGTAGAATATCTACAGCGATGGAGCAAGATAACTTAGCTGTTCGGCATAATGCATATACCGATTATTGTCTTGCCCTGATTTTCTCTGCAACTGCTCACCGCCCGATTTGGGATCCAATTGAGAGCCAAGATTTATTTGATATAGAGCAAGGGCTAATGCTGATATCAGATAAAGTGAGTATTGAAGAATTAGCCTGGCGTGTTGTTGCACTGGCACCAATTGCTTGCGAGCAATTAAAATACTATCAAGAGTACTTACCAAAACTGTGTAGTTGGGTTTCAGATAAAGAAGCTTCTAAGGACCTACAGGCAAGATTAAGGCATTTAATAAATGGCGAGCCTTCCATGCCATTTTTCTTCTATTTAGATGAAGAAAATCCTTCAGTAGTTGTAAATATTTCTCCTGGAGGATTTGAGAAAAGGATAAATGAGCTTTGGGGATTACCGCTATATTTATTAAGACATATAGCTGCAACGGAATTAACAGAGCAATCGAATGAAGCTCGCTTGGCTCAAACACAGCTAGGTCATTCGACTGGAATAGACCATGAATTCGGAATAACGTCTACAGAATCAGTCATAGAGCGATTGGGTCGAGTAAGATTGCATATTGAAAAATATATGCAAAGGCTAGGTTGGAAATCTTTGAGGTCCCCGCTCAGAAGTTCATCAACAACGCCATCGGTGACCAAGAAAAAAGTCATTTCAAGGAATTATAAGTCAATAAAACTTGCGTCAGCTAGAAGAGCAATTGATCGAGCTAAAAAAAAATCACTGGCTAAAGAAGTCGTGCAGCAGAGCATTTTTAGTGTCGTTGGTTCAGTTGATAAATTAACGACAATAGCTGAGTTAAACGAGATATTTGATCGTACAATTCTAGTAGCAGAAGAAGAGGGGGTGGCCAAAAACTATTGTATAAAGCTAATCGTTCGTTATGTTCGAATAACTTCTAAAGGTCGTGAGCTCATCAAGAAGAGTACGCGTAATTATCAGTCAACCTCTGAAGCATCTCCGTTTAGTTCTAAATCATTAGTAAATTTTAAGCGTGCAAGAGAAACACGACAAAATTTCATCGATTATCTTGCTGAGAAAAGTCAGTCTAAAAGTGTGTTATGTATTGAGGCTCGAGTAGCTGAGATAGTGATTTCAGCTGCATTGTTTTCTGCTATATCGGATCAAGTGCGTCTTACTAATTTAAAAAAAGCATTAATTAAGTCAACTTATCAAGATGAGGAACTATTTGTAGATATCCCTTTGGCTGAAGATCTAGAAACTGTTAATCGATGGTTTCCAGACAAAATTAGTTCATCGTTGATTATTGGTTTATATAAAAATAATACCCATCTAGATAATTTCAATGACGTCGTATTCAGAAAAGAATACGATAGATTGTCCTCAAAACTAAACCTAATAAAAGTAAAAAAATATCCTTTTTCAGCATTAATTAGTGTTGCCAGGTCAGCCATTATATTTGAAGTTCCTGGTCATTTGGCTGGTTATTTGACTGGGGATGTAAATTCAGTTTCATTACCTACCTCTCAATTTATTCGTCATAAATATTGCCAACCATTGAAATTAAAAATAGTTAGTAATAAAAAAGAGCTGTTGGATAGTCACCCATGGTTATCCGGAATAAATTATTTAGATACAAAAGATAAAACTGGTGAACCTAAAAAATTCTTAACTGTATTGCGTGAGCTCTTTACTAAAAGTAGAAAAATACAATACGAAGGGGGAAAGAAACGATCAGCTTTACAAAAAGAATTATTATTGGCCGAAATTAAATTAAAATTTACAATTGAAGAAGCTAATAATTGGTCACCATTATCTCTGAGCCTAATCTCATGGGTCATGCATTTGATTGAAAATGGAACACGGTCAAAAAATAATATTGCATTTAATACAATTGATAAATATGCATTTTTAGTCGCTAGAAAGCTGCTAATGCTAGAGCCAGTCGACAATTTTTTGTCATTGGATGCTGTTGTTTACGAAGAAATGTATTTAAACGCTGTTGAAACTACTTCAGATCAACAGAAAGAAGATCTGGTAGGTAGACTGCAGGAGTTTCATGCATTTTTAGTCAGTGAGTTTGCGGTAGATGAAATAGACTGGTCTGATATTGCAGTTGGTAATTATTTAAGTTTTTCAGATGCTAATATAGTCAGTGATAAAGAATATCAATTAATACTCAATCAAATTTATGATGATGAATCATTAAATGTAAGGCTGAAATATCAGTATATTTGTTTATTGATACTTGGCTATCGATTTGGGCTGAGGTTTGGTGAAGCATATCGATTACGTTACTCTGATGTCTTAGTTTCTGAAGATGATATATTTATACTTGTAAGAAACTCGATCTATGGTGAAACAAAAACAAAATCTGGGGTCAGGCAGATTCCTGCTTTAGAGGACTGGACGGAGCTTGAGGTCGATGCTTTTAATAAGGTATATGAGTATGCAAAAGACAATTTTGAGTTAGATAAGCAAGTTTCATTGATGACTGTTTCTACAACTAGTAGACAGTTAATTAATAAATATACTGCCATTAGCTATTTAAGCCGTACTCTTAAAAAAATCACAGGTGATGAGAGTCTCAGGTTTCATCACCTTAGGCATAGCTTTGCGACGCGCATGTATTCACAGTTTGTTGAAAAGTCTGGCAGCAATACAAGTATAAAAAATAGACAGTGTTACTTTACCAAATATCCGCTTCGTGCATTAGCTGAAATGATGGGACATATGCATGAAAAAACTACTTTGGAATCGTATGTGCATCGTCTTGATAGTGCTTGTAAGAATATAATTAAAATAGACGAATATTCTAATCTAGTGTCAGCATATTCATATGCTTTGAATATCACGCAAGCTAATGTTAGACAAAGACTAGTTAGAAAAAATTTACTTTCTTTACATAATAATATTCCCGCTCCCTTTGTTGAATTCTCAATCGGAGCGAATTCAGAGCGTATTGATAACGATGACAAGTCAGTCAATCCAGGACTGACACTTTTTGAGATTGATTTACTTCTTAAGAAATACAGTGCTACTAAGCAGCCAATTGATCGATTAGCAGATCAATTAATGCTGGATCAAGGAGCATCTAACAAAGTTATAAATCTTGCTGCTAAATCTGAGAGAGAAAGCGGTTTTGATTATTATCAATCAGATTTTATCAATCATGATAAATTCTTTAATGAACAGCATGTTTGGGTTTTAAAAGAAGTCAAAAGTAATAAGTCAGAAGATGTACGGTTGTCATCTTTGCTCGAGCTTTTTAATGAATTTTTACTAAATTTAAATAATGATAAGAAAAATAAAGTAAAAACTGGGTTGGAAATTTGGCGATTAACGTATCAGAGAGGCTTTAATATTGTAACTGACAGTGACGAGTTGGATTCACTTCGCGAGTGCTTCTTAATACTTTCACTCGAAGTAGAAATTATGAAAGTCGTATCTTCAGAATACAATTCTGATGATAATATTAATGATGTTGATACCATTTATAGAAGCAGACATATTCCAAATAGCCGCGAAAAAATTAAAAGTCGTCAGCGAAGTGGCTTTGCTATTCAAATAAAACCAAATTCACTAATTAAAACTAATCAGACATTAGCGCGATTACTGATAGTAATGTCGATTTTTTTAGAGCTGACTGATTCAAATTAGACTCTAATCAGAATCCATTAAGCACGATAGTTGCTCATTCTTCGCGTCTATTTCACACTGTATGACGTGACCGCCCTTTATTGTTTCTTTTCCTTTTATATGTTGATAGGTAGTCTTAACTTCGAACTCCATTCTTTTTATATTTAACTGTGCTGTTAATAGTTTTTTTCTTAGCGCTGGATTAAATGTAAAATGCTTTTTTGCTTTATCGACTTTCACCGATACAGTATTGCTATCATCATCAACTCTATAAATGAAGCCTAAAATTATTTTACTATTATGACTTCTAATGATTGGCTGTCTTGTTTTAGAAATATTTAGTTTGATTTCTTTATCTCCGATTACGCATTTAATGTTACTTAATGCATCTCGACTTTCAATAATTTTATAGATAGTACTTGCCATGCCCGCTGGAACTGTTACGACTCCATTTTCAACTTTTGAAGATTTATTTTTATGCTCATTTATAGTTAATTTATTTAAATCAATTTCTTTTTCATTTGAGATTAGATTTATGGTTTTTAGCATAGTAGCAGCTACATTTTTTGATTCATTGTAAAAAGAGTCGATATCAAAATCAAAACTATCTACATAATTAAGTGAAAGATTAATACTTAAATGACTATATTGATTACGTATGCTTGATGTTATTTTAAATGATATATATTTTCTTTGATCAAGGCTTAATTTTGATGACAGAAAACTTTCAATTCTAGAAATTATGTTTTTTAAAGATTTGTTAGCTTTTTCATACTCGCTTAGCGGCCACGAAGCTTCGCCATTTTTATTTGAGTTGATCTCAATAGTATCAATTTGAATAATATTCTTAGTAAAGAGTTTAATTTCTTGGTCTGATTTATACATATATGCTCACGATAAAAGTAAATGGATGAATATAAAGTACTCTATTTATTAAAAAATTGTGCTTGTAATTCAGTGATCTTTGTAATTTTTTGTCAGTTTTATTTGTTTTTTTCGTTGAATTATGAGTTCGTTATCGCTTAGGGGGTGCGGAGCGGAATAAGATTTTTAAATGCTTTAATAAATTGAAAAATAGCCCCAAGCATTTACGGTTTCAATATTTGAAAGCACAGTATATTGAAAGTGATTTTTGAGACTGAAAAACGACTAAAAAGAGCTTTAAAAGTGAAGGTCTTTATTAAAGCGACTTAATTAAAGCCATAGCCTGACACTTGCCAAAAAATAATTTTGGCAAGAAGAGTGAGAACTCTATTTTGATTTTTGAGATCAAAAATGATTTTGATCTCAGGTGGTTTGTATTCACTATTATGCGAATGAGAGATCGCTAACTAGAGCAACCTGTCTTTAAAATTTAATGTTTCTGCAATTATATGTCAAGATTATTTTTACAATGTAGAATTTCCAGAAATTTAATATCATATACAGTTGTCAAAGCTAGGAAATGAAGTTAATTTCGAAGTGTATTTAATATTTAAAGCTTAAATACACTTCTATTGATTTTTATGACGTTACTCACCTTTTTCTACTAAGTACTCAATTTTTCCATCGCCATGCAGTACCGATGGCACGTTCTTATAGGCTGTATTAGGCGGAATATATACAGCATAATCAGGTCCTAGACGTCTCATGAAATCTTCTCTCATAGCATTTGCGAGTGTATAGCGGTCGTTAACAGATCTAATTGCAAAACTCGCAGTGCAAAAACCGCCAGCTAGTTCGCCTTTAACTGGACATTGAAATGTTATTGATACTGCCCCCTTGCGGCCAGAGTTATCATTTCTATTAAATTTTATAAACCGTCCATAAGAAACATCTGTTTTAGGTATCCATTTATATTCTCGTTTCTCTAGCCCTGGGCTTTCTGTAATAACAACTTTATATATATCTGGCATTAATGCTGAATAATCTCCAACTACAGATTCAGTTGTTGCTTTGAGTAACTCAATATCAATCTTGCCATTTTTATTCATTAAAAAGTGTTTTGATGAATAATCCCAAGCAAATGAGTAGTTTTCTCCTTCATATCCAGCGCTCCCTAGATTAGAAAGTAATCCTGCTAGGCCTAAGCCGCCTGCAAAATCAAGAGATAGGCCAAGACTAGTGCCTATTGCGGTTGATCCAACAGCGTATGCAATACCCGAGTCTGAGCTGGTTTCAAATATCTGATTTATTTTTTTGTACTCCTCTACATCATCTTCAACGTCTTCGAATTCATCTTTTGTTAAATCACGAGCGGTATAGGCACCTTGAGCACTTAATAGTTTTAATGCATCAGAAGAATTCTCTTTGATGATAATGGGTTTTTCGGAGTAGTTTTGCTGCGTGAGTCTCATTGGATATTGGCTGCATGCTGATATAAGTAATAGAGCCGATGCTAAAGTGGTTATTTTTGTTATGTTCATTAATTCTCCTTGAAAGGTTTTATCCTATTGATTTTTGAGCATGATTATAATAACCAATCAACTCCCAAGCAAACCAGAAGTTTTGACCTATAGCAGAATGCTAATGACCGTCAAAATAAGTAGTTGTTTCAATTAATTAGACATCATCAGTTTTGTGAGGGGGCGAATTAGATGTGCACTTATTTACCATTGCAAAGTTGTCTTTATTACTCATTGTGCTCACCTGCTTTGGAAGTAGAGATTTGAAGTATGATGATAGCTCTCCCAAAGTTTTCGGTCTTTTTACTTTCTTCTGGGACTGATACTGAACCCACATGCAGATCGCTGAGTAATTGTCATTGCAGATCGGCACTTTCAAATAATAGGCCAGCCGATACCCCTGCTTTATTTTATGTTTTTCAATAAGCCAAAAAGCTATTTCTTGGTTTCGTTGAGTTATCCAGTTCGTTACAAGTGCATGATTACTCATCTTTAGCTCCATTCATCTCACGTTCTAATAAGCGCTCGAAAGCAGATCCATCCTGTCGCGTCAGGTTTGGCACATAGCGCGAGTAAACTCTGAATAGCATCTCTGTTGTTGTGTGTCCCATCTGTCGTGCTATCCACTCAGGGCTTTCACCAGCGGCAAGCCACAGCGTTGCTGCGGTATGGCGTGTTTGATAAGGGTTTCTTCTGTCTATGTTTAGGTGTTCTAAAAGTGGGTACCAAATTCGCTTGGAAACATTATTGTTTCTCAGTGGAGTGTTTATGTCTGAGCAAAATACGAATGGTGAGTCGCCAGTGATATCAAATTGTTCTTTAAGTGCTCCATACACCATTTGAGACATCTCGATAGTGCGGAATGATCCGTCATTCTTGGTATAGATAAACTCACCTAGAACATACGCTTCACGAATGAGTATTTGTCTACGTTCAAAGTCAACGTACTTCCACCGTAGACCATCTATTTCGGAAGTGCGCATGCCGGTAAAAAATCGTGTTATGTAATAGCTTTTAAAATCCGCTCTAACACCATTAATGATTTTTTTAACTTCCTCTAACGTAAAAGGATGTGCATCTGATCGGGGGACTTTTAATGATTTAATTCCCACGTAAGGAGAGCTGAAGTTATACCGATTAGCTGCCTCGTTTAAAATCATACGCAAAGGTGTAATAATGTGATTGATTGTAGAAGCTGATAATGGCTTTCCGTATCGGTTGGTTTTCGTCGCGAGTAGCGAGCGAAACTCTAAAATTTCTGCTTTAGATATTTTCCCAGTTTCTTTATCACCTAACGTGGGAATAATATAATTTTGTAAATTAGCCCTCACTGCTTTTATGTGTGATTTGCGCCATTGGACTTTCATTTCGGTGAACCAAAGCTCTGCAAAGTCTTTAAGTAGCGGAGTACTTTTGCTTGCAACTGTATTCGCTTGGTTTACTTCAACAGCTGTTTCGAACTTCTTGGCATTGCTACTACCAGGAAAGCATTTCGAGTATTCGAAAATACCTAACAAAATTTCAGCTTCTATTTTATTAAGAGCTTTTTCCAGCTTAAGACGATTAGGTTTTGTGTCATCAAGAGCAGTCTGTTCACGACATCGCTTGCCTTGGTAGTTAAAATCTAAAAACAGTTTTCCAGTTTCTTTACGTACACGGATACTACCCATACAAAACACCTCCGTTTGTCATTTGAAAATTAATTTTTAAACATGTTTGTTGATTGCTCATTGCAATACTCCTAACAGGATAGAAACTTGAGATACCAGAGAGACTTCTAATTATTGCGATACTGGTGTATGTGTTTGTGCTTATTCGTTAGAAGTCATACCCGTAAGTTAAAAATCAATATCACCTTGAAGGTAAGTGGGAATGGTTGATACCAATCGGCTTTGAAGGCTTTCTAGGCTCAAGTCTTTACCTTGGTTAAACGTTAAAATACGCTGTATCCAAAGTTCGATAGCGGTGTGGTTATCGCTTGGGTAATCCAGCTCTAAATAAGGTGCTAGTGAGTCGCCATTTGTAATATGCATTTTGCTAATCAAAAGGCTGGCTAAATCTCGGGCTTTCGGTGTTACCCATGCGTTATTACTTGTAGTGTTTAATTTAAGCATTGTCTTTTTTCTCACTGGCTTGCTGAATATTGTTATCAATCGATTTACTCTCAATAAAACTTTGATTGAGTAGGCGCTCCATTGCTGAACCATCCTGACGAGTCAGGTTGGGTACATAGCGTGAATACACCCGAAAGAGCATTTCTGTTGATGTATGGCCCATCTGACGAGCTATCCATTCAGGACTTTCGCCAGCAGCAAGCCAAAGTGTTGCGGCGGTATGGCGTGTTTGATACGGCGTTCTTCTTTCAATGCCTAAATAGCGTAAAAGGGGATACCAAACTCTTTTAGTGACGTTCGTATTTCTAAGGGGAGTAAAGGCATCAGAGCAAAATACAAAGTCGTATTTCCCTGTCGTCTCGTACTGTTCTAGCAGCGAGTCAAAAACCAGTTGTGACATATCGATCGTGCGGAAAGAACCATCATTCTTGGTATAAACAAACTCACCCAATACATAAGACTCTCGTACAAGAATTTGTTTGCGCTCAAAGTCAATATTCTTCCACCTCAAACCATCTATTTCACAAGAACGCATCCCCGTAAAAAAGCGAGTGATGTAGTAGTTTTTAAAGTCAGGCCGCACGTTATTAATAATCAATTTCACCTCTTCAATAGTGAAAGGGTGTGCGTCCGTCTTAGGAACCTTTAATGATTTAATTCCCTCGTAAGGTGAGCTAAAATTATGACGGTTGGCCGCCTCAGCCATAATCATTCGCAATCGCGTCATGATGTGGTTGATGTGTGAAGTAGATAGAGGCTTATTATCTCGATTGGTTACTTTGGCGAGTGTTGATCGAAATTCTAAGATGTCTGCTTTGCTTATGTGGCCAACTTCCATCTCACCAAAAACGGGTAATACATGGTTTTTTAAATTGCCCATCACTTTATTGCTGTGAGATTTACGCCACTGGATTTTCATTTCTGAAAACCAAAGATCAGCAAAGTCTTTAAACAATGGAGTACTTTCAATACCTGCTTTTTTCTTTTCTTTTGCTAAATCTTCTTCCTGAAATTTCACCGCATTATTACTGCCAGGAAAAGAATCAGGATAGCTGAAGGTTCCAAGCATAATTTCAGCTTCAATTTTTTTCAGTGCCAGCTCTAACTTACGACGATTGGCCTTAGTATCATCAAGGGCTGTCTGTTCACGGCAGCGCTTATTTCGATAATGGAAATCAAGGAACAGCTTCCCTGTTTCTTTGCGTACACGGATGCTACCCATACAAAACACCTCCATTAGTCATAGGAATGTTGACGGATAAACCTTTCGAAGCCATGCACATGTCTTTTTCAATCGCATCCCACAAATATAAAATTTTGCGGCCACCAAATGGGCGAATGTAATGCTGTCCTTCAATAAGAACAGAGTCCTTTAAACTCTCGCGAATAGTGCGAGCGTCGTATTTAATGCGAGCAGCGAGCTCGTCTGTTGTTAGATAAACCTGTGACATCTAATTAATCCTCTAGTAGTATAAAACCTGCTGTCGGAAACCAAAGTGATCTCCTGTAGATCAATATAACCCATAAAAGATCTATTGCAAGTCTTTTTGCTCTCTTATAGATCATTTAGGTCTTTTAAAGATGATTAAATGCAACTTATCCCGATTAATGGGCGAGAAAAAATTAAAGATTTCAGATGTAGCGAAAGACACTGGAATCAATCGTGGGACCATTACACGCCTATATCACGAGACTGCTGTAAGGGTGGATTTTGAGGTGTTGGAAAAGCTGTGTGTATACCTAGAATGCGAAGTTAGCGACCTATTGGAGCTAAATAAAAGTAATGTCTAGTTCGCCACAATACTCCCTAGGCTATACAGCTGGAGCAGCCCTTATTAAAGAGGCCGTTGAGGTCGCACGTTTAAAAAATGATCTAAGCGATTGGCCTGAAGTAAAAAGGTATGTGCTCGATAACAATACCTTTCAATCTCGTACTGTCAGCACCCTGAAAAGGATGTATGGGGAAGTGTCACGACGTCTGAAGCATCTTACTGATGATGAATTAAGTTTGTTGGCTCACGGTTCGGAGTCAGAGCAAAAGCAATTAGTATGGTTGGCAATCTGTAAGCACTACCTCCTCATTAGGGATTTTGCCGTTGAGGTATTATCGCTCCAGTTTGAAGCAGCAAGGTATGCCGTTAGCCATGATGATTATGATGCCTTCTTTAATGCTAAAGCGGAATGGCATGACAATCTTGATGCAGCCTCTACCCAAACTAAGAGTAAAGCGCGTCAGGTTCTATTCAAGATGCTAAGAGAGTGTGGTTTGATTAATGAGCAGGGTGAAATTATATGCCAGCATTTAGAACCAGTGGTATTAGCGATTATAAAAAACAACGATGCGATAGACCTAAATATCTTTCCAGGAGTGGAGTGCTAAGTGGCCAGTAGTCTCAACAGCATAAACAAAAAAAACTTACAGCAAGCTTATAAAAAACTTGTTGCTGTGGTTTCTGACGAAGGGTTTCTGACCAATCAAGGGCTGAATAACGAAGTGCCTTTTCATATTTGCCCCTATGATCCAACTATCCAAGTAGATATTAATCAGATGGTGCGACAGCTCAAAAATGACCTTCAAGATAAGTCAGTTTCGGTTTTGGAGATTAACCTATACGACTTGGTTGTAGAGACTTTAAAACAGGAAGGCGATTGGGAATGGTTACTAGAAAACGAACCGACCATGAGCCGTAATGAGTTGAAAGAAGAGCTACAAGGTATATTGGATATAGAAACAATTATTACCCCAGCCATCTCTGCCAAAATGCAGGCGGCTGACTTTAAGGTGTTGCTTATTACCGGTGTAGGAGAGGTTTTCCCCTATATACGCTCCCACAATATATTAAACAACTTGCAGAAGCGGGCAAAAGAGAAACCAACATTAATGTTCTTTCCTGGATCTTATGAGCATTCGTTGGAAAGCGGTGCATCATTGGTTTTATTCGGAAAGTTACAAGACGATAAGTACTATCGTGCGTTTAATATTTTGGATCGGGCAATCTAAAAGGAAGTAGAAAAAAGATGAATATGAAGTTAGAGCAGTTATTTACCAAACCAGTAGATCGCCCAATAGAAGGTGTTATCAAGGCCGACGATGATGTGGCCTTGTATCTAGAGCTAGATGAATACGTTATTACCGATGAAGTCGCCAAAAGGCTCGATATCTTTCTTGATGCCTATTTAGACTATCAAGGTGCTAACGGTGTTTGGGTTTCAGGTTTTTTTGGCTCGGGTAAATCTCACCTGCTTAAAATGCTCGCGCTGTTATTAGAAAACAGTCCGATTGAAGACATCACCCCGCTGGAAGTTTTCCTAGAGAAGCGCCCGTTAAACGAAGGCGGCATCTTCGCCAACGATTTAAAACGGGCCGTTGCGATCCCGTCTGAAAGCATCCTGTTTAACATTGACCAAAAAGCCGATGTGATCAGTAAAACAGAGATGGACGCCCTGATAGCCGTGTTTGTAAAAGTGTTTGATGAACATTGTGGCTACTATGGTAAGCAAGCCTACATAGCCCAATTTGAACGAGAGCTGGCGGTTGACGGACAACTGGATGATTTTCTAAAAGCGTTTGAAGAAACCAGTGGCATGTCTTGGGATAAAGGCCGTGCCCGTGCAAAACGCATGGCAGACGCCGTTGATAAAGCCTATACCGCGGTTTCTGGTCAAACCGTTAACGGCATTCTCGATAAATACCGTTCTGATTATCGTCTATCGATTGAAGATTTTGCCGAGCAAGTGCAAAGCTATATTGCCAAACAAGAAGAAGGCTTTCGCCTTAACTTCTTTATCGATGAAGTAGGCCAATACATCGCGGGTAATACCAAGCTGATGACAAACCTGCAAACCGTGGCTGAAAGCTTGGCAACCAAGTGTAAAGGGCAGGCTTGGGTTATCGTGACTGCCCAAGAAGATATGTCTTCTGTACTGGGCGAAGTCAGCCAAAAGAGCGAAAACGACTTCACTAAAATTCAAGCTCGCTTTAAAAACCGCATGAAGCTAACCAGCCAAGATGTGGCGGAAGTCATTCAAAAGCGTTTGTTAGAGAAAAAAGAAGACTTTGTTCCTGAACTGACAGACTTATTCCATACGCAAGAGAATAATTTTAAAACGCTGTTTGATTTTGCCGATGGCTCACAAACCTATCGTAATTTCCGAGATAAAGAACACTTCATTCAGAGCTACCCCTTTATCCCTTATCAATTCACCTTGTTTCAGTCTGCCATTCAGAACCTGTCTGTGCATAGCGCATTTGAAGGTAAACACAGCTCTGTGGGTGAGCGTTCCATGCTGGGCGTGTTTCAACAAGTAGCCATTGCTATCAAGGACCATCAGCTTGGAGAGATCGCGACCTTTGATTTAATGTTTGAAGGTATCCGTACCGCCCTTAAAACCGCCATTCAGCAATCCATTATCAAAGCTGAAAAACAACTCGATAACAAATTTGCTATTCGCCTACTGAAAGCCTTGTTTCTGGTTAAATACGTTAAAGAATTTAAGCCCAGTGTCAGAAATCTCTGTGTGCTAATGCATGACAGCTTTGAACGTGATATTCCATCACTCAAGCTGGAGGTTGAAGAAGCTTTAAACCTGTTAGAGAAAGAAACCTATATCCAGCGCAACGGCGAGCTCTACGAATACCTCACCGATGAAGAGCAAGATATCGAACAGGAAATCAAAAACACCGAAGTCGATAGCTCAGTGGTGGCCAGTGAGCTCGATAAGCTGATTTATGATGGCGTACTGAAAACCCGAAAAATTCGTTGGGATGAAAATAAGCAAGATTACAATTTTAGTCGCAAGCTGGATGACAACCTAACAGGCCGAGAGCATGAATTAGCCATCAATGTTATTTCACCGTTCCATGAATTGGTCGGAGATGAGCATTTAGAAAAACATAAGGTCGATACAGTCTATAGTCATGAAGTAAGAATCGTCATGCAGGCGAGTGAGCGTCTATACAAAGATTTAACACTGTATAAGCAGACTGAAAAGTATGCCGAGCATGCGACCCGAACAACCCAGCAAGACTCCATCAAACGAATTATTGCAGAGAAACGCAGCTATAACGCCGAGCGTTTAAAGCAGCTAAAACAACTGACTGCCAAGTTAATCGGCACAGCTAAATATTACGTGGCAGGCCAAGATCTTGAGCTTAGTGGTGAAGATGGTCAAAGCAAAATGGTTAGGGCCTTTGGCGAGCTGATCAAGCATACCTACCCCAACCTTAAGATGCTGCGTGAGGTCACTTACTCCGAGAATGATATTCCGGATATTCTCAATAAGGCAGAGCAAGGTCTATTTGGTGATGAAACCCAGCTACCTGAAGCCCAGCAAGAAATGCTGTCCTTCATCCAAAGCAACAATCGTGGTGGCATCAGAACAACCGTTAAATCTCTCTTAGATAAGTTCGAAAGTAAACCCTACGGTTGGTCATTCGCAGCGGTGCTTTGTACGCTGGCGCACCTGTGTGGCCGAGCTAAAGTAGAAATTCGCGAATCAACCAATCTACTGGATGATTCTGAGCTAGCAAGGGCATTAACCAATACCGCATCGCACGGTAATTTAATTCTTGATCCGCAGGTTGAATTTAGCCAGTCCCAAATCCGTAAGGTGAAAGAATTTTATAACGACTACTTCGACAAGGTAGCTCACGCCACAGAAGTTAAAGCCCTTGCCAAAGAAGTACAAGAAGGCTTTGTAGAGCAGGCCAATAGCATCGATAAGTGTTTGTCTCAGTCCGAACAATATCCTTTTATTCGTGCTTTATCGCCCATTTTAGCTGAGCTACAAGAACTTAAAAATAAACCCTATACCTGGTTTATGTCAGAGCTAACCAGTGATGAAGACAAGTGGTTTGATTACAAAGAAAAGACCATAGACCCCATCCTCAAGTTTATGCAAGGCCCGCAAAAGGCCAGCTTTGATGCTGCCAAGCAATTGCTAGCAGCCCAGAAGCCCAACTTGGAATATATACAAAGCCAAGAAGGTGAAACGGCCCATCAGCAAATAACCGAAGCCTTGGTTAGCCCGGATATTTACAAAGGTGCGGCAATACAACAGCTTAAAGCTAACGCCGACAGCCTAAGTAATGAGCTAAACAACTTATTACTTAAAGAGCGTGAAGCGGCGATTGCCAGTATCGAATCACTGAAAGACAAGCTTACCGGTTTTGCTGAATACCAGGCGCTCGATATAGACAAACAAGAACAGCTGGCATCGGCCTTTGATGTGGCGATCGGTAAACTCAACGGTCAAAACCTAATTGCCATGCTTCGCGATGAAGTGCGACGCTTTGAAGAGCAAAGCTATTCGAGTTTGGTGCAACAGCTAATGACATGGAGTCAGCCAGCCCCTGAACCTAAAAAGCCTGACCACAAAAAAACAGAATCGACTAAACCTCAGCCAGAACTTTCTGGTGATGAGGGAGATGAGATGGCTCTTGGCTTTGTTGGAGTAAAAGAGCCCGTGGTCAAGCCCGTACCACCTCAGACCGTATCGGCCAAAAATGTAAAGGTAGACTTTCACAAGCCCTGGCTAGCCAGTGAGCAAGATGTAGAGCAGTACCTAGAAGAATATAAAAAGTCGCTGTTAGCGGCGATTAACGATGGGAAGCATATACAATTATGAGTAAGCAGGATGCTGAGCAATTATTGAAACGATCTCTTTCAAACCCCAATGCGACCTTTCGTGAAGGCCAGTGGGAGGCGATTGATGCTTTAGTCAGGCAGCGTAAGAAACTGTTGGTTGTACAGCGAACGGGCTGGGGTAAGAGTTCTGTGTATTTTATAGCCACAAAGCTGTTACGAGGGCAGGGTTATGGCCCTACTATCATAGTGTCTCCCTTATTGGCGTTAATGCGAAACCAAATCGACGCAGCTCAAAAAATTGGCGTTAATGCTATTACGGTCAACTCAACCAATCGTGATGATTGGGATGAGCTTACAAGACAGGTCTTAGCTAATCAGGTCGATTGCTTATTGATTTCACCAGAGCGATTGGCCAATGAAGACTTTAACAACAAGTTACTCATTCCAATTGCAGAGCGCATCGGTTTAATGGTGGTCGACGAGGCTCACTGTATCTCTGACTGGGGGCATGACTTTAGGCCAGACTACCGCCGCATTCTGAATATCTTGCAGCGAATGCCGTCGAATATGCCTGTATTAGGCACAACAGCCACAGCAAATAATCGCGTAATCGATGATATTACTTCACAACTGGGTGATATAGAGGTGCATCGCGGGCCACTGATCAGAGAAAGCTTGGGCTTACAGACCATGCCTGTGCAAGACGCCGCAAGCCGTCTGGTTTGGTTATCGCAAGCCGTTAGGCAGCAAGCACAAAGCGGCATTGTTTATGTGTTAACCAAGAGGGATGCCATACAGGTCAGCGACTGGCTGAGTCAGCAGGGGATTCAATCTTCTGCATATTTTAGTGGTGTTACGCATCCAGATTTTATCAATGATAAAGGGAAGCTTGATACTTATGCTTACAGAGAGTATTTAGAAGATTTACTTCTGAGCAATCGAATAAAAGTACTTGTTGCAACAACCGCATTAGGAATGGGTTACGACAAACCTGATCTAGGCTTTGTTATTCACTACCAGGCTCCCAGTTCGATTGTCGGTTATTACCAACAAGTAGGTCGCGCAGGGCGTGGCATCGAGCATGCCGTGGGTGTGCTGCTTAGTGGTAGTGAAGATAAAAAGATTCATGACTTTTTCCGTCGCTCAGCCTTTCCAACAGAGCGTCATGTGCATGCGGTACTAGAGGCTTTAGATAATTCTGATGGCTTAACGGCTAGAGCAATGGAAGAGCACATAAATCTTCGCCAAGGGCAAATAGAGAAAGTCTTGAAGTTATTGAGTGTAGAAAATCCTTCGCCAGTAATTAAAGACGGTAGTAAGTGGTTTCGTACCACTGCACCATTTCACATGAACCATGATCGAATAAACCACCTGACTCAGCAGCGTGAGATTGAGTGGCAAGAAGTGCAGAACTATATTGCTCACGAAGGCTGCTTAATGGATTTCCTCAGACAGTCGCTAGATGACCCTCATTCGGAACCTTGTGGCAAATGTGCGAACTGTCTTGGTCATTTATTATTAGAGCCAGAACAAGATCGACAGCAAGTTATTCAAGCCAGTCTGTTTTTACGTCATTCTGAATTTCCGTTAAAACCAAACAAGCAGGTTACAGCAAATTCACTTCCTACTTATGCATTTCCTACTTACAGGGGCAATTTACTTCCTGCGTTACAGGCCGAAACAGGCCGTGTGTTAAGCCGCTGGGGGGATGCTGCATGGGGGCGTTTGGTAGAAGAAGGGAAAGAACAAGGCTACTTTTCTGATGAGCTTGTCGATGCAATGGCTGAGATGATTCAACAGCGCTGGCAGCCAGAAAATAAACCACAATGGTTATGTGCTGTACCATCATTAACACACCCAGAATTAGTACCAAATTTTGCCGAGCGCTTAGCAAATAAGCTTGGCTTGCCATTTCACAATGTTGTTACCAAAGTGCATCAAAACGAACAGCAGAAGTACCAACAGAACCGTTTCCATCAATGTAAAAACCTCGATGGAGCCTTTGCAGTTAACTTTGATCTTCCTAATACCCCCGTTTTTCTTTTCGACGATATGGTCGATTCAGGGTGGACGATGACGGTGATTGCAGCATTACTCAGACAAAAGGGAGCAAGTCATGTTTATCCCATTGCGCTTGCTTCTACTGCTTCAGGGGATTAAATGAACTTAAGTCAGAACACGCAGGCAATTTTGCTGCTCACAGGGTACTTTAATCCTTCATCAACTTCAGAGGTTAAGCCTTTGACCGTGGGTGAGTGGGCAAGATTTGCTGAGTTTTTAAGAAACAAATCGATATCGCCTAGTAAGCTATTAGAAATAGATAGCTTGAAGTTACTGGAAGGCTACAGCGATAAAACCATCACTATCGAAAGAGTTGATGCTTTGTTGAAGCGTGGCACAGCTATGGCTGTCGCGTTAGAAAAATGGAGCCGCGCGAATGTTTGGGTGATATCGCGAGCTGACAAAGAATACCCGGAACGGCTCAAGAAAAAATTGGGCCAAAACTCACCTCCTGTTCTTTATGGATGTGGTAATAAAGCACTGTTGAATAGTGGTGGGGTAGGCGTTGTAGGCTCTCGTAATGTATCAGCAGAAGATCTAGCTTATACAAAAGATCTAGGCGTTAAAGCGGCAAATACGGGCTTCTCGGTGGTATCAGGTGGCGCTAAAGGTGTCGACCAGGCGGCGATGCTTGCGGCATTAGAGGTAGAAGGTACAGTAATTGGTATTTTGGCTGACAGCTTGTTACGTGCCAGTTCTAGTCGTCAATATCGCCAGTATCTGGTCAATAATAATCTTGTGCTAATTACGCCGTTTTATCCAGAGGCCGGATTTAATGCCGGCAATGCTATGCAGCGTAATAAGTATATTTATTGCCTATCGGATGCGGCGGTTGTTGTGCATTCAGGTAATCCAGAGTTTGGTAAAAATGGTAAAGGTGGCGGTACTTGGACGGGGGCTTTAGAAAACCTTAAAAAAGCTTGGGTGCCTTTGTGGGTAAAGCAAACCAGTGATAAAAAAGCAGGTAATGCACTTATCGTAAAAGAAGGTGCCTACTGGTTGTCTGAAAAGATAGATACGGTCGACATTGAAAGCCTCTTTACAGCACCAAAAGGTAGCCTGCAATCAATGACCGAAGATCTTTTATCGCAAGGTCAAACTACAGAAGAGCCTGACCAAACGAAAAAAACAAAAGAAGCGAAAGATACGGAAGAAGCAAGCCTAGTTGAAAACGCTTCGCCCGAAGGTGATTTAAACAAAAGTGATTTAAACGAAAGTGATGTAAACAAAAGCAGCGCAGAGAATATTCAATCTGTTGAACAAGAGAAAAAAGAAATACCAGAAACTGAAGCCGAGTTACCTGAAAGTTTCTATGATTACTTTTTGCTTAAGGTTAAGCCTCTGTTAACAGAGGCTAAAAGCGTCGATGAATTAGTTGAAATATTAGAGCTGAATAAAACCCAGCTGAATGCTTGGTTAAAACAAGCCGTAGAAGACAAAACTATAACAAAATTAAATAAACCTGTTCGCTATGAGTGGAATGGGGCAGGTAACAAGCAAGGGTCATTACTGTAATGGACACTTCCAAATTAAAAAAATTCGCTCAATACGCTCGTCGTAGCCTAATTGAGCAAGTAGAAAGCAAGCTAAAGCTAGTGCTCGCGGAAGAGAGTGAAGCGCGTCGTGAATATCCACAAGCCGTTGCTGAGCTGGAAAAAAAGCTGGCAGAGCAGGGCGCAGCGGGTGATGGAGAGCAGCAGTTAATCGAACAGGTGGCCTACACTTGGTTCAACCGCTTTTGTGCGCTGCGCTTTATGGATGTTAACCAATACAACCGCATCATGGTGATCTCACCTTTTGCGGGGCAATTTCAGCCAGAGATATTAGCCGAGGCGAAAGCCGGGCATATTGATGAAAGCATGGTTAACGCACAGGCCCGTGAGAAGATTTTTGGCTTACTCAGTGGTTCTGTCGCCAGTCGCGATGGCCAGGCAGAAGCTTTTCGCCTGCTGATTGTTGCGGTCTGTAATGACCTACATCGCATCATGCCTTACCTGTTTGAGCGCATAGAAGACTATACCGAACTACTCATGCCAGATGACCTGTTATCAGGTAGCTCCATTCTGGCCTATACTCGCGAGGCAATGACGCCAGAGGCGTGTGAATCGGTTGAGTCGATTGGTTGGTTGTATCAGTTCTATATCTCTGAGAAAAAAGATGAAGTCTTCGATGGTCTGAAAAAGAACAAAAAGATTACGCCTGAAAACATCCCTGCGGCTACACAGTTGTTTACCCCACACTGGATTGTGCGTTATCTGGTGGAGAATTCACTGGGACGTTTGTGGATGTTGAATAATCCAAGCTCTAAAGTCATCGAGCAAATGGACTATTACATCAAGCCAGTGGAAGCAGAAACAGACTTTTTACGTATTCAAAGCCCTAAAGAGATTAAGATTTGCGACCCTGCCTGCGGCTCTGGTCACATGCTCACCTATGCTTACGATCTTCTGTATTCCATATACTTGGATGCAGGTTATGACCCTACGGATATACCAGAGCTTATTTTAACGAATAATCTATACGGCATCGAGATTGATGAACGTGCGGCTGAATTAGCCGCCTTTGCATTAACCATGAAGGCGATTAAAGGTGATCCGAATGGCGATGGTAATAATCGCCGTCGTTTCTTCCGTAACCCTGTTGAGCCCAATATTTGTCGTTTAGAAAAGGTTAGTTTTACCGAAGAAGAGTTGGATAGCTATATCGACTTTGTGGGTAAGGATTTATTTACTCAAGATTTAAGGGCAACACTGAAAGAATTTGAAGAGGCGGATAACTTTGGTTCTTTGATTCAGCCTACTCTGAAAAATCCTGCTGATTCATTGGCGGCTTTGGAGGCTAAGGATGTATCCGGGCAACTGTTCTTAACAGAAACTCATAAATCTGTTTTGAAGGTTTTGGGCCAAGCTGATTATTTGAGTCAGAAATATCATGTGGTTGTGGCTAATCCCCCTTATATGGGTAGTAAGGGAATGAATCCTCGTTTGTCTAAGTGGGCTAAGGATAATTACCCTGATAGTAAGTCGGATCTTTTCTCTATGTTTATGGAAAGTGCATTATATATGACAGTTAGACAAGGATTGATGTCGATGATAAATATGCATTCTTGGATGTTTATATCTCGATATGAAGCATTAAGAGAAAAGCTACTTTCAACCACTTCGATTAAATCAATGGCACACCTTGGTGAAAGGGCTTTTGATTCTATTGGTGGAGCCGTAGTTTCGACAACCGCATTCGTATTGGAAAAAAATTGCAACCCTGATGCACAAGGTGTGTTTTTAAGGCTTGTTGAAGGGGAAAATGAAGAAGAAAAATCGTCTATGGCGAAAGAATCAACTTCATTGGAATCGCCAATTTTTTATACTGCATCATCAAGCGATTTTGCGATCTTTCCTGGTAGTCCCATTTCATACTGGGCTTCACGTGACTTTTTGTATTCATACCAAAAAGGTAAAAAGCTTGGGAGTTTAGCTGATATAGCTGTCGGATTATTTACATGTGATAACGATAGATTTTTGAGATCATGGCATGAGGTCTGCTTTGAGGATATAAGCTTTTCGACTGAAGATATAAGTGAGACGACAAGTAAATACTATCCCTACAACAAGGGCGGAGGTTTTCGTAAGTGGTATGGGCTTAACGAACTTATTGTATATTTTAAAAATGAAGGTATAGAAATTCGTGACCATCGAAAAGACTCAGGGCAGTCCTGGTCCTTACCTGGCGAAAAATATTATTTTAGGGAAGGTATCACTTGGTCAGGTCTTACCTCGGATATAAACAGCTTTAGGTGGTCAGATAAAGGGTTTGTTTTTGAATCTAATAAAGGCCAGATGTTGTTTTCCAAAATTGATCATGACCTTTTAGCATTTCTTAACACTAAGGTATCGGAGGAAATAGTCTCTCTTATTAATCCTACCCTTTCATTGCAGAGTAACGAAGTAAAAAAGATTTCGTATTTACGCCCAAATTCAAAGGATCTATATAAAAACTGTAAACGAATGGTAGAGATCGCACGTTTAGATTGGAATGCTTACGAAACCTCATGGGATTTCAGTGAGCTACCGCTGCTTTCCTCCGAATATTGCGGAGAAACGCTGGAAGCGAGCTATGCGAACCTCCGAGGCAATTGGCAGGGCATGACTGATGAAATGCTGCAGCTGGAGGAAGAGAACAATAGCATCTTTATCGACGCCTATGGCTTACAGGGTGAACTAGACCCTGAGGTATCGATCGAGGAAATCACCCTCACGTGCAATCCCGCCTATTCGATCAAGGGTGACAAAACTGACGAGCAGTTCGAAAAGATCCTTCGCACTCAGACAATGGAGGAGTTCCTTTCCTACGCTGTAGGATGTATGTTCGGCCGCTACTCGCTTGATAAAGAAGGTCTCATCCTCGCCAATCAAGGCGATACTCTAGAAGACTACCTAAAACGAGTCCCGCAACCAACCTTTATGCCTGACAATGACAACGTTATCCCTCTTATCGATTTCGATGGTGATTGGTTCGAAGACGATATCACTGAGCGCTTTAAAGAATTCCTGAAAGTCACGTTTGGTGAAGAACACTTTGCTGAAAACTTGGCCTTTATCGAAGAAGCCCTTGGTGGTGATGGGAAGCGTAAAGATATCAAAAAGTTCTTCCTGAAAGACTTCTACGCCGATCACGTAAAACGCTATAAAAAACGCCCCATCTACTGGATGTTCTCATCACCTAAAGGCTCATTCAATGCTTTGATCTATATGCATCGCTACAATAAAGATACGGTCAATATCGTTTTGAATGATTACCTGCGTGAATTCCGCACCAAGCTACAGGCCCGTAAAGAAAGCCATGAGCAAATCGAGGTGAGTGCATCGGCCAGTGCCAAAGAAAAAACACAGGCGATGAAAGCCATCCAGAAGATTAACAAAGTGCTGGATGAAATTAACGACTACGAGCACGACACGCTTTACCCCTTAGCCGGTAAATCGCCAGAGATTGATCTGGATGACGGGGTGAAACATAACTATCCCTTATTTGGCAAAGCGCTGAAGAAAATTGCGGGGCTGTCGTAGATGAGGTTTGTTAAGGGAACGTTAGTTAAATGACTGAAAATCGTATTCAGCAGGCACTGAGCCGACTGTTTGAGAAGCACCGCATTGTGTTCTGGTATGACGACAAACAAGAACTGCGTGATGCCTTTGATACCTTGGCGATTGACGGGGTCGAAAAGCTAGAAATTCAAAATAATGAATTTGGCATTAAACACAAGCTACTGCGTGAGGCGCCGAAACAGTCCTTCTTGGTGTATAAAGAAGGCAAGCAACCAGAGCCCCTACAAAACTGGTTGTTAGATGTTGAGCTGGCGAACACCACCTTTAGAACCGATCAAGTCGCTATCTGGTTAAGCGAGCTTGAGCTGCCCAATGAGTTTACAGAGGTGGTTGAGCAACACACCGCTTTCTTCGACACCGCTAGGGCAAGAGTGCAAGCTGAAAAGCGTAAAGCGACATTAAAAAAACTGCTGAGCAATGAAGATACCTTAAGTAATGTACGGCAAAAAATGTTGGCCGTATGTGCTGGGGCAACGCAATTGGCCGATGCCCGTATCGATGTGATTATGGAAGCCTTATTGGCTGAACTGGTGTTGGTTAAGCAGCCGCTATATGGCCTGATTCAGCGCTGCCAGCTGGATGGTTTTTTATGGCAGCAAGTGGAACGCTTTTACGGCTATACCAGCGAACAGCCTAGCGTTAAAGATTTTGCCATCGAGCTGTTCAAATCCTGTTATTCCATGGGGGTGAACTCTCCACTTGGCGGAGATTCTATTAAGCTTTCAAATGATGCTCTGGTATTTTTCAAGCGCTGGAAAGACAGCCGCACCCACGAACATACCTTCGAAACGCTTTCAGATGATTATGCTGAGTTGCTTGGCATAGAAGAAGACCTTAACAAGCGTAACCTGAAAGAAGTCATCGAGCTCGACTACTTCCGTTTGATTGATAAAAAGGTTATCTACGAGCTAGTTAAAGCCGTTGAGCAGCGAACGCTTTCTGAAGGCGAAGTAACCCTATGGTGCCGAGGCAGAAGGCAGGCCCATTGGTTCGCTGATTTTAAGCACCTTTATGAAGCCGTGGATATCGCGAGCCAGTTTTTTGTGCTGCTCGATACCATCCAATTAACGATGGGGAGTTCTGGCGAGGCGGTACAAAGCTATGTGAGCCATTGGTTTAAGTTGGATCAGCTTTACCGTCAGTATATCTATTGCCTAAAAGCCTCTTCACAAAATACATTGCTCAATTCACTCACGGCAAAAATAGAAAGCCTCTACACCAATCGTTACTTGTTGCCGCTAAACAACGCATGGCAAGCCCATGTTGATGTGATGGATGACTGGAAGGTGCCGGATGTTGTGCCGCAAACCAAGTTCTTCACCAAATGGGTAAAACCTTACCTGGATAAAAAGAATAAGATTTGTGTGATTATTTCAGATGCCTTCCGTTATGAAGCAGGTGAAGAAATGGTCGGCAGAATACGGCAAGAAGATCGTTACCAAGCCAAGCTTGAGCATGCGCTTTCTTCGCTGCCGAGCTACACCCAGCTGGGTATGGCCTCACTGCTGCCACAAGGCGATGACATGCTAAGTATTGCCGACAACAAAACAGCAACAGTGAAAGCCGGAGAACAGTCAACACAAGGTACTGATAACCGCGATAAGCACTTGAAAGCGGTATTGGGCGAGCGAGTAAGTGCCGTGCAAGCCAAGCAGATATTGGATATGACCATTCCTGAAAGCCGCGAGCTAATCAAGGCGAATGATGTCATGTATATCTACCACAACCGGATTGACCATACTGGCGACAAAATGCAATCAGAGGGTGAGGCCTGTGAAGCGGCTGAAAAAACTTTCGATGATTTGATGAAACTCATCAAAAAGTTAGCCAACGCAAACGTCAATAATATTTTGATCACAGCCGATCATGGATTTATTTATCAGAACCAGCCATTAGAAGAGAGTGACTTTCTGGCCAATGATGTGAAAGGTGATGTGCTCTATAACGATAGACGCTTTGTGTTAGGTAAGAACCTGCAATGCAGTAGCGCACTGAAGTCGTTTAGCGCCAAACAGCTTGGCTTGTCTGGCGACGTTCATGCCGTGATACCAAAAGGGATTCAGCGACTTCGCTTAAGCGGTTCTGGCAGTCGCTTTGTGCATGGCGGCGCATCCTTACAAGAAGTGATCATTCCAGTGATCTCCATTAATAAAAAACGCCAGAGCGACGTGAGCTTTGTTGAGGTCGATATACTGCGCGGTGGCACCAATGTGATTACCTCCGGTCAGCTTTCGGTTACGCTTTATCAAACAGAGCCTGCGACGGATAAAATTCGACCTCGTCGTTTAAAAGCCGGTATTTACACTGAGTCGGGTACTTTGATCTCTGATAAGCATGAAGTGTTGTTAGACTTAACATCAGACAATGCTCGTGAACGGGAGTTGAAACTGCGTTTCGTACTAACGCAAGAAGCGGATTCGGCCAATAATCAAGAAGTGTTGCTGAAACTGGAAGAGCCTGAAGAAGGGTCTAATCAATACCGTAAATATAAAGAGCTGCGTTATACCATTCGACGCTCTTTCACCAGTGATTTTGATTTTTAGGTGTTAAAGCCTTTATCAATATTGTGAACAAAAGAAAATGGATTTTCTGAGGAAAAGTGATGACAGATTTAAATCAAAAAATATGTGATGTGTTTGCGGGCTTAGTGGTTCGTAAAGATCTCGTTAAAACCGTTAAAGGCAATGCCATTGTTCCTTCCTACGTATTGGAGTATTTATTAGGCCAATACTGTGCGACCAATGACGAAGACAGCATTCAAAGTGGCATTCAAACGGTTAAGGAAATTCTGGCAAAACATTATGTGCACCGCAATGAAGCGGGGTTGATCCGTTCGACTATTCGCGAGAAAGGTCGTCACAAAGTCATCGATAAAGTGAGTGTGGCGCTTAATGATAAGAAAGACTGCTACGAGATGGCATTTTCTAATCTTGGTATTAAAAAGGTACTGATCGATTCGGGGACGGTAAAGCAGCATCCTAAGCTACTTGTTGGCGGCGTATGGGTGATCGCAGACGTTGAGTATGAGCACACGGAAGATAAAGAGGCCAGCCCTTGGATACTGAGTAGCATTAAACCTATTCAGATGTCTCATTTCGATTATGAGAGCTATATTGAATCGCGCAAACAATTCAGCCTAGATGAATGGATTGATGTGTTGGTTCAAAGCATCGGCTTTAACCCTGATTACTTTGGTCGTCGAAGTAAATTAATGCAGTTAACGCGTTTAATTCCATTTTGTGAACGGAATTACAATCTAATTGAGTTAGGTCCTAAAGGAACGGGTAAGTCGCATATTTATTCTGAGTTTTCACCCCACGGTATTTTACTTTCTGGCGGTGAAGTGAGTGTGGCCAAGCTATTTGTGAATAACTCATCTGGAAAGATAGGCTTGGTAGGCTATTGGGATACGGTTGCCTTCGATGAGTTCGCAGGTAAGAAAAAGAAAGTCGATAAAGCGCTTGTCGATATCATGAAAAACTACATGGCCAATAAGTCGTTCTCGCGAGGTGTTGAAACCTTAGGGGCCGATGCGTCGATGACCTTTGTTGGCAACACTGAGCACAGCTTACCGTATATGCTGAGGCATAGTGATTTGTTTGATGCCTTGCCAGAGAAGTTTTACGATTCCGCCTTTCTTGATCGACTGCACTTTTATATCCCAGGCTGGGAAGTTGATATCATTCGTGGTGAGATGTTTTCAAATGGCTACGGATTCGTTGTGGACTATTTGGCCGAGATTTTACGCCATCTTCGAAACCAAGATTTTTCTGACCAATACAAAGAATACTTTACGCTTTCTTCCAATATATCGACGCGAGACCGAGACGCGATCAATAAGACCTTCTCTGGGTTAATGAAAATCTTGTTTCCTCAGGGTGGTGCAACTGAGCAGGAAGTTGAAGAGCTGCTTAAGTTTTCAATGGAAGGCCGTAAGCGCGTTAAAGACCAGTTGTTTAGAATCGATACCACCTATGCCGAAGTCGACTTTTCTTATACAGACAGTTCTGGCAAAGAAAAACCAGTTACGACGCTAGAAGAGCTTGAGTATCCCAACTATTTCCATAAAACCGTTTCCAGTGATGATGCGGGTTTACCTGAGCCGAGTATTGATACGAATAGAGATTCTAGTCAGGACAAACCCGTACCTACAGAAGTAAAAACTGAAGAGCTCCAAGAAGGTCACCTTACCTTTGCTGAGAATCAGCGAGGTGTAAGTTACGATGAGTTGATTGGCCCTTACATCAAAGGCGCGAAGCACATAACTATTACAGATCCTTATATTCGCTTATTTTATCAGGCTAGGAACCTGATGGAATTGATGGAGACTATCGTTAAAAATAAGGCTCTAGAAGATGAGGTAATTGTTAGTCTTGTGACAGTTGAGGATGAATTCAAAGGAGAAGAGCAGCGTAACTTCTTAGAACAAATACAAAGTTCTATGTTTGCTGTCGGTATTAAATTCGCTTATTCGTTTGATACTTCAGGTTCACAACATGCTAGACATATCGTCACAGATACTGGCTGGAAAATATCGCTTGATCGTGGTTTGGATATATTTCAACAATACGATATGAATGATGCATTCCAGCTATCAAATCGCTTACAAAAGCATAGAGCTTGTAAGGCATTCGAAGTGACTTTTATTAAAGTGTAGGGAAGTACAAAGGAGTACTTCTAATTTACAGTAATTGGCGAGCAGTCATTGTGTGATTTAAGATACTCATGCGGTGATGAAACTCTCTCTATTTATGTAGCTAAAATCTAGGTACCACTTCAACTAGCAGTACTTGAATTAATTTTTTGTATCAGAAACCGATACGTTTGGAAGAGTAGTTGAGAATATGGTTGATGATATTACGTTCGTTAATGAGATAGATGCTGAAGTAGGAAGGTTGTATCGCGAGGCGAAAATAACTTTAAGTCGTGACGTCCCGCAGCATACTTTAACGTTAAGTCGAAGTGTCAGCCATATGATCTGCAAGAAGATTGCTAAACATAATGGCATAGACTTTCCTAATGACAATCTAGCTGAAAATATAAGTATTTTGGCGAATCAAAATATTATAAATCCTTCGATGAAAGATGCATTTCATCAGCTTCGATTGTTAGGAAATAAAGGTGCTCATCCTGAAGAGTATCCGCAAAGTCATAATGATTTCGTAGAGGAAGCTGAGCGAGCTCTAAGACTATGCTGTGAGTTGGTTTCTGATTATAAGTTTCAATTTTTTGGCGGCAGAATTCTTAAGTATCAATATCAAAAAGTAGATTCTGACAGCAAAGATAAAGAGTTGAAAAACTTAGCCTATAAAGCATCAATTCAGGGTGAAGAAAAATCTTTATATGAAATGGGGATGTATTTAAAGAAAAAATATGATCAGTCGTATGAATTACTTGAATCAGGTGAAGAAACTATTACCGCTATGCAGTTAGGTTTTGCGCGTGAACAATTTATGAGTTGCTTAAACTTATCCGCTATTCAAAAATACCCTCCTGCATTGTATGAAAATGGGCGTGCCCAGCTTTTGCAAACGACTGGTAATGATACAGAGAAAGGAGTTTCAGCCCTAAACGATATTAAATACGCTGCAGAACTAGGTCATATTGACTCCATTTTTTTAATAGGATGCTTTCAGTATGCCGGTATGAAAGAACTCGATTTTCCTCAAGATAAAGAAGCTGCAATTTCTAATCTAAAAATTGCTGCCGATCATGATCATCCAGAAGCATTAACATTATTGTCAGATTATTACATCGATAAGAAGGATTATAAGAAGGCACGAGCAATGCTGTTGACTGCAGTTGAGGCAGGATACCCAATGGCTAAAGTAAGACTAGCAGAAGTTTACTTAAGGAATCAGTTGCCATGCAACGATCGAAATGAGGTTGAAGAATGGCTCCGTACAATTGATGGAAACATAGTGCCAGAAGCTCAATTCACTCTAGCCAAATGGCTGTTAGAATATAAATTATCACCAGAAAATATGGATTTCGCACTATCTGTTTTTGAAGGTTATGAATACAAAAATAATGAACTGGATTTTAAATATTTAAATGAGGCTGCAGATATTTTATCTAGGAAGCCTTTTGATGATAATGCTTTACCAGTCGCAGCAATATTGGCTTGTGATGCATATAGGTTCTCAGAAAACCCTTCAGTAGCTAGAAAAAAAGCGTACGAGCGGGCTTTTAAAATAGGGCGTAGAGTTATAAGAATTCTTAGGTTAGGTGAAGCGAGTCCAACACTAGCTCAGCAATTGACTGAATTGAAGGTCTTTTTTGATGATAAAGGCAAGCCATTAGTTAGCTAGTGAACGCTGAGGAATGATTAAAACCAATTCTTAAGCAGTTGAATACAGATAAAATATATACTTAGGGTAGAAATAGATGCCGAACCTAGCGGTTTTTAAAATGCCAGTGCCAATGAAGATTACAGGACGTTCTTCAACGATAACGAATGCGTTTGTTAATTCGATTATTCCAATTGTATCTCCAACGGATGGTGATGTTGAAATGGCATTATCAATCCTTGGTATGACTCATAGCACTATCGAGTGCTCTTATTGTGGAGACAACTACTCTGAATGGGATCATCTTCGACCTCTTGTTAAGGATAAAATGCCAACAGGCTATATTTCTGAAATTCAAAATTTGGTTCCTAGCTGTGGTAAATGCAATCAATCGAAAGGTAATCAAGACTGGCAGCACTGGATTGTAAGTGATGCTAACAAGTCACCACGAACACGTGGGGTTATAGATATTGATGCTCGTATACACCGTTTGAATAGTTATATGACCTGGATGCCTCCTACCATTATTGATTTTCAAGCAGTTGTTGGGAATGAGTTATGGGAGAAGCACTGGGCTAACTGCAGAAATATACATTCTCAACTGATAGAGTCTCAGCTCATTTCTGATCAGATTAAAGAGAAACTTAGTCAGGTTACTGCGACTGATACTAACAATGAGATTAGTAACCCTGAAGAAGCGCTTCCAACTAATGAGATGAGAATTGGAGAACTCGTTAGGTCTTATCTTCCACGAATAATAGAGCGGATTGGAACGGATAGGAGTGACTTATTAGATAAGCTTCAGAATGAAGAATATTCCAATCGGAAATTCGGTATTCATTACCCTTTTTTATTAAAAACTACATCTGATGCCCCTAGAGAGCCGAGATATTGGGCCTGCCCTTATGACATCAATGGGGATTTTTACCGTGTAACATCTGAGTGGTACGAGGATAAGTCTAGGGGAAAATTTATTAGCTTTATAGATCGCTTAGGGTAAGGTACTCGTTTAATGATTTAACATCTAATCCTCGGTAAATCCTTCCAGTCCGTCGTGTACTCTGGGCTCTTAAATAACCGCTTCATATCCCATTCTGTTTTCTTCGGTGCTCTGGCGAGGTAGATGTTTTTTTGATTACCTGCGTTGAGAGTATCGATCAATTTCATTAAGTTTTTAGACTTCGTTGAATCTTCAGACTCTAATAAATCCGGTTGGTAATATTGGCTAGCGCGTAAGCTGGTTAAACACACCATCGATCGCACAAACTTATGCCGCTGGTAACACTGTTCTAAACCCTGTGAAACGTACCTAGCGGCGGTGAGTGTATCGTTGGTATGAGTGGGTAAAGTGATCACATTATGGATTGATCGATAGCTTCCTGAAAACCGTGAGGTCGATGCGCTGATGGCAATGTGCCGCACTAATTGATTATTCGCCCTGAGTTTTTCCATCGCTTTTTCAAGATAAGAAATGGTTAATGATTGCAGTGGCTGTAAATCATAAATGGGTTTACCAAAAGATCGCGAAACCATGATCTGATGCTGTTCGACAATATCCTCATGGAAGTTAAAACACCTCTGGCCGTTAAGTTCACGGGATGTTCGTTCAATGGTAATACCAAGCTGCGCTCTGATAGCATCTTTATCGTACTCGGCCAGCTCCAAAGCACAATAGATACCCAGTTGATTCAACTTAGCCGCGGTCTTTGCACCAACTCCCCAAACCTCTCCAACAGGAAAGCGCTCTAGGATAGCTTTGCGCTGATCGTTGTTATCATCAATACAACATACACCATTGGCACGTTTTACTTTTTTCGCGACCACGCTGGCGACTTTGCATAATGTTTTGTTGCTGCCAAAGCCGACCCTTGTGTCTAAACCTGTGTGCTGCTTAACCGTAGCAATCATTTCATGGCCTGTTTCGCGCAGGTTTTTATGGCCGCTGAAATCTAACCAAGATTCATCGATGGAATACACCTCATGATCAGAGGCAAAGGTGGCTAATATATCCATCACCTTTTTAGATAGAGATCCATACAGTTCATAGTTGGAAGAAAATACAACGGCTTGATGCCGGTTAATAAGGGGCTGTAGTTCAAAGAAGGGTTTGAATTTTTGAAACCCTAAGTTCTTAGCATGCTCATTGAGCGTGACACAGCAGCCATCGTTGTTGCTCATAACAAGAATGGGTTTATTGCGTAAGTCTGGGCGAAATACCGTCTCGCATGATGCGTAAAAGGTAACGCAATCGACTAACGCGTACATTAAGATTTCGCGTAATTAGCAGGGCGGTGCATTCTAATCGAATGGGCAACAACCCCTTCGATCAGCACGCCTTCAGTACAACTAATATTGGGGTACTCGAAAAGACTGGAAGCGCGTAATACTTGGTTTTTTAAATCGAAGACTTTGCAGGTGAACTCCTTTTGGCAATCAACCGAGGCAATCACAATATCGTTCTGCCTAGGTGTAAGGCTTCTATCAACAATCAACAAATCACCATCAAAAATGCCCGCCAACTCCATAGAATCGCCCTCTGCCCAAGCCAAAAAGGTGGCAGAAGGGTGCGTCACCAAAAGATTGGTTAAGCTCAATTTCTCGTGCAGATAATCCGCCGCAGGAGATGGAAAACCCGCATGAATGGGGCCTGCGAGTAAGGGCAGATTGAGTGGATCAGGTATTAAAGGGATCATGGTAGACTCTTATTTTGCTGTATGTACGTACAGTATATTAGCAGAGCATTTTAGCGTGAACAATTAAATAAATTTTAATGAATAGCTGGTTAAGCGTGAATGGAAATGCTGGTTTTATCAACAGATGATTTTAGTGAAGTCGATAGATTAATGCGCGTTTGCACGAGACTAGGATTAATTGATGCGTATTTACACTAGATGGATTGAAGTAAATCATGCAGAATCAATGTATTATAAAAATTTAAACCTGACATAACGAGACCCTCGTTATTTAGGAAAATACGCATGCACGTATTTCTATAATGGAAAGATAGAACTTGGAAATGGACTTTAAGAATTCCCGAGTTAAATCAAATAGTTGTTACGAGTTGCAGGTGTCTTTTAAAGAAGAGCTGCTTCCGTGTAAACGCGCATGCCTACGATTAAAATGTTAGCTGCTTAAATCAAAATTGTCAGTTTAAACTAAACCTAAAAAGGAGATTGTGATATGTGGGGTAAAATTTTAGCTGGTGCTGCGGTTGGTGTTGGTGCAATAGCTGCTGCGCCATTTACTGGGGGCGGTTCATTATTAGGCGGTGCATCTGCTATTGCTTCACTTGCTGGAGCCGGAACTGTTGCTGCTGCTGTAGGCGCAGGAACAGTGGGAGCTGCCGTTGGCGCCGCTATGGCTGATAGTGAGGAGAATAAGAAAAAACAGATAAAGGACGAAGGAAGAGCTGAAGGGCGGGCTGAGAATGCTGTACAGATAGAAAAAATTGCAAACAAGCTTTCTCAAGCACTAGAGAAACTTAAGTCTCATGATGAACATTTCAAAGCTATTATTGCAATGGAAGCAGTTGGGATTGCTTGCGCTGCATGTGATGGTGACTTCTCTGATAATGAAAGGGAAGAAATCGGAGAGTTTGTCAAAGGAATGATTGCTCAGAGCATTCCAAAGGATGTAAAGGAAAAAATCCAAAGTATTTATGACAATCCACCTACTGTTAAAGAAGCTTTCTTGTTGGCAAAAGACTCAGGTATGTCTCTAGATGTCTATGAGGATTTAATTAGGTTCGTCATGGAAATAGATGGCATAAAGCCAGAAGAAGAGGCGTTTGTTCACGCTTGGAATCAGCTTAAAGCAGCATAATACATGGAGTAATAAATAATGAGCGGCAGAATTGATCGTTTTAAAAAAAGGAAAGAATTAATAAAGAAAAATCAGTCTCTGCCGTTCGTTCGTGGCGTTACTGATCAAGAACTTGTCGACAAGCTTCTTCGTCAAGGCATTGATAGCGATCGTGTGACAAGCCTTGGTTATTCAACTGATCTTAACGTTTCTGTGGAGGTAAATGCCGAAGAGGTTGAGACTTTGCTTTCCGAACTTAGGGCTTCATTCCACAAAGATCGATTGGAGCAGCTTATAGATGAAACGAAGCGCGGCGTCATATTATCGATCGCAGGTCCATTTGGGCTTGGAAAAATAATAAGTGCTTATGACAAAACTGGCGGAAATGTAACAACAATAAACAACGCAAATAATGGTGTTTATGCTAAAGACGAAGATCGTTATAGAAGAGTGGACTACACACATAGCAAAAATAGTGAAGGCAAGCAGTTTGCCAATGCAGGAAAAAACAGCTCAGGTTCTATCTATACTCGTTCTCAAATGGACGAGAATGGTATGGTGCAAGATGCTTATACTGGGAAAATGACAAAGGCAGACACTACAAGTCCAGATCATATAGAGTCATTATCTCAACACCATAAAAATGGCGGCTTCATGCAGAAGTCAGAACAAAAAGCTGACTTTGCGACGGACGAAGATAACCTTGCACTGACAGACCGTTCAATAAATCAATCAATGAGGGATTTTAATAAAGAAAAGTGGATGTCAAAGAAGGATAAATCTGGAGCTGAAAATAAAGATCGATTTGATATAGATGAGCAAAAATTAAAGGATAAGATCCAGCAAGGCAAAGAAACTTCGGCAAGACATTTGCCATCTAATACAGATAAAGCAAAATACTATCTTAAAAATTCAGCGACCACAGGCCTAAGCGAAGGCGCGAAAATGGGTGCACAACAAGCATTTGGTTATCTTTTGGTCGAGTTTTTTTCAAGTGCTATTGTTGAAATAAAAGATGCATACAATAATGGGCTTGAAGGCGATATTTTGTATAAGGATATCAAGTCTCGTTTGATTCGTATTGGCCGAAACGTTGCAGATAAATGGAAGGGGGTGGTAGAAGGTTTTTCTGCTGGATTTATATCAGGTTTTATATCAAACCTAATTACAACACTTGTAAATATGTTTGTAACTACCGCTAAGCGTTTCGTTAGGATGATCAGAGAAGGTGTGTTTTCCTTATTAAAAGCATTAAAGCTCATCCTTTTTCCTCCTGCTGACATGAGTTTTGCCGAAACAATGCACGAGGCTATGAAGCTAATTGCAGCTGGAGGTGTTGTTATTGCTGGCGTAGCACTCGAAGAAGTCATTGATAAACTTATTCTAAACGTGCCATTTCTCGTGCCATTTGCCCCTGTTGTAACAGCGGTAATTGTTGGGTCATTAACCGCTATCGCAATGTCTTTGGTCGCTTATTTAATAGATAAAATGGATATTCTTGGCGTTATAAAGGCTCAGGAAACCAAATTCATATTAGAAAATCTTGGTAAGGATATCGATGAGAAGTTAAAGAGATGCGAGCGCATTTCCGAAGAAGTGGATGAGTTTCTTAGTGAAAGCTCTTTATTATTACCGCAAAGCAGCTAACAACACGCCCTGAGGTGGACAGCAACCATTTTTCTTAGCTATTT
>TARA_B110000196_G_scaffold191422_1_pt1 | contig 38019 bp, 35 predicted proteins | sample TARA_B110000196 | Tara Oceans TARA_B110000196 (sample SAMEA4397072) | marine metagenome | biome: Polar Biome; feature: [MES] marine water layer (ENVO:01000295) within the mesopelagic zone...; material: water (ENVO:00002006), including particulate matter (ENVO:01000060) such... | reverse complement strand
TTGAATGCTTCTATTAATTTTTTAGCTTCAACTCGAGTCGTATCTTGGGGTCTAACTAAAGGTGTTAATCTTGCCTTTTTCAAAACATCACTTATACTCTTAGTTCCCATTGATGAGAAGTCTTTACGAAGGAAAGTACCCATTTGATGCTCAGAGCTATGATGGGCCATTCGCATTAATTGACCTAATTCAACGCCATGTGGGTGGGGCTTGACACCTTCGGTAGGTAATTTTGGAAGTTCGTGACTTCCTCTATCAAACAAGAAATTTTTATCTTCAGGATTCTTAAAAAATATTTTAGCATGAGGATTTACAATAGCTGTAGATTTCAGATACTCTAAAACGGAAGGCCTAGCCTCACGATACCTTCCTTTGATTGCAAACTCAACTCTAGTGCCATGGTATTTTTCCGGATAGATACCATCCTCATTAGGTTCTTCAGTATCATTTTTCCAGACAAAGTCTTCAGTTCGTTCAATATTGCCTCTGTTATTTCTGGTATCGAGCTTCATAGTTATTCGATTGGCCAAATGTTCTTTAGATATCCTAGTACTAATAATTGCAGATCGTCCTGTCGTTAATTGACCATACATTATGGCTGCTGAGATTCCGATACCTTGTTGCCCACGAGATTGTTTTCCACTTCCAAAGCGAGAACCATACAGAAGTCGTCCAAAAACATTTGGTACATTTTCTTCAATAATTCCGGGACCATTATCCTCAATAGCAATACTCAATTCATCTTTTCCTAAATTACCTATTTCTATTTTTAATTCAGGTAAAAATCCGGCCTGTTCACATGCATCTAAACTATTGTCAACTCCTTCTTTAACGGCCGTAATCAAGGAATGAGTTGGATTGTCAAATCCTAGAATATGCCTGTTCTGTTCAAAGAATTCTGAAACTGGAATATCTCGCTGTTCTTTTGCGAGTTGATGCGCCTTAGTTTTAGGTTTCTTTTTATGTTCCTTTCTTTCTATTTTCTTCACTTCAATCGGAGGCTCTTCGATTATTTCTTCTTTCTCGGATTCTTTTTTTTCTTCTAATTCCGTTATATTTTTTTCTGTGATTTCTTTTTTCACTTTTTTCTCTACTTTATTAACCTCAGTTGGAGGCTCTTCAGGAGAATTATCTTCATCTTCGAAATCGAAGGTCATTTGACCCATTTTTAACCATGTAAAAGCCAATAATTAAGCAGTATGGGCGGCATCAAAGAAAGTTTATCTTACAAAATTTGGATTTAGGAAGTTGATTCTTTAGTATTTTACCATTCCAATGTCCACAGCCTAAGAATCGATTCTTGTTAGTCATTAATAAAAAACCAGGGATTATAGCTTTATTATTTTCTAAGATTAAATCTTCACCTCTACAATACCTCTTTGTATTTTCATTATCAAGTTCTACGTAATTTCTAGTAATATATCTTCCAAAAAGTTGGAGGAAATTGGTTGTTGGCTTAGGGCTTTTATCAAGTCTGAAAATACAAATGCCCTTACTTTCTGGAATAATTCTTTCCAATTCTAGAGTATTTGCTAGATATATTTTATTCTTTGATCCGGAATACCAAATATATTCCTCCCAAATCTCAGGATTTATTCCAAAGCGTTCAAGACAATACTCTAAAAGCACGTTTTTTTTCACTTCGTCTAATTTCTTCAACATTTTTCCATCCTAGCTATAAAAAAAGCATCTGTGTCATTATGATGTGGCCATACTCTCATGCATTTTTTCACTTCTGAATTATAGCTCTCATTATTCCATTCAGTTATTCCAGATTCACTTCTTAGGTTTTCGATACTGATATTTTTCATTTTTAGATCATACTTCTCTAAGGTTTCGCTAACTACCTTTTCATTTTCATCAGGAGAAAATGTACAAGTCGAGTAGACAATTGTACTTCCTGAGGGTGCCATTTCACAGGCTTTGCTTAATAATCCATTTTGAAGTTTGTTAAATCTAAGATAATCGTTTTCTTTCCAAGTTCGGGCTACGGTATTTTTTTTACGAATAGTTCCTTCTGAGCTACATGGTGCATCGACGAAATATAAATCAGCCTTTGTGTTTGGAAATGATTTAAAATCTCTTAGTGTTACTGAAGTATTTGTAACTCCAAGCCTGTCAAGATTTCCCCTTAGTGACTTTAATCGAGCATGTCTAGCGTCATTTGCAATAATATGGCCTTTATTGTCCATCATAGCTGCGATTTGTGTTGTTTTTGAACCTGGTGCAGCACAACAATCTATGACTTTAATCTCCTTAATTAAATCTTTAACTACTAATGGCGGGATCATAGAAGTAAGTTCTTGGATATATATTTGGCCAACAAAGTGTTCTAAACTACTGCCTAAATTATTTAGTTCCGATATATGGGCATTATCATTCCATTCTGTAGTCTTTATGGTGGAATCGTATTCTTTTAATTTATTTATCACCGTTTTTTTTTCTTCTTTTAAAGTATTAACTCTAAAAGATTGTTTCAAGGGTATATTAATGGAATCTGCAAATTTACTTTCATCATCAACTAAACAACTATATTTATCTATAATATTATTACGTATATTTTGATATTTATCCATCCCTAAGCCATTACGATTCTAGCTTTTGGTTCTTCCACATGAGACATAACATTACGTGTGTCTACTATTAATGAAGCATATTTCCCAATTAAGTCATAGTCTGTTTTAGTATGATCTGTAGTAATTAGGACTGCATCATATTTCTTAATATTGTCTGCAGTTAAATCAATACTTTTCAAATCTTTAAATATTTTTACAAAGGGATCATGGTAGTCTATATTTGCTCCCTTATAAGTCAATAAATCTATAATCTTAATTGCAGGTGACTCTCTGATGTCATCAATATCTTTCTTATATGCTAGACCCATAACAAGTATTTTACTTCCTTTGATACTTTTTTTATCACCATTCAAAGCTTTTCCAACTCTATGTGCGATATTTTCCGTCATTTTCCGGTTAATCTCACCGGCCAATTCAATAAATTTAGCTTCCGTATTGAATTCCTTCGCTTTCCATGAAAGATAAAATGGATCAATAGGTATGCAATGCCCTCCCATCCCTGGCCCTGGATAAAATGGCATAAATCCAAAAGGCTTTGTTTTTGCAGCATCAATAACTTCCCAAATATTTACTCCCATTCTATCTAAAATTAGTTTTAATTCATTAACCATTGCAATATTTACCGCTCTGAAAATATTTTCCATAAGTTTTGTAGATTCAGCAGCTTCCATAGAGCTAACTTTTACAGTTTCAGATACAATTGTTTCATAAAGTTCACTTGTTAATTGTAAGCAGTTATCCGTATATCCACCCATTACTTTAGGTATTTTAGATACACTAAATTCTTTATTTCCGGGATCTTCTCTCTCAGGAGAGTAAGCTAGGAAAAAACCATCTCCAGCTATTAATCCGGTTTTTTCTAGTAGTGGCTTTATTATTTCTCTTGTAGTTCCAGGATATGTAGTGGATTCAAGGATGATTAATTGACCTTTAGATAAATTCCTCGATATTTCATTAGCAGCACTTTCAACATAAGTCATGTCTGGCTGTTCATGTTCATCGAGGGGGGTTGGAACGCAAATTATTAGACAATCCATGTCTTTCATTTTGGTAAACTCAGTTGTAGCCTTTCCTTTGCCTTTACTAATAAATTCAGCCATTAAATCCGAAGAAATATGCTTCATTATTTCTTTTCCGTTATTAAGGTCATCTACACGCTTTTTATCTTTATCAAATCCAGTTACTGAGAATCCTGATTTTACGAATTCTAATCCTAAGGGAATGCCAACATACCCCATTCCAATAATGCCAATTTGCGCATTTCTTGTCTTGATTTTATTGGATAATTCACTTATGAGGGCTTTCATGCTATCCAAACTATTGTCTGGGGGTATAAATTACGTTATAGTTCTAGTATCCAATTGAAAGGATCACTATCTGTACCAAATTGCATACCTGTTAAAATATCGTATAGTTTTCTTGTAACATTTCCAACATCTCCATTTGAGAATATGTATTCTTTACCATCATATGTTATGGACCCTATTGGAGAGATTATTGCGGCAGTACCTGCACAAAAAACTTCATCAGCTTTCATAACTTCATCGATACTGATTCTTCTTTCTTCAATATCCATTCCCAGTTTTTCTTTAGCTATGTGCATTACTGAATCTCTAGTTATACCGGGAAGAATCGAACCAGTTAGTTTAGGGGTTATAATTTTCCCATCTATAATTGCAAAAAAGTTAGCAGCCCCTACTTCTTCTACGTATTTTTCTTCAGCAGCATCTAGGTATATTATTTCAGCAAATCCTTTTTTCTTAGCGTTGCCACTAGGTAACATTCCAGGGACATAATTTCCTATGGCTTTTACACCTCCAGTTCCTTTGAGAGGGGCTCTGTGGTAATCGGTTGAAACTATTAGTTTTATAGGGGATAAACCTCCTTTAAAGTAAGGTCCAACTGGAGAACAATAGACCATAAAGGTATATTCAGTTGAGGGGGCCACTCCAAGTCCTTCTGCAGATCCAAAAATAATAGGTCTTATGTACAATGCACCTTTTTCAGTAGGTGGAATATAATCAGAATTGTCATTTACTACTTTTTTTACAGCGTCCATGAAAATTTTTTTTGGTATTTCAGGCATAGATAATCGGAGACATCCTTTCGCAGCTCTCTCAGCATTCTTTTCAGGTCGGAATAACAAAATTCGACCATCATTAGTTCGGTAGGCCTTCATTCCTTCAAATAATCCCTGTCCATAATTTAATACCGTTGAAGCCGGAGATATTGATATATTTCCATAGGGAAATAATTCTCCAGTATTCCAATCATCACCTTGTTTACATTTTGTAACATACATTGAACGCGTTTCTGTAAATGTAAAGGTTAACTCATCAAAATTAATATTGTTTGTTTTCAATTATTATCCTCCATAAATTGCTTTAATTTCACTTCTAGTTTTGGCATATCTTTCAAATCTACAAAAGAAATACAAATCCGTAACCCCTCATGTCTGTTTGAACCGGTTGATTTTAGGGTGATTGTTGAAATTCCATATCTCATCAATTCTAGCATTAAACTATTTCCATCAAAATTTGGATAAGACATAGTTAGGTAGAACCCATCGCCAACAGTTTCACCCATGTCTTTTTCATAAACCTGTTTGAAACCATATTTTGAAAAAAGTTTTCTGACATGTCTGGCTCTTTCTCCATATGCGCTAGTAATCTTAACAAAATTAAATTCTCCTTCGGTAGATGCTTCTAGTATTTTAGCTAAAGCGAATTGGGCTGTATGACTAACTCCTGATGTAGTGACATACAATCCTCCCAAAGAAAAGGCATGTCCAAAGCGTTTTCGACCACAAAATTCGCCAAGTCCCTGAAATTCCATTTTATCCAATTTAGGAGAAATAATGGCGAGCCCACATCTTGCCCCTGGTAATGAAAAGGCTTTTGAAGCTGAAATTAAAGTTACCCAATTTGTTCCAAATTTCCCAATTGTAGGAATATATGGTTTTTGATGAGGTTGTGAATAATCTTTTCTAAAGTCCATTCCTAAATATGCCAAATCTTCAATTGCTAAGATATTATTGTTGTCACAAATATTTGCAATTCCTTCCAATTCACTTTCAGTTAGGCAAGACCAACTAGGGTTGTTTGGAGATGACCAAAGGATACCTCCTATATTGCCATTTTCAACTTTTTTATTAATGGCTTTAATTAATTCTTCACCTCTATTATCGTATAGTTCAATACCAGTACTATTCAATCCTAAGAATTTAGCTTGGTACCTTGTTACTGGAAATGTAGGATCTAAATACAAAATAGTGTCTTTTCCGGGGTGCATATTTCCTGCTAGAGCTTGTGAAATATACCCGCCTTGTAATGAACCACATGTAGGGATTACATTCTCAGGCCCTACATTTATATCTAAAAAAGCTTTGACAAATGCACTTCCTGCAGATTTCAGTTCAGGAATTCCATCAAAGGGAGGATAGAACCCTTGCATTCCTTTGTCAATGGCTTCTTTTTCAGCTTCTTTAGCAATATTAGAAGGAGGTATGTTTGGAATACCCATTTCCATTCTGATAAACTCAATATTGCCTTTTTTGCTTATGATTGTAGCTAAACGGTTAGTTTCACGAATGGATAAATTATTTTGATCAAAACCAGTTTCTTCAAATATCTCTGCTAATATTTTTTTTGATACTGGTATATTTTTTTCCAAATTTAACATCTTTAAACCAAAGTTCATTGGACCCCCTGCTAAAAGGCTTACATAAATTTTATAAATGACTTATTATATTTTAGAACTGATTAATATGATGCCCGTAGAATTGACTAGTAATTTGTTCAAAGAATTAAGAGGGCGCTCTTGTAGAATACTTGCCGAAGAAGGATGGACTCAATCACGTCTTGGTAATGCTTTAGGAGTTAGTCAGGTAATGGCTGGTAATTATTTGCACACATTACCAACACGTTACAAGGAACCTATTGAAAGTGATTTACAAGAAGCTGCCAAATCTTTGTCTGAGATTTTGAAAGAAGGGGACGCCTCTTCTTGGAAATTAACAATAGGGGTGGATAATCATGAATTGAATATAAATTTCCCAGTTCAAGGCAGCCGTGAAAGAACATTAGTTAAAATTACAGCTATGCGAAAACGTTTGGCAAGAGTCATTCCTTTACTTTCTCCACAAGTAAGAGTGAATATTGCCATAGCAACAAGAGAAGCTATTCAATTATCCGATGTTGCAGCTTTCCCAGGTCGTTTAACGCCTATTGGAGGTCAGGCTCGGCCACTTTCTTCAGCCAAATTTGGAGGTTCTTCGCATTTATCAAGTTTATTGCTTGAAGTACGAAAGTTTGATTCTAGCACTACAGTAATAATAAATCTCAGATGGGATTTAATTATTTCAGATATATTGGAAAAACTACCTATTGTATCGGTTAAATTAGATAGAGATGGCGAAAATTTATTAGTTAATAAGGAATCTATTGGGGCTGAAGCTTTGATAGATGAAGGTGGCTATGGTTTCGAACCATCTCTATACATAGTCGGAAAAAGTGATGAAAGAGTTTGTAAAATCGTTGAAGACTTAGGCCAATATATGGTGGATATGGTATGATTTCTCCAAGCATAGCTTATATTCTGTTGGTTGGTTCTTTAGCTTTTTTTGCTTGGTTAGGTTATCGAGAGTCTCCTGAAAAAGAATTGGATTCAGATTCTTTCCTATCTGCTAGAGGTAGCCAAAATTGGGTAATGGTTGGGCTTAGTTTGTTTGCTTCTGGAATGGGTATATGGATTCTGTTTGGTCCCTCAGAGGTTGGTTATTACGGAGGGTTCTATGATGTATTTGGATATGCTTTATCTTCGGCTACTCCATTTCTTTTATTAGCTTATTTAGGTCCCATAATTCGAAGATTAACTCCAGATGGTGTAACTCTTGCAGATTTTGTTCGTCAGAAAATGGGCAGACCAATGCAAATTTATGTAGGTATAATTTCTATAATTTATATGTTTACCTTTATGTTTGCAGAGTATATTGCAATAGGACGGGCCGTGGAATTTTTATCGGGAATTAACTCTTTTATTCCTATAGTTTGTGTTGCAGTTGTCACAACTTTTTATACAGTAATTGGGGGCTTACCAGTATCAATAAAGACCGACCGCATTCAATCTTTTTTCATAATCTGGTTAATCATTTGTGTTATTCTATTAATTTTCAACGAAGGTATTGGTAGTGTAATTGATGACGCTAGAGCCTACACTCCAGAAGATATTGAATATGAATGGTATCATGGAAGTATTAGTGATTATTCAACATTTAAAGCAGGTTTAGCACTTGTATTGGCTATAACTGCGGCCGAAATGTTTTCACAGGGTAATTGGCAGCGCACTTGGGCTTCAAAAGATGATCACGCATTGCAGAAAGGAGCAATCATGGCTTCGGTTCTTTGCTTTATTGCAGTATTACTATTTGGTTTTTTAGGGACTGTTACGGCAGGTCGTGGATCAATTATTGACCCTTCCATCGCTTTCTTTGAATTAATTAGGAATTATCCTGAACCAATATTAGCCATGTTATTAGTTCTAGGAGTGGCCTTAGTTTGCTCTAGTGTAGATACGCTTCAAAATGCAGTTGTTGCAGTAGTTTCTAGAGATTTAATTGATTCTAAGCTTGATATCAAACAGGCTCGGTATGTCATAATTGCTACAGCTCCTGTTGCCATTTTATTGGCATTGTATTACGCAGATGACGCATTAAGTGTTTTCCGAATTTTTTTGATAGCCGATTTGTTTGCAGCAGCTACAGTGCTTCCCATTTTCTTATCACTGTCAGATAGAGTTACAGCAAATGGAGGTCTGGTTGGAGCTTTATTCGGATTAATTTCAGTAGTCCTTTATGGTATTTATACTTCAGATTTAGAAACAGGAATAGATTATTTGACAAATCCAGTTAATGAGTTTGGTTTAGCTAATCTAGAGGTCTTTGTATCTGCACTTCTTGGTTCAGCATTAATGACTTTCATAGTTTCAGAGATAGAAAATAGTCAATCATGATGCAAGATAAAATTACCTTGAATCAGTAGTAAATTTCCGCTGTGGCAATCAATGGTAACATTTCCAGTAGGCCCTATTTCATTGTGGACTCCTCTTCCACCCATACTCAATTTTTCATGTTGGAGATTCCATCTTGCTCCAGTGATACTGACACGCGCTTCAGGCATTGCAATAAGAGAAAATAAAGTATTTTCTGCATCTTCAATTGTTTTTGAATCCGTAACTGCTTGTACTGTAAACTGTTCATCTATAAGCCTAATTTTTGAGTTAAAAGCCAAACCTAATGCAGCTAATGTATGATCAATTCTACCTCCAGACCATCCCACTATTTGGATGTCCGTTGAACCTTTTTCAATAGCATAATCAACCGCTTTTTCTAAATCAGTTTTTTGAATATTTCTATTTGAAACAAGCCATTCCTCTAATTTAGTCGCACTTTTATCAGATATAGAATCTAGATCTCCAATTACGAAATCAGGAGTAATATTGTGTTTTAATAATCGATCAGCTCCTCCATCGGCAGCTATGACTAGTTTTTCTTTTGCTAAATCAATTATATTACTATTCAGCGGTCGATTTCCTACTATTAATGTTTTCATTATTCTACCTAATTAATCTATCCTTATTATTATTTATTTGTTTCAAATATTTCTTTCCAAAGAACATGAATAATTGGGCCTTAAGGTTTCGTTTTTTAATTTTATTTCGATAATTTATTTTATCATAAATATCCATAAAATTATCTTTGGCATGGTATTTTTCTCTTATATTTTCATATTTGTTTTGATCAAATTGCTTCCAAAATTCGTCATAAGTAAAGTAGCATGTAGAAAAAAAACCCTTGAACACACCATTATTGAATGAAAATTTCTCGAAAGTTTGGTTTATTTTTTTAGATTTTATATCTGTATTTTTAATACCATATATTCCTAAATCCAGTATAATTTCATCTTTGCATACTTCAGGTTTTCTTGTGCAGAATATTTTTTTGGAATTATAATTATCAACTATAGGGCATATCCAACGAGGATATGTCCCAGTCATATTATCGGCTAAATCCATGGCTTCTTTTAATTTTGACAGTGGAACGCCTAGGTCTGTTGCAAGAACATATTCATCTCTGGTATAATCTCCGACTATATGGTTGGCTGCATGAAAATATTTTGAAATATTATATTTTCCATGACCTGGAGAAGAATCTAAGATATTCTTTGGCATAAGTGAATACATTAATCCGGCATAAACATAATCTCTAATTTTGTAAGGCGTGTATAGATAATGACCCCAAAAAGCAGCGTAGCTGTATCGTTCTAGATAGTCTAAGGATCGTAGATAGGTATGATTCTTCTTGTTTGCAATTTGCGCATAAATAGACATATGTCTCTGCTTCAAGATATCCTTATCCTTTATAACTGAAATATTCTCTGGTTTTATCTCCTTTACAAAATTCGCAGCTACGATAGTATAATCGTCTTTTTTATTTGCAAAGGCTTCGATAAAATCATCACTTTTGTCACTAATACGTTGTTTAAATTCTTCATAAAAGCTTTCGAAAGAATTATAATTAAGATAATCTATTTTAACATATTTTTCACAAGGAATTAATTTAGTCTTTACTCTTGTAATAATTCCCATAGTTCCATAGGTTCCCCCTATTCCATAATATAAATCTGAATTATTCGATTTAGAAACATTTTCTATGAGGTCTCCGTTGCCTAGAACAATATCAAAATCGATTACATTATCATTAAAAAAACCGTGAATATAGGAACTAGATCCTAGACCTAATCCTGCAAGACACCCTCCCACTGTAAAATTATCACCTTCTGGCAAAGAGGGAATTATTTTTTTCCTTGGAATTGTTGCTCGATTAACTTTACCTATAGTTACAGCTGATTCACAATCAATATAATCCTCTCCTATTGAAAGTATATTTGTTAGATTTCCAGTGTCAATTCGGGTCTGTTTTTTTTTAAATTTCAAATCTCGGTAATTATGTCCTTTTCGGTTTGTAGTAAGTAACTTCTCATTTAGCTTGATAGAGTTTGAAATTTTTTTTACTTCCTCAACATATTTCTCATAACTCATCAATTATACCTTATTATTTAATCGATATAAACATTGCTATGCTAGTCTCAATGTCCCATTAAGATAAGGATTTTGTTTTTTTTCAGTTCCCAATGTAGTTTCCGGCCCATGCCCGGGATAAATTTTTGTTTCATCCGGTAATAAATATATTTTCTCAGTAATAGAATTCATTAATTGCTCTGTATTCCCACCAGGCAAATCAGTTCTCCCTAAACTACCTTTAAAGATAACATCTCCTCCTATCAAAACACCATCTGTGTAAAAACAGAGTGAATCAGGACTATGGCCAGGACAATGTAAAATACTAAATTTAGTTTTTCCAATATTTACGATGTCTCCCTCACTCAGATATCCACCTTCTTTAATTTCCGAAACTGTATATCCAAACGCTGCAGCAATAGGACCTACGTTTCCAAGCATATTTTTACCTAATGGGCATATTTCGAGAGGTAATCCTAATTTTTCTATTGCTATATTTGCTCCGGCAATATGATCAACATGACAATGAGTTGCTATAAGCCTACTAATGTTCATATTTTCGGAATTAGCAATTTCCAATATTCTCTCTATTTCATCTCCAGGATCAAAGAATATGGTTTCTTTACTCTCTATATCCATTACTAACGTGGCATTCATTACCAAAGGCCCGACTGGGATCTGAATAATTTTTAGTGACATAATTAATCTAAAATGTTATTTCCCCTTCAGGGGAGATTAAACATCGTTTAACATCCTCTTTAATTTGTCTATTTGGCCCTATAATACTAGATTCTATAACTGCACCATATCCATTTACATCTGAAAGAATAACTGAGTTTCTGATTACACATTTTTCAAGGTTAACATTTGGTCCAATAACGACATTAGGTCCAATGATGCAATGTTCTAATTTTGCAGTTTCATGTATCATGACTGATCCACGTATATTTGCTCCAGTATGTACTGCAGTTCCATTATTTCCGATTGACTTAAAATTGGCTTCCAGATAAGATTCAGGTGTACCTGAATCAATAAAATGTCCTTCAAATGGAAATCCATGTAAACCATTTCCTGCAATTTTAGGATATATATCTCTCTCAATTGATATTTTTTTATTAGGCGGTATCATCTCTAATATCTCAAGTTCTAAGAGATAAGTTCCGGCATTAATTAAATTGGAGACTTCAGTGCCTCTTTCTGGTTTTTCCTGGAATTGAAATATTTCACCATTTCTAAAGTCAACAACACCAAATCTACTCGGGTCACTAACTTCCCATAATGCAAGAGTTCCCTTAGCTTTGGTTTTGATATGTTGTTCTAGCATTTTATTCAGGTCTACCGAGCTTACTACGTCGCCATTGAATACTGCTGTAGTACCTGTGACATAATCTATGCAGTTCCGCATTGCACCTCCAGTACCTAAGGGTTCATCTTCTGGAACAATTATAACTTTTTTTCCGACATCTTTTTCTTTAAAGTATTCTTCCATTTCATTTAATCCATAATTAACTGCTAAGATAGCGGTGTCAAAAATTTCAGGTAAATTACGAATCATATGCTCTACCATTGGAACATTTGCTAATGGAAGTAATGGTTTTGGAACTGTATGTGTGAGTGGCCTTAGTCGAGTCCCTAATCCCCCTACTAAAATTATAGCTTCCATGTTATTTTTCGTCTAAGCGATGATGTATTAATGTTATGCAGGCTGAACTAAGTAAACTTTCTTTTCCTAAGTTTATTTTAGGTAATTTGTCTAATATGGCCATTTCAGTTTCACTTGGATCTTTATCATCTCCAAGTATGAATGTACTTGAATTTCCGATTTCATCTTTTCCACTTTCACTCAAAAGTACCGGATTAGGTAATCTCATCAAAATGTCTTCTAAGCCAATCCTTTCCATAGTTACTCCAGGGCTCGTTTCCAATGGAGTATTTTGTTTTTTATATTTAATCAATCCATTTCGAATGAGTGCAGCAGTCGATCTTTCATCGGGGTTGAGGTACCGTATTTTTTCACCACTAAAATGAACTGTGATTGGTGCGCTAGGGGGCCCATTCAGAATTAACCAAACATTTGTTTTTTTTCTTATTCCATGTGACTTCCAAAGCGAAGCTGTTACGCATCTTACAAGAACATCAAGTCTTCCAGCTCCACCACATAAATCATCCAATTTCCAATCTGCTGCAGTATGGGCTCGATGGCCAATAATTACGAAATTCCGTTCAGTCAATTTTTAATCTCTCTATTTTTTCCCAGTGTCTTTCTTTGGAATATCTTCTACCATTTCAGCTTCTTGTACCTGTTCCGTAAAACTCCATTCTTCAACCTTTCCAAAATCATCTTCTTTCATTTGTCTTAAGCTAAATGTCGCCATAATCATTGCTCCAAAACCGAAAGCGAGTAAGCCAGGATAAATGGAAGGTTCATCAGTTATTCCTAGGTAAATTCCTGAAACTGCCATTCCAGCCAAGCCAATTCCCATAATGGCCTCACCAGCAATTAAACCAGAAGCGAATAAAATACCCGGTCCATGTAATTTCTCTTTTTCTTCGGCTAATAATTCAGATTCCCCTTCTTTATACAATTCGGGTCTTATTTTCTTTAGAGGTTTATCAAATTTACCATCTATATACATTTTTATCATTCCTCCTATAAATATAGGTATTGTCATTTTTAAGCTGAGATACATTCCTACCGCTACAGCCATTATGGAGATATCTAGGCCGCCTTTTTCTTTAATCCATCCTTGTGTAGCTGCAATTAATAAACTTCCAGAAAATAAAAATGCAGGGATGGCTTCTTCTAAAAATCCTCCGATTAAAAATAAGGCATATGCGCAGACAAGAGTGTTAATGTAATGTTCAGGATGTCTAAGAGCTACAAGACAAAAGGCTATACCTGCACCCATGAAAACCATGGACCAATCCATTCCTCCGCCAAGAATTCCATTAGTTATACTAGCCATTAGAAAGGCCTGTGGGGCTTCTAAATCTCCATTTAATATTTGATCAGATAATAAATTCAAAACCAGTGGGATTACTAATGCACCTGCAGCTACACCAACTATTTGTCCAATTTGCTGTCTCCAAGGGGTTGCACCCAATATGTATCCTGTTTTTAGATCTTGTAAATTATCTCCAGAAATTGCACCTGCACACGCTACAAATGCAGCTACTCCGATAACTGCAACCTGTAATTCTTGAGTGCGTTCACCGCCGTAAACTAAGCTGTTTAGTAATGCAAAAGTCGTAGCAGTCAAAATTACTACAATTATTGTGACTCCAGATAGTGGATTATTGCTGCTACCAACGATGCCTGCCATATATCCTGCTACTGCAGCAAATAGAAATCCCGCTGTAAAAATAATAATTAATGACAATATTGCAGGCAGCAGTAATCCTGAAATAAACCATACCATAAAAAACATAGGAATGGCCATTGCAGCGCTAGTTATGGCTATTGATCGCGCAGGTAAATCTTCATCAGTTCTCGATACTCCATTCTTTGTAGATACTGTAGATTTTGTGGCCTCAATCATTTCAGTAATACCTTTCATTAGAGATTCCCGCATAATGACTAGAGTATACAGTCCACCAACGAGCATAGTTCCAACACCAACCATTCTTCTTCTACCATTAATGTGATTTGCATAATCTCCATAATTAATAACCTCGCCATTCATGGCAGCTGTCGTAATTTGCTCTATGAATGCATCAGTAGGATTAAGCAATGCACTTGCTATTGGCATTATTACAATAGCCCCTAAGAGTCCTCCAAAAAAAACGAAACTGGCAATTGCCGGACCTACAATATATCCGACACCAAGTAGGGCTGGCGATAATTCAGCCCCTAAGTAAAAAGTAGTCTTAGACTTAGCATATGCTGCAGATTCATTTAGTTTTCCTCCCAAAGTGTAAAAACTTTGCCAACCATGTTCCCAAAGACCAACGCTAACCTGTTTAACTGAATTGTCCACAGTTACCATTAATGATGAAAATAATTTGTATAGTGCTCCAAAGGCAATACCAACAAATATGGGCATTACTTGATTACCACCTTTTTCACCTGCGACCAAAACTTCAGCACAGGCTACACCTTCAGGATAGGGTAATTCTTCTTTAACTATGAAAATTCTTCTTAAACTTATTGAAAAAAGAACTCCAATTGTCCCCCCAACTAAGGCTATAACTACAGTTTCGAGGTAAGGAAATTCAGACCATCCTACTTCCCCGTTACTGGTTTGGTTCATTACTAAAAGTGCAGGTAATGTGAAAATTACACCTGCAGCCAAAGATTCACCTGAGGAAACTGCAGTTTGAACCCAGTTATTTTCTAAAATATTGGTTCCCTTTGATAGATTTGCTTTAGCCAGACTTCTTAAAACTGCCATTGAGATTACTGCCGCAGGTATTGAAGCGCTTACAGTCATCCCTACATAGAGGCCCAAGTAAACATTTGCAGCAGTTAATAGCATCCCTAGAACAATGGCTAGAATTATTCCTTGCGTAGTAATTTCAGGCAAGATTGTAGTCGCTGAAACATATGATTTGTGAGCTTCATTTGATGCCATATATTACCCTCATTTGTAAAACCATCATTAATGGTTATGCCTTCGGCAGTTTTTAAGTTCCCACTCTATGTCATCCTGTGGGTGACGGTCTTTCCTTAAGTTTCTTTCATGACTCCGGTTTCACTAGGCAGAAATGCTCTAGGTGTAAATGTTTCTTTTGGTCAACTGTAGAAGTTGAGCTTTGTGGTGATGCTCCGTGTGTAGAGTATTCTTTCATTGGTCAGCCTCTTTTTTCTAAACCAATGAATTTAGATGAGGCTCGTGAAGCGTTTTTAACTTTTTTTGAGAAAAAAGGCCATACAAGAGTGGGTAGGGCTTCAGTCGTTGCCCGTTGGCGTAATGATATTTACTTGTCAATAGCTTCTATTGCAGTTTTTCAGCCACATGTTACTAATGGTTCTGCGAAACCTCCAGCAAATCCCTTAACTATCTCTCAACCATGTATACGTCTTAATGATTTGGAATCTGTAGGGCGAAGTGGCCGTCATTTGACTACATTTGAAATGATGGCTCATCATGCATTTAATAGTGAACAAGAAGAAATATATTGGCAGAATCGCACAGTTGAACTTTGTCATGAGTTGTACACTAGTCTTGGTTTAGATGGTTCCAAAATAACGTATAAAGAAAATCCATGGGTTGGAGGTGGAAATGGAGGTGAAGCTCTTGAAGTTCTGGCAGGCGGTCTTGAGTTGGCGACCCTCGTATTCATGGACCTCGAAGAAGATACTGAGGGTGATATCGAACTTAAAGGAATAAAATTTAGAAGAATGTCTCGATCTATAGTTGATACGGGATATGGTCTTGAAAGATTAGTTTGGGCCTCTCAAGGGACTTCAACTATTTACGAGGCTGTTTTCCCGGAAGCAGTGTCCTTTTTGACCCGGAGCGCTAATCTTGAAAAAACACTAGGAAATGCCAGTTCACTTATTACTGAAAATGCTAAACTTTGTGGTGTTTTATCAATAGATTATGGTTCAGATTTAACTGAGTTGAGACAAAAGGTCCTTGATAGATTAAATGTATTAGGCCATAGACTATCTCTTTCAGAGTTTACTTCAATTATTGAACCATTGGAAAAAATTTTTGCAATAATAGATCATTGTAGATCTTTAGTTTTTATGTTTAGTGATGGAATAGTTCCAAGTAATGTTAAAGCAGGTTATCTGGCGCGTATGGTTCTTCGAAGAACGGTATTATTATTGAGAGATTTAGGCATTTCAGAAATATTACCTGATTTAGTTTCTCACCATATAGATAATTTCTCTAAAACATATCCTGAACTTAAAACTAATAAAACCCATATAATTGACATGATTGATTTAGAGATGATGCGTTTTAATAAAACACTAGAACGAGGTAGGCGCACAGTTAAGCGGGCATTAGATTCAGGAGGTATAAATCAAGATAAATTATTAGAGCTTTATGATTCACAAGGATTACCACCTTCAGTTGTAAGTGAGTTTGCTGAAGCTCAAGGCCATTCAATTACCGTTCCAGATGGTTTTCTCGCCATGGTGGCAGATAGGCATCAAGGTGATGTAAAGGAAAAAGAAAAGAATTTAAAGTTTATAGATATTAAGCCTACAAATTTAGATTTTTATGAAGATATGGCGAAACGTACCTTTACCTCTAAAGTATTACACTCTTCTTCTAATAAAGTTTGCTTAGAAAATACTTTATTTTATCCAGAAGGTGGTGGCCAATTAAGCGATATAGGGATCATTGAATGGGGTAATAACAAGAGCAAAATGATTAATGCTAAGAAAGTAGGTGATGTAGTAGTTCATAGTATAGAAGGCCCGCAGCCTCCGGTTGGAACGGTTATCTCAGGAATAGTTGATGATTTCCATCGTTCTGGATTAAGTAGACACCATACGGCGACTCATCTTATTGGTGCAGCATCCCGAAAAATCCTTGGAACACACATATGGCAAGCTGGGGCGTCTAAATATCCTGACAGAGCAAGATTAGATATCACTCATCATAAACGAATTACGCGGGAAGTTATCGAGAAAATAGAATCGAAAGTTAATGAGCTAATAATAGAGAATCATCCAGTTAATACTGAGTTTTATAGTAGGGAAGAAGCAGATAGTAAGTATGGAGATACATTATATCAAGGTGGGGCTCCAAAATATAGAAATGTTAGAGTAGTCGAAATACCGGGTATCGATGCTCAAGCTTGTGCTGGTACTCACGTACATTCTACTTCTCAGGTTATCGCCGTCAAGGTTTTGAGGACAGAGCGGGTACAGGATGGTGTGGAAAGAATAGAATTCTCAGCAGGTCCCGATGCAATTAAAGCCTCTCAAGAGGAAAGAGCTTTGTTAGAAGATACAGCCAAAGAGCTTGGTGTACCTGTAGATCAAGCACCTCATACAGCCCAAAAATTCGTTAAAGAATGGAAAGAACTTAGAAATCGAGTTTCATCCCTTGAAAACGAACTAGCTGAATTAAAATCATCTGATTTAGAGGGTGAAAAGATGGGAGGTTTGGTATTTTATTCACAAGATATGGGTGAAACTGATTTTGGTGAGGTTCAAAAGTTAGTTCGTCAAATTACATCTAAGAAAGACACATTAGCTGCAATAGGTTGTTTTAAAGGTGAAAGAGGCACGATAATTCTTGCAAAATCAGATTCAATCAATCAAGACTGTGGTAAACTTCTCAAATTAGCATTATCTTCGATTGGAGGCAGTGGTGGCGGTAAAGAGTCATATGCCCAAGGTGCTTGTTCACCAGATAAAATTTCGGAAGCCTTAAATGAAATTAAGAAGCTAATTTCTTAATTACAGAGTATCTACCATTATACAGGAATTAATTAGGTATTTTATTCCTTTTGTATTTTTTAGCCAATTTTCTAATTCTGGACTTTCAGAGCCAGGTTGAAACCAAAGATATTCAATTCCAAGTTCTACAGCTTCTTTTGCAACTTTCATAGCAATGTTTGGCGGCACAACAAAGTTCACAATATCGGGCATATCATCCATTTTATTCAATGCCGCGTATGCTTTATCACCTTCAATAATTTTTTCTTTTGGATTTATTGGTAATATGTCATAACCTTTCGACCTTAGGTCAAGATATATTTGATTACCGAATTTTTGTTTATCATTGGACGCTCCGATTAGTGCAATTCTAACGTTTTCGGTTTTCAATTTTTCGAATATCATATTAGGCTCTTATAATGGTTCTATTTTTAATGTTTGATATGCTATTCTAAAACTTAAATAATTTTATTAGTTTGTACCGGTCTCAGTTCGGGGCCCTTAGGGCCCCGCTACTTTTACACCTTAGAAAAAGATATTTATCCTACCTTTCTGGCGGTCCTTTAATGGATTTAGTAGTAGTAGAGTCTGGTGCCAAAGCCAAAACAATTCAGAAATATTTAGGTAAGAATATCTTGGTTAGGGCTTCTAATGGTCATGTTCAAGATTTGCCAAATAAAGGTAAAGATGGAAGTAAGGCTTTATGGAGTCACACTGAGTCTAATTTACCTGATCCTCCTTGGAGTTGGACAGAAAGAGCTGAGAGAAATGTTAAGAAAATCCTTTCTGATGCGCGCAGTAAAAAAGTTAAAAGAGTGTTGATAGCTACTGATCCTGATAGAGAAGGTGAGTTTATAGCATGGAGACTTAGTGAATTATTTTCTGAATTTAAAGAAATAAAAAGAATAACTTTTAATGAAATTACTAAGACTGCAATCCGTGAGGCTTTAGACGAGGCCGGTACTGTAGACATGAACCTGGTTGATGCTGCTAAAGTTCGACGCTTTATGGATCGTTTGATAGGATATCGAACTTCAAGATTTGCTAGATCATGGAGTCTTAGTTCAATGGGTCGAGTACAAACTCCAGCTTTGGCTTTTGTAGTTAATAAAGAAAAAGATATTCAGAAATTTGTGGCAACGCCTTACTGGGCTGTTCAAGCTTTAGCCTCAGGAATAGATTTTAGAGTCCGATTTCATGATAAAGATGATCCTTTAGTATGGAAGGATGAGAAAGGGAAAATAGATACACATAGAACAAATAGTACCGAATTAGCTAATAAGGCATATGATAGTTTAAAATTCGAGAAGCAGCTTCTAGTTTCAAAATTATCACTTAATAATTACAAACGCCGCCCCAAGGCTCCTTTCACAACAGATACTTTACTCCAGGCTGCTGGAAGTAAGTATAATTGGAGGCCAAGTAACACTATGCGGGTTGCTCAAGGCCTCTATGAAGCTGGCCACATAACCTATATGAGAACAGATTCTACAAGAACAAGTTCCTCCTCACGTGAAAAAGCACAAGAAAAAATAACCTCAAAGTGGGGGAAGGATTTAGTCGGTAAAGGCGTGGGTGGAGGAAAACCTAAATCAGGTATTCAAGATGCTCACGAAGCTATACGACCTACAGCCCCCCTCACGGAATTACCCGGTGGTTTAGATGAATCTCAAGTCCGCCTTTATCGTCTTATTTGGTCAAGATTTATTGCAAGCCAAATGATTGATTCAGAATGGACCAGTATGAAGCTACAAACACAATTAGAGACTTTTGAAAGACCTTTAGATGGAGATACAAAGTGGAGAGTAACTTCAGGATGGGAATCTGCATTTGAAGCTATACAAAAAGCTCCTGCCGTTGCACCTCCTAAACCAGAAATAGTAGAAGGTCAATCAATAAAATTAGATGCGAATGAAGATAATCCTAGATTTATTGAAGATAAGACAAAACCACCTGCACGTTATACACAACATGGTCTTGTAGCTTTAATGAAATCTGAAGGAATAGGTCGTCCTTCAACTTATGCTGCGACAATAAAAAAATTATTAGATCGTAAGTATTGTAGTGACAATAAAGGCAGACTTAAGCCAACGGATCAAGGCATACTGCTTTGTGATGAAGTTATTCCTTTTTATGAATCTGAAGATGAAAAAATTAGTTTATTTTCACCTTCATTTACTTCAACAATGGAATTTGAGTTAGACCAAATAGAAACAGGTCAACAAAATGGAGCCACAGTATGGGACGGTTTTGTTAATTCGTTTAAACTGCTCCATGAGAAAGCTATATCGAAAAAGAAAGAGACGCCTACTAAACGTCAGTTAGATTATTATCTCAGATTGGCATCATTAGTATCAGATTCAGAATTAGAAAAAGTAATAGGTAAAGAAGATCCACAGACAATGAGTGGTGAAAGAATAGGTGAAGTTATAGACAGTCTCCAAAAGGAAACTGAAGATATCCCACTTCCTGCATCTGCTAAACAGTTATCCTATGCTCAAAGTCTTGCAGAGTCATTAGAACTCAACGAAAAGTCAGCATGTGATTTAGTAGGTGTTTCTAATTTTGAAGAATTATCTGGAGGGAAAGCAGGAACTGCAAGTCAACTAATAGGATTATTACGTGATAAAACAGATTCAGTCCCTAAGGCACCAAGCCCTAAACAAATTAATTTTATTAAGAATTTAGCTACAAAAGCAAAGCTTGAAGAGGCAGATGCTTGCAACTTAGTAAATGTGGCGAATTATGGTGAGTTATCTGGTGGTCGTCAAGGTACAGCTAGTAAGTTGATTGAAACACTACGTAAGAAATCTTCAAAGAAATCGTAAAGGGTGGATTTGAACTCAACAATGAAGTTTTTTAATCATAAATTATTGAAAGATAGTCCTCTGGAAGATCGGCAATATCAAGCAAATATTTCACAAGCCTGTTTGGAACAGTCTACACTTGTAATCCTGCCAACTGGTATGGGTAAAACAGTTATAGCTCTAAGAGTAATTTTAGAGCGATTAGCGGATGGTCAAATTCTTTTGATGGCTCCTACAAAACCATTAGCCCAACAACATGCTGACTTTCTTAATAAATTTTTAGATGTAGATATTAATCTCTTTACTGGAGCCATTGCGCCTAATCTTCGTAAACCACTGTGGCAATCATCTAAAATCATTGTGTCAACTCCTCAGGTCGTTTCAAAAGATATAGAAAATGAGCGTATGGATCTAAAGAATTTTTCACTTGTAATTTTTGATGAGGCTCATAGGGCCGTTGGAAATTATGCATATGTTTCCATTGGTCATCATTATTCCTTAGTTTCCAGTAATCACTTAGCTATAGGTATGACTGCTTCTCCAGGTAGTTCTAAGCCAGAGATTATCCGGCTGTGTCGAGATTTGGGCATTTCAGCAGTAGAAAATAGAGATGATACTGATCCTGATGTAATCTCATATATTCAGCCTATCAAAACACGATGGATTCGAGTAGAGATGCCACTTAGTGTTATAGATATTACGACACAATTAAGAAAATTACAAGATTATCTTTGCGGTAAATTGTACAAACAAGGAGTCATCGATCGGCCTCGCAAAGTATCAACTACGATGTTAATAGAAGCTGGAAAAAGGTTACAAATAACGTATGTCAAAACTAAACCAAATACACCACCTCAAACATTTACCATGATGACCACTCAAGCAATGGCAATGAAAGTGGCACATGCTATTCTGACAGTTGAAACTCAAGGTATGCTTCAATTCTTGGATTATACTTCGCGAATAGAGGTTGAGGCTAAAGATAAGAAGAAAGGTAGTCGGGCTAACAAGTGGCTAGCATCGAATTCAGATTGGAAAATAGCTCAGAAAATTGCTAAATCAAATCCTACTGATCATCCGAAATTAGAACGTTTACTTGAATTAATTGAGGTCCAGATACATTCGGGTTCGTCTCGTTTTATTATATTCGCAGAAATAAGACATACAGCAACATTAATTGTTGAGCACTTAGAAAAGATACAGGGCGCTAAACCCGTTCGTTTTGTTGGTCAAGGTTCTCGTGTAGGGGACAAGGGTATGACCCAGAAGCAACAGAAAGAAATACTAGATAAATTTAGGAATGATGACTTTAATATTTTAGTTGCGACTTCAGTTGGAGAAGAGGGTTTAGACATTCCTTCTACAGATGTTGTCGTATTTTTTGAACCGGTTTCTTCAGCCATACGGATGATACAAAGGCGAGGCCGGACAGGCCGTAATAGACCCGGTGAAGTTTTTATTTTCGTTACTAAAGGAAGTAGGGATGAAGCTGCTTTTTGGAGTAGTAGAGATAAAGAGCAGAAGATGCATGATCTTTTTTCAGCAGGTAGAATAGAAATAGATGTACCAACTCGTGAGGAATTAACTGGCTCTAATATAATTGATTCTTCAAACGGCAGTTCAGTTCAAACAACTTTTCAACGTAAATAGTTAGTATCAGAACTAATATTATACATACCCGTTGTAATGGATGTACATGCGTAGTAATCCAACAATTCCTTTGAAGGAGGAAGTTAAGTATGGACATGGCTTTTTCAGGGGTGAAAAATGCCCACTGAGTGGAGAGGAAGGGGTTTTAGTAATGTCTCCAAGACATTTAGATCAATTTGGCCGAGTAATGGCTGGTGTTTTACGTCATTTCCCAGATCGGTTTGATCTTGAGATGGATCAGCAAGGCTGGATTGAAGCTTCAGAATTTATTGATGCAGTCAAGTCACAAAGACGTCATTTTCATTATCTTGAAACTAAACATTTACAAGCTGTTGTTGAGACTGACCCTAAAGGAAGATATCAATTGAAAAATGGTAGACTAAGGGCAACATATGCTCACACTTTAGACTTAGAATTAGATTTGCCAACAGATAAGAATCCTGAACACCTTTACTTTGCTTGTTCGAATGAAGATTCCACCGAGTATCTGGAACATGGATTATATCCTGGAGATCGAAATATGGTTCATCTTTCAAGCACGAGATTAAATGCTTTGGAGGCTGGCCGTCACATAATTGGTAAACCAATAGTATTGCTAGTTGATGTAAGAGCTGCAGAAGCAGATTGTGTAATAATGAAGGCGGGAACTACAGTTTATCTGGTTAAAGAACTTCCAGGTTCCTTTCTTAAGAAATTACCTGACAGTACCTAATTCATTTGATGTTGATGACCAATAGTTCAGATAATATGGAGAGAAGAAAAGTATCTCGTGTTTTAATTAGTGTCAGTGATAAAGCAGATATTGTGGATTTAGCAAAAGAATTAGACAAATTAGATGTAGAAATAGTATCGACTGGTGGAACCTCACAAGTAATTTCGGATGCTGGCATAAATATAACTTCAGTAGATTCAATCACACATTTTCCAGAAATGATGGGTGGACGTGTAAAAACACTTCATCCTTTAATTTTTGGAGGTATTCTTGCTAGGGATGAAGATATCAAAGACGTCGAAGAACATAATATTGGAATTTTTGATATGGTAATTTGCAATTTGTATCCATTTAGGGAAGCTATATTCAAAAATTTAGATTTTGATTCGCTTATTGAACAGATTGACATAGGCGGTCCAAGTTTACTGAGAGCTGCAGCTAAAAACCACACTCGAGTTGCAGTTGTTACAGATACTGCCGATTATGGTTGGATTGTTGATGAAATTAAGCAAGGCGGTCTTAATTTATTGCAAAGACAAGATTTAGCATTGAAAGCTTTCCAGCATACTGCAGAATATGATGCCACTATCCAGTCCGAGTTAGGCTCTAGGTTAGGTCATGAAGGCCTTCCTTCTTCGTTACACGTTACAGGAATAGGAAGTCCTCCGCTAAGATATGGAGAGAATCCACATCAAGCAGCTATTTTTTATTCAGACTTATTGAGTACAACACCTTCAGTTTCAAATGCAGAACAAATACAAGGGAAACAGTTAAGTTACAATAATCTCCTTGATTTCGATGCAGCTTTAGCAATGGTTACTGAGTTTGAAGATCCGACAGTTATTATTGTTAAACATAACAATCCTTGTGGAGCTGCTAGTCATGACAGTTTGGTAGATGCTTATGATTTGGCAATAAGTACAGATCCGATGAGTTCTTTTGGAGGGATTATATCTCTGAATCGGGAAGTTGATGTTGAATTATCCAAAAAGATTATTTCCTCATTTAAAGAAGGAGTTATAGCGCCCTCATTTAGCTTAGAAGCACGTAAAATTCTATCTCAGAAAGAGAATTTAAGAGTATTAGAAACAGGGTCATTGGAAGATTATGAGAGAAGTTTTAGTTTACGTTCATTAGACAAAGGATGGCTTGTTCAGGAATCGGATGAAGCCACTATAGATATTTCAGATTGTAAAGTTGTGACTGAACGTAGCCCAACTAAAGAAGAATTGGATGGATTACAATTTGGTTGGAGAATAGTTAAGCATGTTAAAAGTAATGCGATAGTTTTTTCACGGCAAAAGAGTACTATAGGTATTGGAGCCGGTCAAATGTCTCGTATAGATTCTGTAAAAATTGCAACTTTTAAATCAATCCCTAATGCAAAAGATACCGTTATGGCCTCAGATGCATTTTTCCCATTTAGAGATGGAATTGATGAGGCAGCTAAAGCAGGAGTTACTGCAGTTATTCAACCCGGAGGTTCACTGCGTGACCAAGAAGTCATCGATTCTGCCAATGAGAATGGAATGGCCATGATTTTTACAGGAATGAGGCATTTTAAGCACTAATGGAAGAAATCTGGATATTTTGCGAAATGTGTGAAGAGGAATGCCCTCATAAAGTTCTAAAAAGCCGTACCTCTTCTAAAAAAGGATTTAATTTTCAAGGAGTTGTTACATGTTTAGAATGTAACTTTACAGGCCCAACTGAAATTAAGGAAGAACCACCTCTAGAGCTAAGATTGCGTATTTCAAATGATGAGAATACAGTGAATGGAGTCATAAATATAGATAGAGGAATTGTGATCAGTGTGGGAGAAACTCGTCCTCATCCAGATGGTTTAATTTTGGTTACAGGTCTTGAATTGGATGGTAAGCGCCCACCTTCAGCTTATTCACAGGATAATCCGATTGTATGGGCTAAAAAAGCAACACATGCTCGAGTTAGATTTGCAATACATGATGGAGAAGCTACAATTTCAGTTAAACAAGAGTTTGAATCTCAAGAAGAGTTCAGAGTAAGAGATACAGTTCGCATTGAGGGTCGAATGACAAGAATAAAGGCCATTAATCTACATGGAGGCAAGTTAGTAAATACAGCATATGCTTTAGAAATAGCAAGAATTACATGCTTTTATTTACCTGAAAAAGTTCCACGATCAAAGGGGTCTCGGTATAATGGAACAAGAAGTTGAAGCAAATAAAGAATTGCCAGATTCTGAAAGTATAGTTTCTAAAAATCATAAAGTAATTGCGAATAAAGATATTCTAAAAATCATATTTTCTCGAAAAACGGCACCACATGCATTTTCGCTATCTATTTTTTTGATTTTACTGGGTTTTTTCAGTAGGAGTTCTAATCAATTATTTACCGACTTGATTCTGGTTATGGGTTTTGGCTTTTCCTGGGGTTATTTAATAACTGCATTTTTAATGCGTTTTGATTCTGTAAAGCGTTATTCAGTTGGGAGTTATCGAAAGATTCTTTTAATTCCGATGAGCTTGTCTTCTTTAATTTCATTCATAATATACTATGCAATTGAATTTACAGAATCTGGGGAAAGCATACGAGATATATTGTCATTTATTCTAATTATTGTATTCACATTATGGCAATTCGCACAAGCATGGTGGATGCGCGTACCATTCAAGGAATTTGCTCTTAAAAAGATGGTTAAGGTAACTAGTCAAGACCATTCTAATTTTGGTAAATATATGAATGCCGTTTCTCCATTTTTTTGGGCTTTAATAGGTCTTTTCATATTTTTAATATTGGAATCCCAAGGACTTGTTTTCAGTATTACATTTAAGATTATTTGGTTTATCATGTTGGTAATTCTAGGTTCTTTAACATTTTATCTTTTAAACAGAATGAATTCGAAGAATTGGTCCGATCCTATGATTTCGGTCTTTTCAGGTTATTTTGCAATAGGTTATTGGAGTTTCTTAGCATATCATTTAGGGGTTATGCTTTACTCTAGAGAACGTCAGCCTAGCTTTGTATTCGATTTAATATTTATGATTATTACAATTATGTTAGTTATATATTCACTTTCAGCTCAGACGCTTCGTTCTGAAAAGCGGATAAATAATGGAGGTAGTAAGAAAATAAATATCATGAATCGTCATAATGTTATTCTGTATGCAATTTCTTTCACGGCAGCTTATGGGGCTAGTAGTTTCTTTCTTGCTTCAGGTGGAACTTCTTTTGTAAGTGATATTAGAAATGTTGGATTTATTTCACACTTGATAGTCATAGTTTCAGGAATTGCAGTGATATTGTTAGCCAATTATACTGCATTAGTTGGTAGAGGGCTAATAGATCAAGGTTTTGTAGATTCGATTCGCTCCCCAAAGCATAATTAATATCCTTTCTCTATATAGTTAATGAATTGGAGACTCTTACTAACATTAGATGCTGCCCGAGATCCCGAATTAGCTCCCCACGTTTATCTGTTATATTTACTTTTTTGGACTTTTTTTGTAGGCATTTTCGTTTTGTTTATTTTCCCAGTTATAGGAAATACAGCGGGTTTTTTTATAATTGGTGTATTGATGGCTACTTTTGTATCACTCATTTGGTATTTTCATAAGAATGGTATTTTTGCAGATTGATTTAAAAATCAATTTCAAGACGATTTCCAAATCCCTTTGAATTATCGATAAGTCTGGCCCAAGAAATGGTAAATTTGTACAAGTTAACTTTTTTTAAAGATTTTGATAGGGTTTCATTTTCTTCAATATATGGGAATTTTTCAAAATAAGTATTCCAGTCTTTTTGATCAGCTAATTCTATATTTCCTTTTAATTGTATTCCTTTAATAATTTCCCATTCGAGACCATCATTTTGTATGGTGACTGCACCCTTTCTTTCAACAAGCGAATTTTTTATATGTTCCGAGTTTGGACTGCTAACAAAGACTAAATAATCGCCTTTTTTTGTTTCCGCATAAAATACTGCAGCGGCAGAAATACCTTTTTTACCGACGGTGGCTAGCGTCATAGTATTGTGTTTTTCAAGATATTTTTTGATTCTTTCCATTAATATTTCAATTAGGCTTAAGTTTATAATATAGTCCGTGTGCCGCGTCATCCCCGCAGAGAGTTTACTCACGTGACAACACAATACGACGTACCTGGTGATCATTTAGTTGGCGCACTTGCTAACACCTTGAAGAGCGATAAAGCTATTTCACCTCCAGATTGGTCTAATTTTGTAAAGACTGCAGTTCACAAAGAAAAAGCTCCTACTCAACCAGATTGGTGGTATTACCGCACAGCTTCAGTATTGAGAAAGATTGGCGTCAATGGCCCAATCGGAACTGAACGCTTGGCAAAACATTATTCAGGATCTCGTGACAGGGGTTCAAAACCAAACAGAAGTCTTAGTGGGAGCCGTAAGATTCTTAGATCAATTATGCAACAGCTTGAAGTTGCCGGTTTCATAGTAAAATCAAAACAAGGTGGGCGTGACTTAACACCTAAAGGACAATCAATTTTAGACAATACTGCATTTGCAGTTAAGAAGAATTTACAAAAGGAGATGAGTTCGCTCAGTAAATACTAATGTCAAGCAGAAAAGTTTACGGTCAGAAATTACGTTTGAATAAATTAGTCAAGCGTAATCGTAGAGTTCCAGCTTGGGTTATTCAAAGAACTAATCGTAGGTTTACTAACCATCCTAAACGTCATTTTTGGCGTCGTGGTAAACTACATAGGTGATGAAATATGGCAGATGACGAATTAATGCAGGAGAGATTGTACACTATACCTTTGCGTAAATTGCATAAGGTCCCTCGAACTCGAAGAGCTCCAGTAGCTATGCGTATTGTTGAGGATTTTGTTACAAGACATATGAAACCTGAACGAGATGGTGAAGTTTTGACAAGAACTGCGGATGCACGCAGAGGAAGTGGCGAGGATAAGCAATTGTTCATCGACCCTCCAGTAAATCAATATATCTGGGCTAGGGGAATCGAAAAACCACCTTCTAAGGTTAGAGTCAGGGCTTTAAAATTTGAAGATGGCAGTGTAATTGTACATCTTGCTGAATAGGCATTATGGCATTAATTCAAAAGAATCTTTTCAATAGTCCTTATTCAGGAGTTTTTTGTGCTACTAATGATACTTTAACATTAATCCCTCCAGGGATACCTGAAGATGATATGCAAGCTATTTCTGAAGCTTTAGGTACTCAAAGTGAGGTGATAACTGTCGGAGGTAGTAGTGTCTTAGGAACACTACTGACTATGAATAATAAGGGCATTTTAGTTTCTAATTTGGTAACTTCTCTTGAAATAGAGAAATTTGAATCTATTTCAAAAAATTACGATTTGAAGTTTGGGATTCTATCTGATAGATCGAATGCAAACGGAAACAATTTTTTAATTAATGACAATGGAGGTTTTTGCAATGAGAATTTGAGTTCAAGTTCAATCAAATCAGCTGAAGAAGTTTTAGGTATAAAAATTAAGGCTCTTTCCTTGAATAAGATGGATACCTTGGGTATGATTGGATGTGTAAATAATAAAGGAGGTCTTTGTCACCCAGATATTTCAGATGAAGATAGATATACTATGGATAAATTGTTAGGCGTTCCAGTCATGGATGGTACAGTCAACTTTGGAATGCCTTTAGTCGGTGCTGGAGTCGTGTCTTCTTCTAATGGTGCAGTTTGCGGTCAACAAAGTACAGGTATAGAGTTAGGTCGTATTGAAGAAGCTCTTAAGTTGTTCTAATTCTATGGACAATACTTGTGATTGCGCCTATTTCAGTGTCCAATTCTAATTTTATATTCTTATTACTTATGTCGCAGTGATACTTTGAACTCTCTAATAGTTTATTAATATCTTTATTTCGTTTATCATCAATTACAAATATTAGGGATATTTTATTTTCTTTGGACAGGTTAGCAATTGTTTTGACATTTGTAATCTTTTTTTGTTCTGGTTTTGAAGTACAAATAATTATTTTACCAAAATTATTGGCAATAGGTAAGTTAGTAATTTCTAATCTACCTTTTTCAGCTAATGTTATTAATTTTTCACCTCCACTTCCTATGCTAGTTGCGGGTGCTATCTCTTTAGCAAAATCTAATGCACTACTATTTATCTGGAAATTAACTAAGGTTAAGTGGAAATTATATGCCATACAAATAGGGGCTATTTTTGCAATTAATCGTCGGTGCTTATCATTAAACTCTTCATTTTTTTTAGAGTTTATAATTATAATGTTTAAGGGGGGTGCCACAAGAGTGTCAGGGGAGTCCCTTTTAAGGGGGTTTATTCATGACATGACTGCTGATTTGAGGCCAAATATTGACCACTGAAAATAATGATACAATTTTGAAGATAAGCTTAGAGAAAGAGATGCGTAAATCCTATTTGGATTATGCAATGTCTGTTATCGTAGGGCGTGCACTTCCTGATGCTCGTGATGGCCTGAAACCAGTACATCGCAGGGTACTTTATGCTATGAAAGAAATGGGGTCTGGTTCTCGTTCACCATATAAGAAATCTGCAAGAATTGTTGGAGATACTATGGGTAAATATCATCCGCATGGTGACCAAGCCATCTATGATACAATGGTACGTATGGCTCAATCATTTTCCTTGAGATATCCTTTAGTAGATGGCCAAGGAAATTTCGGTTCAATCGATGGCGATAAAGCTGCAGCAATGCGTTATACAGAATCACGTTTAGCCACCATTGCAGACGCTGTTTTGTCAGATCTTGATGAAGAAACAGTTGTTTTTAGGGATAATTATGATGGTTCATTGAAAGAACCAACGGTCCTTCCAGGACTTTTACCTGGTCTTTTAGTGAATGGGTCTTCAGGAATTGCAGTAGGTATGGCTACAAACATGGCGCCTCATAATTTGTCAGAAGTATGTGAGGCTCTAAACTTATTGATGGACAATCCTTCAATATCGTTGGCTGAGTTGATGGAGGTATTGCCTGGTCCCGATTTCCCTACAGGGGGTACAATTATGGGTCGTAAGGGTATTTTTGATGCTTATAGCAAAGGGCAAGGCTCAGTAAAGATGCGGGGCACTGTAACGCATGAATCTACTGAAAAGAATGAATATCTCGTCGTAACTGAAATTCCATTCATGGTTCAAAAGAACCGTCTGCTCGAAGAGGTATCTAAAATGGTACGTGAGAGAAGAATTGAAGGTATTAGAGATATTCGTGATGAATCGGATCAAACAGGAATGCGTGTTGTTTTTGAATTAAAGCGTGATGCAGCTCCGATGATTGTTGAAAATCAATTATACAAACATTCAGTATTAGAAACAAGTTTTGCAATTAACAATGTAGCTTTGGTCAAAGGTCAACCTAGGCGAATGGGCTTGATAGATTTACTGGAAGTATATTTAGAACATCGTAAGGAAATAGTAACTAATAGAACTCAGTATCGATTGAAGAAAGCTGGAGAAAGGGCTCACATAGTCGAAGGACTATTGCTTGCAATTTCCCAGATGGATGAGGTCATTGCTTTCATCCGTGATTCAGCAGGGAGAGATGCCGTAATTGCTGGCCTTCAGACTACATTTTCACTTAGTGAAATACAATCTAAAGCAATAGCTGATATGCGGTTGTATCAATTATCGAGGCAAGATGCCGAAGAACGAAAAAATGAATTGGAAGAATTAAAAGCTACAATGGCTGAACTAAATTCAATTCTATCTGATCCTTCTAAAATTCTAGATATTATTAAAGAAGAGTTATCACAACTCAATGAAAAACACGGAGATCAAAGGAGAACTTCAATTTCGGATTTCGATGGGGATTTAGCTACTGAAGACTTGATTCCGCGTTCACAAGTAGTCGTAATGAGGACACATGAGGGATATATCAAGCGTGTTGATTTAGATGAGTATCAAGCTCAGCACAGAGGTGGCAAAGGGCGAATTGGAATTAAGGCTAAAGAAGGAGATTTTCCAGTTGAATTGTATTCGATGGGTTCCCATGATCATTTGCTCTTCTTCACGACTGCAGGTAGTATGTATTTCCTAAAAGCTTGGCAGATACCTGATGTTTCACGTTACTCGAAAGGAACTCCATTAGTCCAGCTTCTTCAAAAATTAGATGAGGGGCGTCAATCAAAAAATGAAAAGGTTCTTTGTATGTTGCCTGTGGCTAATTTAACTGGTGATGGGCACTATTTCTTATTCGCAACTAGAAATGGAATAGTCAAGAAAACTCGTTTAGAAGAATACTCTTCAAGGATTCAAAGGGCTTGGGCTCGTGACCAAGGTTTCAGGGCGATTACTCTCAAGGAAAATGATGAATTAATTGGTGTAGACATTTCAGAAGGTGATAGCCAGGTTATGCTTGCAACTAAGCTAGGGATGGCCAATCGTTTTTCAGAAGGTGAAGTCCGAATAGTTGGCCGTAATGGTCAAGGAGTAATAGGTATGCGTTTGAAAGATAAAGATGAAGTTATAGGTATGGCCTTAGTCAATGAAGAGGATATTTTACTAACTATTACTCAAAAGGGTTATGGTAAGAGAGCTAGCGCTGAGAATTATCGCCTTACAAAAAGAGGAGCTAAAGGAGTTAAAAATATTAAAGTGGATGATAAGAGCGGCCATGTTGTTGCGGCTTTTACTCCAGGCCAAGCAAATCAGATATTGGCAACAACGTCTTCAGGTAAGGTAATTCGTACACACATAGAAAGCATAAGGCAAATTGCAAGAGTAGGTAGAGGTGTCAAGGTAATGTCAGTTGATGCAAAAGAAACGGTTGTTGCAGTAGCTTTACATGATGAAGATGATGAGGAAAGAAATATAGATCCATCTCCTAATGATGAGGTTCCTTGTTCAGATTGTGATGAAGGTAAATTAGTTCTTAATGATAACAAATATGTTTGTGATACTTGTGGATTGATTAAGGATGCGTAAAATACCAGTAAAAGACATTAATATTAATCTGAATACAAAGTTATCTGAATTAATTTCTCAATTCAGTGAAGCTGGTGGTTTTGTAGCGACAAAAATAGCGACAGCCACATCCATCCTTCAGGACATGCAAAAAGGAAATTGCACTAAATTCATTTCATTTCCAGCAGATATAATGGCAACAGGTACTCGGGGTCTTCTTAGACAATTAATAGAGGATGATCTCATTGATGTCGTAGTTACTACTTGTGGTACTCTAGATCACGATATAGCTAGAATTTTGGCAGATTATTATCACGGAGATTTTTCTATGGATGATCAAAAATTACGTGAGGAAGGCGTCAATCGGCTTGGAAACGTTTTAGTTCCAGATGACTCTTATGGTATACCTATTGAAAAATGGGTTCAACCTATTTTAGAAGACTTGTATTCACAAAATAGTCGTTGGGTTCCGTGGAAAATATGGCGTGAAATAGGTCTTCGTTTAGCGGAAGAAAAAAGGGGTTCTGAGTCTTTTCTAGCTGCTTGTGCTCGAAAGAATGTTAAGGTCTTTGTTCCCGGCCCTACTGATGGTGCTGTAGGTTCACAATTATGGTTATTTTGGCAAGATCATAGAGATTTTACTTTAGATTTATTTGAGGAAGAAAATGAATTATCAGACATAGTTCATGAAGCTGAAAGTACTGGGGCATTGATGGTTGGTGGAGGGATATCTAAGCACCACACTATTTGGTGGAATCAATTCAGAGAAGGTTTAGATTATGCAGTTCAAGTCACTACTGCTCCTGAGTGGGATGGTTCTCTTAGTGGTGCTAGAGTTAGAGAGGCCGTTTCTTGGGGTAAAGTTCAACCTAAGGCAAGAAGAATAACTGTCGAAGGAGATGCCACAGTCATGTTGCCATTGATTTTGGGACCTTTATTGTGAGAGCTATAGTACGTGGCGTTTCAAAATCATATGAAAAGGCCTTAGCATCATTCTTTGGCAAGGGTCCAACCGATTTAGAAGAGGCAAAAGAGCAGCATTTAGCATATGTTTTGAAGTTAAGAGAATTAGGATTAACAGTTAGGGAACTAGATTCACATCCGGATTATCCCGATTGTTGTTTTGTAGAAGACCATGCAATTGTAGCTGGAGATTCTGCATTGATCACAAATGCAGGTCATGATTCTAGATTAGGAGAAAGACAAGCTATCGTCGAGGCTTTGGAAGCCGATTTAAAATTGGAATTGATGAATCCCGGAGGGCGGATGGATGGTGGTGATGTATTTCAGTTCGGAGATAAATTTTTAGTTGGTCACAGCGGCCGTACTAATAGAGAAGGCATTCAAAATTTGAAGGATTTTGTTGAATTCAGAGGCTTTGATCTGCACGTTATTGAGGTTCCTAAAAAATCCCTTCATTTGATATCAGTTTGTACTTCGCCTATGCCTGGTACTCTTATTGCTCCAGAAGGCTGGTTCAAATCGACAGACTTTCCTGAAGGAATAGAAATTATTTTAGTACCTAGTGATGAAGCTTATGGCGCAAATGTTATTTCATTTGGGAATGATGTTATGGTTTCTAAAGGCTATGAGAAGACCTCACAACTGTTAATTGAGAAAGGCCTTAATTTGCATCATATGGACATGTCTCAATTCAGAGCTGGTGATGGTTCATTGACGTGTCTTTCAGTAATTTATGAGTAACTATAATTGTTAATATAATCGTCTAATACAATAATTATCCTATGCCTATTATCAAAAGTCCTGCAAATATAGCTGAGTCTAATGGTAGATTAGGTATTCTTATGCCTGGTTTAGGGGCTGTAAGTACTACATTTATTGCTGGAACATTAGCCATCCGTAATGGTCATTCAAGTCCAATAGGTTCGATAACTCAAATGGGTTCGTTACGATTAGGAAAGCGAAATGAAAATCGAGAGGTAGATATCAAAGATTTTGTACCTTTGACTAAACTAGATGATTTAGTATTCGGAGGTTGGGATATTTTCGAAGATAATTGTTACGAAGCAGCCATAAATGCCGGAGTTATCGAGAAAGAGTTACTAGAACAGATTAAACCAGAATTATCACTTATTAAGCCAATGAAAGCAGTTTTCGATAAGAACTTTGTTAAAAAGTTAGATGGAACTTACATTAAATCCGTTAAAGGACACAGGGCTCGAATAGAGGCCTTAAGGCAAGATATTCGAGATTTCAAAAAACAAAATAATTTAGATAGGGCAGTCATGATTTGGTGCGGTAGTACTGAGATTTATCAAGAGCCTCACGATTCAGTTTATGGGTCCCTCGAATCATTTGAAAATGCCTTAGATGATGATAATACAATTATTGCCCCTTCAATTCTTTACGCTTATGCTGCGTTAAAAGAAGGAATTCCTTATGCCAATGGAGCGCCTAATCTATCGGTAGATTTTCCGGCAATGTACATGTTAGCAGCGAAAGAAAAAACTCCTATTGCTGGCAAAGATTTCAAAACTGGTCAAACTTTGATGAAAACTATTCTGGCACCTGGTTTCAAGGCCAGAAAATTGGGTATTGATGGCTGGTTTTCAACGAATATACTAGGTAATAGAGATGGGGAAGTTCTTGACGATCCTGAGTCTTTTAAGACTAAAGAGGTCTCTAAATTAGGTGTTCTTGAACAAATACTTGAACCTGAAAAGTATCCTGAATTATATGGGGATTTGTATCATAAGGTTCGCATCAATTATTATCCGCCTCGAGGAGATAATAAAGAAGGATGGGATAATATTGATATCAAGGGATGGTTAGGATATCCTATGCAGATTAAAGTGGATTTTCTATGTAGGGATTCTATACTTGCAGCTCCAATAGTACTTGATTTAGCTCTCTTTTTAGACTTAGCTAAACGTTCAGGAATGTATGGTATTCAAGAATGGTTGTCTTTCTACTTCAAATCACCAATGTGTAAGCCAGATTTACATCCAGTCCATGATTTATTTGCACAAAAAGCCAAGTTAGAAAATACACTTCGGCATTTAATGGGAGAGACACTCATTACAAATCTTGGTTTGGATTATTATTATGAGGACGATTAATGAAATCAGTCATAGTTGCAAAGTATGGATCTCCTGAGAATTTAGAAATTCAAGAATTACCAACTCCAACACCAGGGCCAGGTGAGGTTTGCATTCGTGTATCTAAAGCGGGGATAAATTTTGCAGATATACTTTCACGTATGGGATTATATCCTGGAGCACCTAAACCTCCATTTACACCAGGCATGGAAGTATCTGGAATTATTAGTGAAATAGGTCCAGATGTTGAAAAATATGAGGTTGGCGATAGAGTCGTAGGTTCAGGATCTAATGGCGGTTATTCAACACATATAATATCGAAAATTGAGGGGGTCTTTAAAATTCCAGATAATATTTCTTTTGAAGTTGCAGCTGCCTTTCCTGCAGTTTATCTTACTTCATATTTGATGATAATCCATCCTGGCGCTCTACAAGAGAATGAATCGATCTTAATTCACGGTGTTGCAGGAGGTATAGGCTTAGCTTCTATAGAATTGGCAAAAATTGCAGGGGCTAAAACCATATTTGGAACCTGTTCACCTGAAAAGCATGATTTTGTCAGAGAAAGGGGTGTTCTTCCAGTAGACCGAAATGATTTTTTGGCTGAAATAATGGATTGGACTGATAATAAAGGCGTAGATTTGGTTTTAGATCCTATAGGTGGTGAAAATTTGATGAAATCTTATAGATGTTTGGGTTCAGGTGGTCGAGTTTGTACTTTCGGAATTTCAGACATGGCACCAGGTAAGAAAAAAAATAGCTGGCATCGTTTCAAATCTTGGTTAACTTTTCCTAAATTTGACCCTTTAAAAATGATGGCTAGTAACCGTGGCGTATTTGGTATACATTTAGGACGTTGGAAAAATTTAGATACTCTCAACAAGGCAAGAAAAGATTTAATGAAGTGGATTGAAGAAGATAAGATACATCCTCATGTTGATAAGGTATTTCCAGCCGAACAAGTAGCAGATGCACATCATTATATCCAAGATAGACAAAATATCGGAAAAGTTCTACTAGACTTCGATTAATTCCAATTTTTTTTGGCATCTCTTTAAATTAGGGTACTATTTTGGTATATTATGTCTGATATCAATGTTAAATTGAAACATGATTCGAGTGATGCAGACACACTCTTCAAAATTCTTTTTGCTTCAATTAAGATTGGAGCTCCAGCATCTAAGAGGAAAATAGCAGATGTGGCAGATATCTCTTCGCAATTAGTTGATTACCATATAGACAAATTGGTAGCCAACGGACAAATGCTAATTGTCAATTCACAATACATGTCTCAAATCACATTTTCAGATAAAGCACTTTATAGATTTTTAAAAAATAAAATTATTACCCAAGAATTAGTGGATAAAATAGCAGATGGTATTGATTTTTCACAGTCAGAAGTGCAAGAAAATGAAGTAATTGAAGAAGCTATTTTGACCCTTCTTAAGCTGTTTACAATAGAGTTGAAAGAATGACGCCTCCAAATTTTTTTGGCATTCTTTTATATACGAAAAAGATTTTTTCATAGTTATGAGACGAAGACACATGTTAGGAACGCATGACAAAACCCTTTGCGGTTGGAATGTTACAGTTGGTGAGCTAACACAATTAAGGAAAATGGATAGCAAATATGTCAATTGTAAGCGTTGTATAGACAAATTGGATGATTTTTCAAGTGCGTTGTCTCTAGATTTAAATATAAAAAAAAGTACAGGAAATATTAGTAATGTCTAAAAAAATAGAAGTTTTTGGTAAGTCTATGAATGCCCCCCAATCAATCACTGGTCTTTCAGGATCAGTAGTAGCTCCAACAGGCGGAATTCCTTCCGGTATGTTTGCAATTTTTGCAGTAGTTATTCTAACCGTTTCTTTGGCTACATACTTGCCTGAAGACGTGTCTAATTCTAATCAAGGTTTAACAGAGGTTCAATCAACTTATTTAGAAAATATATTGTCTGATCGCTCTCGTTCATCTCCTATACTTTCTACATATGATACCTGTGGATTTCTTGAAATGGATTTAAAAGAACATTTGAAGGAAGAAATGCGTGTGAATTTAGGTACTGGTTCGTACTATTACGGTGGTTGGGGAATGGTAGATGACATGGTCATGGTCGAGGAGTTAGATATGGCAATGGATGATGGCGGTATGGATAATTCAGCAGTATCTACCTCCGGTTCTTCAGACAAAATTTCTTCTGGTCCGGAGCAAGGCGTTGATTACTCAGGAACTAATAATCAAGAACAAGGAATAGAGGAGGCTGATTTTGTCAAGACCGATGGATCCTACATATATCTCGTAAATGGCGGGTATCATGACTATGGCCAGTATCCCTCAGGTAAAGTGCATATTTTAGAAATTCCAGAGGCAGGTAATGTATCATATTTATCAAATATATCAATTGAAGGTTCTCCTAATGAAATGTTACTTGTAGGAGACAAGGCTGTAGTTTATTCCAATGTTTATGTTTACAGTTATTATGAAGAAGAGCACCCACTAGCTGATAATCTGAGAACAGAGTTCAGGAGAGAAAAGGCGGAGACTGTTACGGTTGTATCCGAAGACAAGCCATCTGAGCCTGTTGAGGTAGGTACAACAACTAGTGAAGGTAAATCCGGTTCTCGTTCAGATAGTGATGATGTTGAATCTGATGACAAAGAACCCGAAGAAAAACGTAAAGAAAATTGGGAGGACGAAGAATATTATTATGAATATTATTATCGAACAACATCGTTCACCAAAATCACAGTATTAGATTTAACCAATAGAAGTTCACCTCAAGTTTCTAAAGAACTTTACATAGAGGGAGATTATCAAACGGCTAGGGAATCAGATGGTACAGTTCGTATGGTCTCTTATGGTTGGATGGAAATATATGGTCTAAGAACTTGGTTAGATTTTTCAGATTA
>TARA_B110000196_G_scaffold43286_1_pt1 | contig 40488 bp, 35 predicted proteins | sample TARA_B110000196 | Tara Oceans TARA_B110000196 (sample SAMEA4397072) | marine metagenome | biome: Polar Biome; feature: [MES] marine water layer (ENVO:01000295) within the mesopelagic zone...; material: water (ENVO:00002006), including particulate matter (ENVO:01000060) such as...... | reverse complement strand
AAAGATTTTGAAGACGACACCATATCAAATGATGATTTGAAAGATAGAATAAAGCTATTTGCTGAGGAGTTTTCTATCATTGGGAAAAAGTTGATTAGTTAAGATTTTCAGTGACAAAAAAGGACATTAAGCCCATCCCTATTTCCAGTGCATTTTCATCAATATTAAAACGGGAAGTGTGCAAACCATGTGTAATTCCTTTTTCTTTATTAGCTGTTCCTAGTCGGTAGAAACAAGAAGGTACTTTTTGGGAATAATAGGAAAAATCTTCTGCTGTCATCCTTATTGGCAAAAGAACTACATTTTCTTCACCCAAATACTGCTTTGCGCATTCAATTGCCTTTTTAGTAAGTGGAATATCATTTTCCAAAAAAGGATAGCCTTTTCTAATCTCAAAATCAATTTCTACATTGTGTTTTTTGCCCAAATTTGAAGAAATCTCTATCATTTTTTTGTGTGCATTTGCTCGCCAATCTTCATCCATTGCTCGCAGGGTTCCCATCATTTTTACTTTATCGGGAACTACATTGGTTGAACCAATCCCTTCAATAAACCCAATAGAAAAAACAGAAGGCGTATCTTTTTGCATATCGAAATAATCGTATAAATCCGATACCAATTTGGAAGCTAATTTTATAGGGTTTTTATTTTTTTCAGGCAATGCCGCATGCCCTCCTTTTCCTAAAATTGTAATGTGCAACTCATCAGTAGACGCCATATACATACCAGCTTTAAAGCCCACTTTTCCTACTTCCAAATCAGGGAAAACATGCTGACCAAACATACCATTAACCTTAGGATTTTCCAAAATGCCTTCTGCAATCATCTGTTTTGCTCCTCCGGGAAGTCGTTCTTCTGCTGGCTGGAAAATAAATTTTACACTTCCCTCCCACTGGGATTGTACTGTATGCAATATTTTAAGAGTTCCTAATAAAGAAGCCGTATGCGAATCATGTCCGCAAGCGTGCATCACGCCATCATTTTTGGAACAATATTCCACCTCATTTTCTTCCTTGATAGGCAAGGCGTCAAAATCTGCTCTTAGAGCTGTGCAACTTTTTTCCGGCTTGTTTCCTTTTAATAATACGACAATTCCTGTATCGGCAATACCATCCTGAAAAGGAATACCCCAATCGGTTAAAACAGATTTGATATATTTGGAAGTTTCATATTCTTGAAAGGATAACTCAGGGTTTTGATGAATAGTTCGCCTTATTTCAATAATTTGAGGCAATAATTCTGCCGATATTTCTTTTATTTTTTCTTTCAAACTCACTTTCCAAAAATCATTTTTATTGATGCCACAAGCAACACTACACCAAAAATCTTTTGAAGCACAGCAGCCGATACACTTACCGCAAACTTGGAACCAAAATACCCTCCAATAATAAAAGTTACTGCAATAATAAGTGCAAATTTCCATTCCACAAAACCAGCTTTGTAATAGTTCATGGCGGCTAAAATTCCGATTGGAGGAAGCATTACTGCTAATGATGTTCCTTGTGCAGAATGCTGTGAAAGTCCTAGAAATAAAATTAGCATTGGAATCATAATAAGACCTCCGCCAATTCCTACAATTCCGCTTAAAATACCAGCTAAAATTCCGATTACAATAAGAATAATTATAGTAGTAATTGTCATATTTGTTTTTTTAGAAATCAAGGCCCAAAGATATATATAAAATACTTGGCAATACATAACCATCCTCCACGCCCCAAGCCCAATCGGCACGCAAGAAATAACCAAACAATCTGCTTCTTACGCCAAAGCCAAAACCGCCAACAAATGGGGTTTTCTGTTTGTCAATGGTAATGGTTACAGGGCCATTTTCAATTACTTCATAGTTGAGTTGGTTTGCCTTTGAAAAAGGAGTTGCCCCATTCCATGCAGTGCCAAAATCAGCAAAAGTTACAATCTGAAAATTATTAATAAAATCAGATGTAATGGGTCTTCTTAAAATATATTTGAAAAGTGGAACTCTCAGTTCGGTATTTAGCACAAAAAAACTGTTGCCATTTCTCACATTTTGGTGAAATCCCCTCATATTAGTAGCCAAAGTTTGATAGCTATAATTTTCGTTTTCCGCGACATCCGTTTCTTGGTTAAACTTTGGCATCAGCCATGCATCCACTCCTCCCATATAATAAAGCAATTTCTGATTTCCGAAAGAGGTGCTTGCCGCAACTCTGTTTGCCCAAATAATGGAATGACTTACTTTTTTATAATTCCTGGCATCCAGCCCTAGAATAATCATATCCGTTTTCGCATCTTCCAATAGGCGATAATATTCTGCAAAAATCTTGTAGCGCCCACCATTATATAGGTTCAGTCCTTTGTTTATGGTATTTTCAAAAACCACTTCACTTCTGAAGGTAATCCAATTACTGTAAGTGTTCGGTTTTATAAGATTAATGATGTCTGTTGACATGAAAACTTTTTTATCATTACGGAAACTAAGCGAACCCCTTGTGCTAAATACCTCATCAAAAGGCCAATTAAAAATACCTCTTAATTCGTAAGAATAGACTTGTTGCAGTGCATTGTCTTTTACCATATTGATACTTTGTCTTGAAAAAATATAGGATTTATCCAATCGATTTTTATTATCCAGAAAACTCAGCATGTAGCCATTACTTTTCAAATCTCCTGAAAGACGCACCCCTCCAATTATTTTATAATCCTCAAACAAATCTGCTGTTCCAACTTTTATTAAAGCATCAAAATCAGGATTCAAAAACAGTGGAATTTTATAATTTCTGTATGGCTGATAGGATTTTGTAATGTAGGAATTATCAAACTGACTAACGACATAATCGGTAGTAAAAGAAATAAAATAGTTCCGTGCTTTTGGTAATTTAGTTGTTTTTCTATTATCTGAAAAATGACTATTTTCTTTGTTACTGATTCGGTTGTTTACTTCATCAAATGTACCAAACTGATAATTATGAATATCCACTTTATTTTCCTGCCATAAAGAATCTCTATTAGATTTTTCCGGCTCAAATTCACTTTCTATTTTATTATTTTTTAGTTGCAAAAAGTAGGAATCCGTTAAATTAATATCTGATTTTTTAATTTTCCTACTCAACTTTTTATCATAAATACTATAGTTTCCATTTAGATAAAGCACCTCCACTAAATGCTTTGCTTTTGGTTTTGTGTCAAAGCAAATAATATCTCTATTGTAGTTTGTAAACGGAGAAATGGTAAAGTTTTTCTGATAAAAAACGCTTGTGTCTGTCTCTACTTTTACGCTATCTATTTTAACACTAAAACGATTGTTTAGGCCGTTTTCATCCGCCAAAAACCAATACAAATTATCTTTTATTGGCTTTGGGTTTGTTTCATTAATTTCAGGCGTATTGGTAAGGCGTAAAAGTTTTTGGCTTTCAGTTTTATAATTATACAAAAACAAATCGTTGGTTTTTTTATGGGAGAAAACCTGGCTTTCTTCATATAAAACATCACCTTTTCTGTTTGAACTGAAAATAATAAATTCGTTATTTGGAGAAAAACAAGGGTGCAAATCCAAGAATTTATCATTAGTGATATTGGTGAGTTTGTGCCCTACTACTCCAAAGGTAAAAATGTCCGTTTGGTTCTGCCTAAGAGCTGAGAGTAAAAGGATTTTCCCTTTTTTATCATAGCTCATACTCAGCACTTTTTGCAAATGTTGTAACTCAAATCTGTTTGTTTTTCTCTTTAAAATATCGTAATAGTTCATTTGTATCTTCCCTTTTTTCTCGGTGACGAATGCTATTTTTTTCCCTTTTGGCTCCCATGCAATTACCGGCACTGTTAGATCTGTAATTCTATCTAATTTGTGCCCAACAGAAACAATTTTTGTTTGTTTTTTAGTTTTCAAATCGTACAAATAAATTCTGTATTTCCCCATTTCATTGCTCACAAAAGCAATCTTATTTCCTTTGGGACTTATCTCTATTTGCGTGATTTTTTCTTGGCTTTTAATTTTTATCGGCAACTGATTGGAAGAAGGATATATTCCAGTTACATCCGTTTGAAAATAATATTCTAACCACTCACTATTTATCGTTTTTACTGACTTGCCCAACACAAACTGAAATCCGTTTTCAATATTTCTGCTAAGGCGAACCATATAAAGTAATTCGGCAACTGCCTGCTGCCCATAAGTATTACTGATATAGTGCCAAATAGAATAACCAGCAAGCACGGCATCTTCTTTTTCGAGATGATTGAAATTTTTAAAATCTTCTGTTCCAATTTTGTCTTTTACCCGGTTTTCCATCTGCATATTCCAAGGGTTAGCAATAAAAGCAACCAAGCCATCCACAAACCAATCTGGGAGATTCAAAAGTGTAGAGTTGGTAAATGCATCCGCCATATTGCCGCCATACATCATTTCATTAAGCAGAATTTTGGTTATTCCAGCAGCAATTTGTTTTTTTAGATGATTGTAATCTCCATCAAAATAAAGCAAAACTTTGGTCCCAACAATCTGAGTTTTTCCCCCAATATTATATTCATCATGCTGCTTGTATCCAATGTTGGATTGCTTAAAATCGGAGAAAGTGTTGTAAATTACAAACTGTATTCTTTTCTCTAATAGAAAGGATAATTGCTTTTGAATTTCTTTTAATTTTTGATGTGCACTCTTTGCGACAAAATGAGATAATGGTTTTCCTTCTCTATAATAATAAGTGTCGAACCGCTCATATTGGTAGCTTGTCCAATTAAATTCTTTGTATTGCACCCTGCTTTTCCCAAAATCGGTTTGCAAGCCATAATAAAATTGTGCCTCTGCCATTAGTGGTAGAAAAATAATACTTATTATAATGATAAAAAATCGCATTTTCTTTAAAATGTAAAGATAATAAAGTAAAAGAAAGGGGTATATTTGTATTTCTGATTTTATAATTAATGAAAATAAAACGATTTGTTTTTAATCCTTTTCAGGAAAATACTTTTGTGCTTTATGATCAAAGTAAGGGGTGCGTAATTATTGATCCGGGCTGTTATGAAAAAGCAGAGGAGAAAGAATTGGAGAATTTCATATCTGAAAACGGACTAAAACCAGTAGCCCTACTAAATACACATTGCCATATCGACCATATTTTGGGTAATCAATTTGTAGCAGAAAAGTGGGGAGTGGAACTACAAATGCATAAAGATGATTTACTGCTTTTAGAAAATGCTGGACAAATTAGCAAAATGTATGGGTTGGAGAATTATAGCGGTTCTCCCTATCCGAAACATTTTTTAAAGGATGGCGATACATTTTCGTTTGGAGAGAGCAAGTTGGATGTTATCTTTACTCCCGGACATGCTCCAGGTCATATTTGCTTTTATAGTGAGCAGCATAACTTTATAATTAGTGGGGATGTTATTTTTCAAATGAGTATTGGGCGTACAGATTTACCCTTTGGAGATTATGATACTTTGATAAATAGTATAACAAAAAAAATATTTCCACTTCCCGGACAAACACAAATCCATTGTGGACATGGCCCTTCCACTGTACTAAATTACGAAAGAGAACACAATCCGTTTTTGCAGTAAATGTTAGAATTTTTGCCTTAACCTTTTAAAAAGCTTAGAAGCAAATACAAAATCATTTAATTCTTGGTTTTCACTTGTCATTAAATCATCCTTATTTCCAGTCCACCAAATTTTTCCTCGATGAATAAAAGCAATTTTATCTCCAATTTCCATTACCGAATTCATATCGTGTGAATTTACAATTGTTGTGATATTATACTCCTCAGTAATTTCCTGTATCAAATTATCAATCAGAATGGCAGTTTTTGGGTCAAGCCCTGAATTTGGCTCATCACAAAGTAAATATTTTGGATTTAGTGCAATTGCCCTTGCAATAGCGACTCTTTTTTTCATCCCTCCGCTAAGTTCAGAAGGCAACAAATGATTTGTATTTTCTAAATTCACTCTATTTAGACAAAAATTTACTCTTTCCAAATTTTCTTCTTCTGATTTTTCAGCAAACATATTTAAGGGGAAGATGATGTTTTCTTGCACACTCATATAATCAAACAATGCACCTCCTTGAAATAGCATACCTATTTCTTTGCGTAAATCTTTTCTGGCTTTAAAATTCATTTCTCTGAAATTCCGCTCGTTATAGTTTACCACACCGCTATTCGCTTCATGCAATCCAATCATCACTTTTAATAATGTCGTTTTACCGGATCCACTTTCTCCAATTATCAAATTCGTTTTTCCAGGCTCAAATACAAAAGACACATTCTTTAAAACATGATTTTCTCCAAAATGCTTGTTTATATTTTCTACGCTTATCATGCCAATAATAATTGAGTAAGAATAAAATTAAAAATAAGCACTACCACACTACTATAAACCACTGCCTTGGTGCTCGATACGCCTACCTCTAATGCCCCGCCTTTGGTAAAATAGCCGTAATAGGAAGAAACAGAAGTGATGATAAAAGCAAAAACCACTGTTTTAGTAAGCGAATAAGTAATATAAAAAGGATTAAATTCGTGTTTTAAACCGTATAAAAAATCGGCTGTGGCCACATCAACCGAAATACTACCTAGCCAACCACCAAGCATACCTATCCCCATACTAATGATTACTAAAAAAGGGAAGAAGAACATGGCTGCAATAATTTTTGGAAGTATAAGAAAATTAGCAGAATTTACACCCATCATTTCTAGGGCATCAATTTGTTCAGTTACGCGCATACTCCCAATTTCTGATGCAACATTCGAGCCTACTTTCCCAGCTAAAATCAAGCAAATCATAGTTGGTGAAAATTCTAAAATCAAAGAATCTCTAGTAGCTAAACCAATTAAATATTTAGGCAGAAAAGGATTGTTAAGATTAAAAGCAGTTTGAATAGTTACCACCGCCCCTACAAACAAGGAAATAATAATTACAATCCCTAAGGAGTTTAATCCAATTTTTTCAATCTCTAAAATAATTTGTTTAGAGAAAATTGCTCTTTTTTCAGGGACGCTAAATACCCTGCGCAACAACATAAAATACTGTCCTATATTTTTTAAAGCGGTATACATTGAAAATAAAAGTATATATAATTTGTGAAATAAGCACCTAAACTATTGCTACTTTTATTTATTTTTGAATTTTCATTATGAATAAAACAAAACTCATATTAGTATTTTTATTTTTCTCTATTTTTATAACCTCCTGTTTTTTAAGTAAAAACAACAGTTGCGATTGCCCGAATTTCTCTAATAAAAAAGAGCAAAAACACAATATTTAAAATATCCCCGATTACTTATTTTAGAGTCATTCTAAATAACTAAATTTGCCGCATGCAAAAACTCTCTTGTATAGCAATAGGAAAGGAATATATCATTGACACCATAAATGATGCTGAATTGGCACAGAAACTTTTAGAAATGGGTTGTACGCCAGGAGAAAAGGTAGTTGTGGAGAGGAAAGCTCCTTTTAATGACCCAATTGCTATTGTGGTTTCTGGCTTTATGCTGAGCTTGAGGAAAGAAGATGCAGAGCAAATAATCGTAAAACAGCTGTAGATGGAAACTACAAAAATAAAAGTGGTACTAGCCGGAAATCCAAATTCTGGAAAATCCACTCTTTTTAATGCTCTGACTGGCCTTAGACAGAAAGTAGGAAATTATCCAGGTATTACGGTAGAGAAAAAAACTGGGATTTGTAATTTAGACCAAAATACAAAAGCAGAAATTACTGATGTTCCTGGCGCTTATAGCTTATATCCAAAATCCATTGATGAAAAAGTTGCCCAAGAAGTTATCTGTAACAGAGAGGATGAAGATTATCCAGAAGTAACTGTAGTGGTTGCTGATGCAACTAATTTAAGGCGATCTATTTTTCTGATAACTCAGATAATTGACTTAAAAATGAAAGTAGTTTTGGCTCTAAATATGGTCGATTTATCTTTAAAACAGGGCATTATTATTAATGTAAGTAAACTCTCTCAAGAGTTACAAATTCCTATTGTTGCTATTAATGCCAGAAAACAAGAGGGAATAAAAAACCTAAAAAAAGCCATTATTGAAGCTAATACACAAGAATCAGTAACTTCATTTTTTGATATCAGAACGCTTTTCAAAAATATTATTGAGGAAACAAACGATTTAAGAAAATCAGAAAATGATTACGGTTCATTCCTTGCACTTTGTATGCAGGAGGTAAATAGTAAAAATAAATTACACTCTGAATTAAATATTCTTAGCAAAGAACATCAGTTTATTCCTAGCAGAGCACAAGCACAAGAAACAATAAGAAGGTATAAAAAAATAGATACTGTTGTTGATTTTTGCAGTACAAAAACGCAAATAAAAAAAAATCGATCTATTACAAAATGGTTAGATGATGTCTTGATTCATCCTGTTTTTGGCTATTTTATCTTTTTGGGTGTTTTATTTCTAATTTTTCAAGCTATTTTTGCATGGTCGGCTTACCCAATGGATTTGATTGATAGTTGGTTTACAGACCTTTCCATTTGGGTTGCGGCAACTCTTCCATCAGGGGTTTTTAACGATTTACTTGTAAAGGGAATTTTGGCAGGGCTTGGTGGTATTATCATTTTTGTGCCACAAATTGCCTTTTTATTCGCTTTTATTGCTTTTTTGGAAGATACTGGTTATATGGCTCGTGTGGGCTTTATTACCGATAAAATGCTAAGGGTGTTTGGACTGAATGGCAGATCAATTATTCCTCTTTTAAGTGGAGCAGCTTGTGCTATACCTGCAATTATGTCTGCTAGAACTATTGCATCTTGGAAAGAAAGAATGATAACTATAATGGTTACACCCCTTATGAGTTGTTCGGCTCGCCTTCCTGTTTACACCCTAATTATTGCCATGATAATTCCTTCCGAGCAAAGTTGGGGACCATTCAATTTGCAAGGACTGGTAATGATGGCTTTTTATTTGCTCGGATTTTTAGCGGCTCTTGGGACTGCTTTTATCATGAAATTTATTCTCAAAGCAAAAGAGAGAAGTTTTTATATCATGGAAATGCCATCTTATAAAATACCGGATTGGAGAACCGTAATTTATACCATTATTGAAAAAGTAAAAGTATTTTTGTTTGATGCTGGAAAGGTGATTATTGCCATCTCGATTATTCTTTGGTTTTTGTCCTCCTACGGCCCTGGGAATCGCTTTGAGAAAATTGAAACCAAATGGGCTGGGCAAGAAAATGCCGAAACACATATTGCTGCCGAAAAATTAGAAGCATCCTATGCTGGCATAATTGGGAAAAGTATAGAACCTGCCATCAAGCCATTGGGCTTTGATTGGAAAATTGGAATAGCACTTATCACTTCATTTGCGGCAAGAGAAGTTTTTGTTGGCACCATGTCAACTATATATAGTGTGGGGGATAATTCTAATATTCGGACCATTCGAGAAAAGTTAGAATCTGTTAAAAACCCAGATACAGGCAAGGCATTTTTTACAACTGCTGTTGGAATTTCTCTGATGCTTTTTTATGCTTTTGCTATGCAGTGTATGAGCACGCTTGCAATTGTTAGAAGGGAAACCAATAGTTGGACCTGGCCAGCAGTTCAATTTGTATATATGGGAGCGCTCGCCTATCTTTCCTCTTTTATTGCTTATCAGTTATTAAGTTAATGGATAATTTTGAAAACCATATACCAAAAGCAAGTATTCCTTTAATCAAAAAGTGGATTAAGGAATTAAATATTTTAGTGAAAATTAAAAAAAGTAGAAATACTAAATTGGGGGATTTTACAGTAAATAAAAAAGAAGAATACCTAATTAGCATTAATAAAGACCTCAATAAATATGCTTTCCTCATCACTCTTACGCACGAAATAGCCCATGCTTTTGTTTGGGAAAAACACAAACGAAAAGTAGCTCCACATGGAATAGAGTGGAAAATTACTTTTAAAGAAATGATGCTAAATTTCCTAAATGCTGATATTTTTCCGGATGATTTACTAAGACCCCTAAGCAAGCATATCAAAAACCCAAAAGCTTCTACTGTAAATGATTATAATTTAAGTGATATGTTGAGAAAATATGACAGTAATAAACAGCTAATCTTATCAGAAATACCTGATGGGAGTGTTTTTTCTACCATTAGCGGAAGGCAATTCGTTAAGCTAAATAAATTACGAAAAAGATACAAGTGTAAAGCTACTGATTCCAATAAAATCTATTTGTTTAATCCCTTAGCAGCAGTTGCTTTATTGGACAATAAATAGATTAAACTTTTGTTGTATTTTTGGGAATTGAAAAAAGAAATTTGAAGATGAAAAATAATTATGCAGTAATAATGGCAGGAGGCATTGGCTCCCGTTTTTGGCCAATGAGTAAAGCAAGCCGTCCTAAACAATTTATTGATATTTTAGGAACAGATGAAACGCTTATTCAACAAACTTTCAGAAGATTGAGTAAGATTTGCCCAAATGAAAATATCCTCATTGTAACAAACAAAAATTATAAGGATTTGTGTTTGGAACAACTCCCAAAAATAAAAGAAGAAAATATATTGTGTGAACCATGTATGCGAAATACTGCACCTTGCGTGGCCTATGCAGCATTCAAAATACACAACCAAAATCCAGAGGCCAATATGATTGTAGCACCTTCTGATCATCTGATTACAAATGAAGATGAGTTTGTAAGGGTGGTGAAAGAAGGGATGCAAGCAAGTGCTGAAAATGATATCCTTCTAACTATTGGAATTTTGCCAAGCCGACCAGATACTGGCTATGGATACATTCAATTTAATGAGAATCCTTTGGATAGTAATACAACCATAAAAAAGGTGAAAACATTTACCGAAAAACCAAATCAGGAGTTGGCCTTGCAATTTTTAGATAGTGGTGATTTCTTGTGGAATTCAGGAATATTTATTTGGAGTGCCAAATCAATAACATTAGCATATCGTAAGTATTTGCATGATATGTATGCTGTTTTTGAAGAAGGAAAAATATACTATAATACCAATAAAGAAGCTGAATTTATTGATAGGGTTTTCCCAGGGTGTAAGAATATTTCTATTGATTATGGTATAATGGAAAAAGCAGATTGTGTCTATGTTTATCCTGCTGATTTTGGTTGGAGCGATTTAGGGACATGGGGCTCTTTATATACGCATTTGGATTTGGATAAAAGCCGAAATGCCGTGCAAGGCAATAAGGTATTGTTGTATGATTCAGTAGATAATATTGTGAAAATGCCCCATGATAAAGTTGCTGTATTGCACGGACTAAACGGCTATATTGTAGTAGAAAATGACGGCACTTTGCTTGTTTGCAAAAAAGAAGATGAGCAAAAAATCAAGCAGTTTGTGTTGGATGTAAAAAAGAAAAAAAATAATTAAAACATTTTCAGCACATATCTTCTGGTCGTACCCAAGCGTCAAATTCTTCAGCAGTCAGGTAACCCAAATTAACACTTTCTTCTTTTAAAGTTGTCCCATTTTGGTGTGCTATTTTAGCAATTTTTGCTGCTTTCTCATACCCAATTTTAGTGTTTAGTGCTGTAACCAACATTAAGGAGTTATCCAAGTTCTTTTTTAAATTATCATGGTTAGGCAAAATTCCAGACACACAATTTCTTTCAAAAGAAATACAAGCGTCAGCAATCAATCTGGCAGATTGTAAAAAATTAGCCGCCATTAGAGGTTTGAATACATTTAGTTCATAATGTCCTTGCATGCCACCAACTGTTATAGCTACATCATTCCCCATTACTTGCGCACAAACCATAGTTAGTGCTTCTGCCTGTGTTGGGTTTACTTTTCCTGGCATGATGGATGAACCTGGCTCATTGGAAGGAATGATGATTTCTCCTATTCCACTTCTTGGTCCTGAGGATAAAAGGCGAATATCATTTGCAATTTTATTTAAGGAAACTGCTAATTGTTTAAGCGCTCCATGACTTTCTACAATGGCATCATGTGCAGCAAGTGCTTCAAACTTATTTTTAGCACTTACAAATGGAAGCTCTGTAAAATCAGCAATTTTTTTTGCGACTAAATCTGAATAACCATCAGGAGTATTTATTCCAGTTCCTACCGCTGTTCCTCCTAAAGCTAATTCTGAAAGGTGATCCAATGTATTATCTAAAGCTAGTAAACCATGATCCAATTGCGACACATACCCTGAAAATTCTTGTCCTAAAGTAAGTGGAGTGGCATCCATCAAATGCGTTCTTCCAATTTTCACCACATTAATAAACTCTCTAGCCTTAATTCTAAGAGCATTGCTTAATTGTTCCACATCAGGAATAGTGTTTTCAATTAGCATCTTATAGCAAGCAATATGCATTCCTGTTGGAAAAGTATCGTTTGAGCTTTGCGATTTATTTACATCATCATTAGAGTGTATTGTTTTTTCAGAATCTTCCAATTTTCCTCCAGCAATTACATAGGCACGATTGGCAATTACTTCATTTACATTCATATTACTTTGGGTGCCGCTTCCTGTTTGCCAAATTACAAGTGGAAACTGATCGTCATGCTTGCCTTCCAGAATTTCATCACATACTTTTGATATCAAATCTCTTTTTTCTTCAGAAAGAACACCCAGTTCACAGTTGGTATGGGCTGCTGCTTTTTTAAGGTAAGAAAAACCATAAATAATTTCGAGTGGCATAGATGCTTCACTTCCAATTTTGAAATTATTTATACTCCTCTGGGTTTGTGCTCCCCAATATTTTTCGGCAGGGACTTTTACCTCTCCCATTGTGTCTTTTTCTATTCTATAATTCATAGCGAAATTGTTTTGATAGTTTTATTTCTTGTTGTTTCTTTGCCTGCAAAGTTAATGATTATGAAATTTCTAGGATTCTTAATATTTTTATTTGTTTTTTTGATGGCTTTTTGGGCTATTATTTTCTTGGCATCTGTCATTCCTTATATGATTTTTGTTTGGGCAAAGGAAGGTAAACTAGAAAACGAACAAATTCCATCTTAAAGCAGTAAATTTAATACTTTTTCAGGAGGTCTGCCAATAATTGCTTTGCCATTTTTAATAACTATTGGCCTTTCAATCAGTTTCGGATTCTCCATCATTGCATTTATTAACTCCTGATCAGTCATTTCCTTTGCTTTATAATTTTCCTTCCAAATTATTTCATTAGTTCTAATAAGTTCAATTGCTTTTATGTTTAGCATTTCTAAAATTGATTTCAAATCTTTAAAAGAAAGACTCTCTTTTAAATATTCTATTATTTCAACTTCTTGTCCGTTTTCTTGAATTAGAGCAAGTGCTTGTCTGCTTTTACTGCATCTTGGGTTGTGGTATATTTTCATTTATTTATTAGTAATTGGAATTTTTACATTGCTACACTAATTATTTCTGTCCAAATTCCATTAAATACGCTTTTATAAAAGCATTTAAATCTCCATCCAATACTGCATCTGGATTTGAAGATTCATAATTTGTTCTTAAATCTTTCACCATTTTATAAGGATGCAAAACATAATTTCTGATTTGTGAGCCCCATTCAATTTTTTTCTTATTTCCTTCTAATTTATCTTTTTCTTCTTGTTTTTTTCTTAGTTCTAATTCATACAATTGAGATTTTAAAAGTTTTAATGCTTTGTCTTTATTTTCTAATTGCGAACGCGTTTCAGAGTTTTCAATAATAATTCCTGATGTCTTATGTTTCAACCTCACTGCCGATTCAATTTTATTTACTCCTTGCCCTCCAGCACCACTTGAACGAAAAGTATCCCATGAAATTTCAGAAGGATCAATCGTAATGTCAATACTATCATCCGCCAAAGGATAAACAAAAACAGAAGCAAAAGAGGTGTGGCGTTTGGCATTGGAATCAAAGGGTGAAATTCTGACCAATCGGTGAACTCCATTTTCCCCTTTTAAATGACCAAAAGCAAAATCGCCATCAAATTCAAGAGTAACAGATTTGATGCCTACCGGCTCTGCTTTTTGCAAATCTAACTCTTTCACTTTATATCCATTTTTCTCTCCCCACATCAAGTACATTCGCATTATCATTTCTGCCCAATCTTGACTTTCCGTTCCTCCTGCCCCAGGATTTATGGTTAAAACTGCTGGTAATTCATCCTCTTGGGCACTGAGCATATTTTTAAATTCCAAATTTGCAATAGATGCTAATGCTTTTTGATGTTGCTTCTCTAAGTCTTCTTCACTTGCCTCATTTTCATTATAAAATTCTTGCAAAACCCCAAGCTCATCCAATTCATTTTCAACCATCTTATAAGTGTTTACCCAAAATTTAAGCTTGCTGATTTTCTTTAAAGTAAGTTGGGCTTTATCAGAATTATTCCAAAAATCAGCATCATGGGTTAGCTTTTCCAAATCTTGAAGTTCTAATTGTTTTTCTTCAATACTTAAAAACTTAAATAGATCTTCCTTTCTTCTATTTAATACTGAAATTTGTTGGTCGGTAATCATTATTCAAAAGTAATTATTTATCTGACATTTCCTTTAATTTTTCCCAAACCAAATTGGATTCAAATCCTCTTTTTATTAAATAATTTCCTAACTTAGTTTGTCGCTTGAAATGGTTTTTCTCTTTAATCAATCCGTTTTTCTTTTCTGCCTGATTTTCCAATGCTTTTAAATACTCCTTTTCATCAATTTCTTCCATTCCTTTTTTGATACAAACTGACGAAATATTTTTCATTTTTAACTCAAATTTAATTTTTCTTCTTCCCCATTTTTTTATCCTGAACTTTCCTCTGCAAAAAGAACGAGAAAATCGTTCTTCATCAATAAAACCATCATTTATTAACTCTATCATTATGATGTCCTTAGTGTTTTCTAAAAGCCCCCATTCGGTCAATTTTTGTCGCACATCCCATTGGCATCTGTCTTGCAGGGCACAATAATTTTTTATTCTACTTATTGCCTCACTTATTTTATAAACTCTTTTGTTTTGCACCGACTCAAAAATACATATTCTTTTACTTTTGCAATATGAAAAATAAAAAAGCAATCAGCTTACTTTTTCTTTCCAATATTATTTCTGGCTTTGCCCAAGGCATTAGTATGATTGCCATTCCATGGTATTTTGTGGAAGTGGTGGAGCGGCCAGAAGTATTTGCCACAGCATACATCATCATTACCTTTGCTACTTTGTTTTGGGGCTTGTATGCCGGAACTTTAATTGATAGATATTCACGAAAAACAATTTTTATTATTACGAATGTAGTTTGCGGGCTAATTGTTGGAGGTGTTGCTATTTCAGGATTCTTCACTAGTAATACGAACGATTTATTAGTGATTTTAGTATTTGCTACTACCATTTTTAACTATAATGTGCACTACCCAAATCTTTATGCTTTCGGTCAAGAGATTACGGAAAAAAGGAATTATGGAAAACTAAATTCCTACATAGAAATTCAGGGACAATCTACTAGTATTTTGGCTGGGGCATTTGCAGCCCTTTTGCTTACAGGCACAATAAATAAAACCATGAATTTGGGCGGATTTACCATTACTTTCCCATTTGAGATCCAGCCCTGGGGAATTCATGAAGTATTTCTGATGGATGCCATTACTTACATTTTTGTTATCCTGATTTTTATGCAAATAAAATACAGTAGAATAGTAACGGATAAATTGGAGGTTGGCACCTTATTTAGTCGGTTAAAAAATGGCGTTCTTTACCTAAAAAAGAATCCTCTTATTTTTCGTTTTGGCCTGACTTCATACATGCTTTTTGCATTCCTTTTGGTAGAAATACATATTTTATTGCCTACTTATGTTCATGACTTTTTACAAGGGAAAGGCGACATTTACGCCTCAGCAGAAGTGTATTATTCCTTAGGGGCAATTTTAGCAGGGCTGTTTGTAATTAGGGTATTCAAGCGTTTTAACTCTGTTATTGGTATCATCATTTTAATGTTTTTTGTGGCAATTGCTTTTGCCGGAATGTCCTTTTGTAAATCCCTTTGGTATTTCTTTATTGCAAATCTAATTTTAGGATTAACCAATGCCGGAGTAAGGGTGCTAAGGACAACTTATCTTTTTAATCATATTCCCAATAATGTAATGGGACGAACAAATTCGGTTTTTAACTCCTTAAATATTATGGTTCGTATGTGCTTAATTGGGCTTTTTGCATTGCCATTTTTTACTACAGAAGATAATATTCGTTTTGGCTATTTGGTAGGAACCGCCATGATTTTATTGGCTATTATCCCTTTACTTTTACAATATAAAGCACTAGTAAGTTTAGGAAAAACAGAAAGGGATTAACCCTTTACAATACTGTATTGCAGAAGATGCAATCTATCGTCAGAAGTGATTTTAATAAGGCGTTTATATTTAAAACTCCACTTCATGCCTTTTGAAAATACGCCTTTATTGATGTGACTTGCAATAAAAGGATGAGTAGAAATTCTAATCTTTCCGTTATCTGATTTTTCAACTAGATTTTTAATCTTATTTTCGATAGTCTCTATTAGCAGTAAGCTGGAATCAATTTTACCATTACCCACACACATTGGGCAATTCTCTCTTGTATCGATATTCATTTCTGGGCGTACTCTTTGGCGTGTAATTTGAATTAAGCCAAACTTTGAAGGGGGGAGGATATTGTGTTTTGCTTTATCGTCCTTCATAAATTCACGCATTTTTTCAAAAAGTAGTTTGCGGTTTTTAGCATTATACAAATCAATAAAATCAACTACAATTATTCCGCCCATATCTCGCAAGCGGAGTTGACGAGCAATCTCTTCTGCAGCACCTAGATTAACTAGAAGAGCATTTTCTTCTTGGTCTTTTTTGGAATCTACTTTTTTACCGGAATTAACATCTATCACATGCATGGCCTCTGTATGTTCAATCACAAGGTAAGTGCCGTTTTTCATGTTTACCGTTTTACCAAAAGCTGCTTTTATTTGTTTGGTGACATTAAAATTTTGCAAAATGGGGGTTTTTGATTTATAAAGTTTTAATATTTTCTCTTGTTCAGGAGCAATACTTATTAAATAATCTTTTAGTTCTAAATACAAATCTTTGTCATTGACATGAATACTATTAAACCCTTTACTTAAAATATCTCTTAAAATTGCTGTTGATCGATTAAGCTCTTTCAAAATAATTTGAGGTGCTTGTGCGTCTTTAAGTTCTTTAAAAGCACTTTGCCATTTCTTGTATAAAACTTTAAGATTTGAATCTAACTCAATTACTTTTTTTCCCTTAGCAACCGTTCGGACAATCACGCCAAACCCTTCTGGCTTTATGCTTTTTAGAAGACGTTTTAATCGCACTTTTTCTTCTTGTGATTTTATTTTATTGGAAAGAGATATCTTATTGGAAAAGGGAAGTAGAACCATATTTCTTCCGGCAATTGAAATTTCAGCTGTAAGGCGTGGACCTTTTGTTGAGATTGGCTCTTTGGATACTTGTACTAAAATCCTGTCGCCTGATTTGAGAACATCTGTAATTTGCCCGGTTTTATCAATCTCTTTTTCCTTACGGAAATTTTTTAATGAAGCGGTATTGCTTTTTTTTGCAATGGTCTTTTGTGTAAATTTCTTGTAAGAATTCACATTAGTCCCCAAATCAAGATAGTGTAAAAATCCATCTTTCTCATATCCTACATTTACAAAAGCAGCATTTAGTCCGGGCACTACTTTTTTTACTTTCCCTAAATATATGTCGCCAACTGAGTAGCTATTATTATTGTTTTCCTTATGGAGTTCAATTAGGTGTTTGTCTCGCAAAAGTGCGATAACTACCTCAGATGGCCTAGAATCGATTATAAGTTCAAAATTCATGGCTTGTATGATTAAATATTAATAGAAAAAAATAATATTACTTATTTTTATGTCTATTTTTTCTCAAACGCTTTTTGCGCTTGTGAGTGGCCATCTTATGTCTTTTTCTCTTTTTTCCGCTTGGCATGCTATAATTTTTTAATTTCTTTTATTCAGAATTTATTTCTGATTTATTTTTTTATTTTATACTTTCCTTTATCTGCTTAACAAAAACTTTTGCTGGTTTAAAAGCTGGAATATGATGTGCAGGGATAATAATAGTTGTATTTTTTGAAATATTTCTTCCTGTTTTTTCTGCTCTCTTTTTAGGCTTGAATGTTCCAAATCCTCTTAAAAATACGGATTGATTATTGGTAACTGATTCTTTAACTTCCACCATAAATGATTCTACTACTGCTAATGCTGTTACTTTTTCAATACCCGTTTTCTCTGATATCTTACTTACTAACTCTACTTTTGTCATTCTTTGTTATTTTTTTGTTTTTAGTATAATAATCTTTATTCTTGCTTTTTACAAGAGCGCGCAAATATATCAACTATTTTTGAAAGAAGTTGCACTACGAATGGTCTTTTTTTATCAATTACTAATTTAGTTTTCAGTACTTTATGAGTTTCTCTGCACAAATACTTTGCTGGTTTGACAAAAACAAAAGGGTTTTGCCTTGGCGTAATGACAAAGATCCATATCAAATTTGGCTTTCAGAAATCATTTTGCAACAAACTAAAGTAATACAAGGATTGCCTTATTACAACAAATTTATTCATGCTTTTCCTACCATAAAACATTTAGCAAATTCCTCAGAAGATGAGGTGTTAAAACTATGGCAAGGATTGGGTTATTATTCCAGAGCGAGAAACTTACATTATACGGCAAAGGAAATTGTAAAAAAATACAATAGTGTTTTTCCAAAGGATTATAAAACAATTCTGAAACTAAAAGGGATTGGCCCTTATACAGCAGCAGCCATCACCTCTTTCGCTTACAATTTGCCTTATGCTGTGGTTGATGGCAATGTAATCCGACTTTTAAGCCGATATTTTGGTATCCAAACATCTTTTGATAGTAGTAAAGGGAAAAAAGAATTTCAATTATTAGCAGAAGAGTTGCTTATAAAAGAAAAAGCAGGAAAAAATAATCAGGCAATAATGGAATTTGGAGCCTTACAATGCGTCCCAAAATCCCCAAATTGTAGTATTTGCCCTTTGCAAAATGAATGTTTTGCTTTTAACAATAATTTGGTTTTTCAACTACCAAAAAGAGCAAAGAAACTTAAAATCAAAAAAAGATTTTTTGACTTTTTAATTATTACTCAAAACGACAAGCTATTTATTCAGAAAAGAAAAAAAGGAATCTGGAAAGGGCTTTATCAATTTCCCTTAATCGAACATGAAGAGGTGAAATCAGAAAGGATAATAAAAACTTCTGATACTTGGAGAAACATGTTTGAAGGCGCTACAACAACCATCACAAAAATATCTCCCCAAATCAAACACCAACTTACACATCAAACAATTTATGCAAGATTTTGGCATATTGATGCAAATATTCTCCTGCCTAAAAATACAAATTGTATCAGAAAAGAAGAATTAATACAATATCCTATCCCTAAGTTATTAGAAAAATATCTTAAAAATATTGGAATCATATAGCTATTTTACTACATTTGTTATCTACTAAAAAACAATTATTATGGCAGGCGTAAATAAAGTAATCCTTATCGGGAATTTAGGGAAAGATCCTGAAGTTAGATACTTAGATAGTGGCGTTGCAGTAGCTAATTTTTCATTGGCAACCACCGAAAGTTATAAAAACAAAGAAGGAGAAAGAGTAAGCCAAACCGAATGGCACAATATAGTGCTTTGGAGAGGATTGGCTGAAGTGGCTGAAAAGTGGCTGAAAAAAGGGTCTTCTGTTTATATTGAAGGAAAAATTAGAAGCCGTAAATGGGAGGATAAAGAAGGAAATACCAGATACACTACTGAAATTTTAGCGGACAATATGACCATGTTAGGCAAAAAAGAGGATAGTTCTGCTGAAAAAACAGAAACAACTCCTGAACAAGAAAGTATCCCTCAAGAAGAAAAAGGAGACGATTTACCTTTCTAGATAAATAACACCAAAATTGGAAGAAGAATTTAGTCCGCTTTTACTTAGCATCTTTTTTGATATCACATTACAGCCAATATCAATCGGTATTGCGCTTAATTTTATCGTCATCTTACTAATGTTATTTTGCTCCGCCCTTATTTCTGGTGCTGAAGTAGCCTACTTTTCCTTAACACCAAATGATGTTGAAGATTTAAATCAGGAGAAGTCAAAAAAAGCATTATTGACTTTAAAACTTCTTGAAAAGCCGAACAAGCTTTTAGCCACAATACTTATCACAAATAATTTTATAAATATTGGGATCATTATATTATCGACATACTTAACTGCAAGCATTTTTCAATTTCCAGAAAATTCAATTATGGAATTCATGTTTCAAATTGTTGTTATCACCTTTGTAATTGTTCTTTTTGGCGAAATTACTCCAAAGGTATATGCCAACAGAAATGCACTTTGGTTTAGCAAATGGATGAGTATACCTTTAAATTTAAGTAGTAAACTATTCTCCCCACTTAGCTATTTACTTACTTCAAGCACTGCTTTTATCGACAAGAGATTAAAACGAAAAAAAGAAGTGGTGTCAATGGATGAAATAGCAGAAGCATTAGAATTAATTACTGAAACGGATCCGAATGAAGAAGAGCAGAAAATATTAAAAAGCATTGTTGAATTTGGTAATATTGATGTGAAAGAAATTATGAAATCAAGAGTGGATGTTGTTGCGATTGAACAGAAGCTGCTTTTTGAAAAAGTGATTGAGTTAGTTGTCGATTCTGGTTTTTCACGAATTCCCGTTTACAAAGAAAATTTTGATGATGTAATCGGGATTTTGTATGTAAAAGACTTAATCTCCCATTTGGATCAAAAAAGTGATTTTAAATGGCAAGATTTAATTCGATCTGCCTACTTTGTTCCAGAAACAAAAATGATTAACGATTTGCTAAAAGAATTTCAGGATAAAAAAATTCACTTAGCCATAGTAGTTGATGAATACGGAGGCACCTCAGGAATCGTAACATTGGAAGATATTTTAGAAGAAATTGTTGGAGATATTACGGATGAATTTGATGATGATGGCAATTTCTTTTCCGTATTAGATGAGTATAATTTTATTTTTGAAGGAAAAATATCATTGAATGATTTTCTAAAAACCGTAAAAGGAGAAACGGATTATTTTGATGATGTAAAAGGGGATTCTGACTCCTTGGCAGGACTTATTTTAGAATTAAAAGGGGTAATCCCAAACAAAGGGGAGGTTATTAAGTTTGCGCCTTATATTTTTACAATAGAATCATCCGATAGTCGAAAAATAAAACGAATAAAAGTTCAAATCAAAAAAGATGAATAAGACGATTAGCATTTTTATTTTAATCTTTTTTTTCGCTTGTCAGGAGAATTACACCCCAAAACCAAGAGGGTTTTTTAAGCTCTCATTCCCCACAAAAAACTATCAGCAATACGCACAGAATTGTCCTTTTACTTTTCAATTTCCGAACTATTCAAAAATTGACACCTTTGAAAAAAAGTGTTTTTTCAATTTGCAATTCCCTGACTTTAAAGCGACTTTGCATCTAAGTTATTTTCCTCTAAATAACAATTTGCATGAGCATACAGAAGAATCAAGAGCATTGGCGTACAAGCATAGCATAAAGGCAAATGCCATTAGCGAACAGCCATTTATCGACAGAAAAAACAATGTTTTTGGATTGGTGTATGACTATGAGGGAACAACTGCTACTGCTTTGCAATTTTACCTTAGCGACAGTACAACTCATTTTTTTAGAGGGGCACTTTATTTTGATACAGAAGTAAATGATTCAATTGCTCCTGTTTCCAATTTTTTACAAGAAGATATAAAATACCTTATTGAGAGTTTTCGCTGGAAAGAAAAATTAGTCCAGTAGTAGCTAGTAAAACCAAAACTGCTACAAGCTGATGCGCCACAGCAAAAAATATAGGTACTCCAAAAAGTAAGGTGATTATTCCTAATACAATTTGCAAACTAATTATTGCAACAAGAACCAATGTAGCTTTTTGTAAAAAAGTATCTTTTGCTTTTTTCCAGATATAAATTGCAAAAAAGAAAACAAACCATGCAAACAATCTATGGAAAGCTTGTATGTCAAACCCATTATTTAATAAATTAAAATCGGAGGAATTTCTAAGAGTGTAACCAAATAAACTTTCTGTAATTCCCGCCCCTTTTGGTAGTAAATATCCTGCTTTCAGTCCTGCTGTAAAAGCCCCATAAATAATTTGAATAACAAGTAAAACAAAAAAGCCCTTACCTAATTTATTAATTTTCCTATTTGGAAATTTCTCCTTTTGCCTGATTTCTATAATCAACCAATAAATATATACTATTAGAGCAAAAGCGGTTATCAGGTGAATTGCCAAACGAAAATGACTTACAGCCGGCACATCTACCAAACCGCTTTTTACCATAAACCAACCTAAAAATCCTTGCAAACCACCAAGAAGTAAAAGAAAAATTAGTTGTTTTTTAAATTTACTGTCAAGCCAATTTTTTTTCCAAAACAGAAGAAAAGGAACGATAAATACCACTCCAATTAACCGTCCTAAAAGTCGGTGCAAATACTCCCAAAAAAAGATGGATTTAAATTCGGTCAAACTCATATCAGTATTTATTTTCTGATACTCAGGAAATTGTTGGTACTTAGTAAAGGTGTCTTGCCACTCTGTTTCATTTAATGGAGGAATTGCTCCGCTAATTAGCTTCCACTCCACTATAGATAGTCCTGAATGTGTAAGACGGGTAATTCCGCCAATGAGCACCATAGCAATCACTAAAAACAAACCACTATAAAGCCAAAGGGATATTATTTTCTTTTGTCTGGAATTCATCCGCACAAAAATAACTAAGCTATATTTGCTACCTATTATTTTTATGGAAAAATCGATAAAAAATTATTTAATCCTCATTTTTCTGGCAATTATTTGGGGAAGTTCCTTCATTTTGATGAAAAGAGGATTGGAAGTGTATTCTTACACGCAAGTGGCAGCTTTACGGCTGTTTATTGCTTTTCTTTCTCTTTTGCCATTTATTTTTCGTGCATTTAAAAAAGTGGCTAAAAAACATTGGGGTCCAATTATAATAACTGCTTTTTTAGGAAATGGTATTCCCGCTTTTTTATTTACAAAAGCCCAAACCCACTTAGACAGTTCATTTGTAGGGATACTCAACTCCCTAACGCCTTTATTTACACTTTTACTCGCAATTTATTTTTTCAAATCGCGACCAACTAAAACAAATATTTTGGGAATAATTATTGGGCTTACAGGTGCTTTCATGCTTTCTTCCTCCAATTTAGATGGCGTTTTTGCAATCAATTTCTACACCATTTTGGTGGTTTTGGCTACCTTATTTTATGCCATAAGCGTAAATGTAATTAGGAAATATCTTGCTGATTTAGATGCAATTTCTATATCCGCACTTGCCTTTTTATTTATCGGACCAGCATCAGGAATTTATGTTTTTAGTAGTGATTTTATGCCTTTTCTTAATACAGATAGAGGTATTAGTGCTCTTTTATACATAGCAATTTTAGCAGTCATTGGCACATCTCTGGCAGTAGTTATTTTTAATAAACTAATAAAAGATTCCTCTGCTATTTTCGCCTCTTCTGTCACCTATCTTATTCCGATTGTTGCTATTTTTTGGGGCGTTTTAGATGGGGAAAACATACTTTTCTGGCACATTTTTGGAGCTGCAATTATTCTTTGCGGTGTGTATTTGGTAAATAAGAAGAGGGCTTAACTTACAACTGGGATAATTTTTAAAGCTTCTACTTCCAATGCAAGTAAAGCTAAATTGCTTTTAGTTTTTTCTAAACTTGCAAGTGTTTCCTGCTTTGTTTGCTCGTATTTATCTTTTAACCCATCAAACATATTGGTATAATAAGCAATTCCTTCATTCATATTTTCTAAAAAACGATTAAAGTATTTTTCTTGCTTTTTGTTCCAATCTTTTTTAGCTTCTTCCAATTTGTTTTTAAGGAATTCCATATACAAATTCAACTCTTTCACAAACATATTTGGTCTGTCGGTTCTGCTCATAAAATTCTCCAATCCATAAATATGTTTGGTCATATCTTCTAATGACAATAACTTATCAAAATAGGCCATATTTGGTCCTGGACAAATGGAAACAGCTGTGCTTTCCCTAGTTTCAATACCATTAGTGATAACTGCTGCTGCTGACAAACCCATACACAAGCAAACTTTCTCCGTTATCTCATCAGAAACTCCAAGTTCTTCAATTTTATTTTTTTGATACAAACGAGAAGCAGTGCAAACACCTTTTTCATCATATTCTGTGCTAAAAGCCAAATACCTTCTAGGACATGGACTACCTGGTTTCCCATCCTTCACTTTTTGTAATTTTTCTGCATCTTTGGATGAGTTACGCAAATTATTAAATGGCACCCCCAGTGGCGACACATTACTTAAATATAAATCTTTTTCTTTTGCTTTAACGAGTTGCATCCTTGTTTTGTCATCTACATTTGTCACTTCCGGAACCAATAAAAATGGGGTTCCCCAGCCGACTGAATCCAACTCATAATGCTTGATTAAAAAATCGTGTTCTTCAGCAGTACCTACTCCACCTTGAGCTGTTATTTTTAATACTAGGGTTTTTTTAGGAATTACCCTGTTATTTGCCAGAAGTGCCGCTTTACAAATTTCATAAACCTCCTTAATTAACTCTTCTCGCTTTTCTCTGAATTCCGCTAAAATTGGTCCCATTAAATAACCATCAGTTGCAAAGGCATGCCCTCCACAATTTAGTCCGGATTCAACTCTGTATTCAGAAACCCATAATCCTTTTTTTGCTAAATATTTTCCTTGAATTAGTGCCGAACGATAATCACTTACTTTCAGCACAATTTTCTTTTTAATATCGCCCTCAGAATTTGGATAAAAATCTTCAAATTGTGAAATATAGCCATATAATCTTGGGTTCATCCCTGCTGAGAAAATAATGGATGATGCTAAATCGCTATTGGCATAACCCCTTAATGCCGCATGTGCATCATTATATTCTGATGGCAAAGCCTCATTCTTGAAAAAGTTTGGCTTATCCACCTTTGTCATAATATTTACATCAATACTTCCCATGTTCAAATTCTCTTTCAGCCAAGTAGAAATCTCATCTATATTAAAGTATTTCTCAGTGAGTTTATTGAATTCCTTTTTCAACTGAGATGTGTCAGGAAAAGTTGCAAAAAAAGTTTTCAAAGCTTCTACTTTTTCTTTTGTAGCAGTAGTGTATTCCTCATACTTCTGATTAGCTAATTTATTTACTAAATTCAAATAAGAAGTGATTCTGTCAGCACGATAATCCTTAGTATTATTTTTTATTTCCTCATACTGCAAATTATTTGTATCAGAATATACCTTCCTGAGTCTTTCCAATAATACATCATCAGCCAAAGCGATAACCGAATCAATACCGAATTGAGAAACTTTAAGTGGCGTATCTGCCGTAAATGCAGTTCCCATTACAGGAATATGAAAAGTATGTTGTTGTGTCATTATTTTTCTCTTGTAAACTGGCTGCAAAGATACGAATAAGTAAGCAGTTATGTTATTATTCCTGATCTTTAACAACCAAGTGTATGGTATGCCTGCTTTTTTGTTCTAGCAATAACTCCTTATTTATCAGTAGTTTTGCTATGGAATCTTCATCATAATGACGAATGGTATACATGATTAAATTTTCGTTAAAATGAACTTCAAAATTTTCTTTTAAAGCAGTTAATAATGTGGGGACCTTATGCTTGTCATTATCCACGCAAACAGAAAAACTGATTGCTGAATTTTGCATCATATTTACCCTTACTCCGTACCCAGAAAAAAGAGAGAAAATGGAACTTAAGTGCTCTTCTACAATAAAAGATAAGTTTTTATCGGCAACCGAAATAAGAATTTGATTTTCTTTTACGATATAAGATGGTACAAATGGCTCCACATTTTCAAAATCACCTATAATAGAACTGTCTTTATTAGGGTTAATGAAGGATTTTACTTCCAAAGGAATGGATTTTTTTTGCAATGGCTGAATGGTTTTTGGATGCATCACTTTTGCACCATAATAGGCCAACTCTATTGCTTCCTCAAAAGGTATTTTCATCAATTGCTCGGTTTTCTCAAAAAACCTTGGATCGGCATTTAGCACCCCATCCACATCTTTCCAAATTATTACTTGCTTTACATCAAGAGCCAAAGCCAAAATGGCTGCTGTAAAATCAGATCCTTCCCTTCCTAATGTGGTAGTAAAATTCTCAGAAGTGCAACCAATAAATCCTTGTGTAATTATTGGAAAATGAATGATTTTATCTTTACAAAAAGTGATGGTTTGCTCCCAATCTATTTTTGCATTTCTGTATTTGTTATCGGTGCGGATAATATCCCTTGCATCCAGCCAAGAATTTTCAAAGCCATTTTCGCTTAAATAGGCACTCATTATTTTGGTAGAAAGCATCTCGCCAATGGATACTATTTGATCGTAATTAAAAGCAAAATCAGGATTTGGCTCATCCTCTAACACCCACTCAATTTCAACAAACAGATTATTAACCTCATTATAAATAGAATTATTCAAATCAAATAATTCTCCCAACAAATGGGCATGAAAATCTTTTACTACTTGCAATTTATTTTCTGCTTGTACATTTTTTTGCACATAAGCCTCTGTTACTTCTTCCAACATATTGGTTACTTTCCCCATCGCGGAAAACACAATTACCAGTTTATCTTCCGAATAACTACTTATTATTTCAGTTACTCGCTTTATACTTTCTTTGTCCTTTATGGATGTTCCTCCAAACTTGAAAACTTTTATCATTTCTGCATTTGTAATTTAACAGATGCAAAGTAAAGAATTATTTTCTCAACTAATCTTTTAAAATTTCCGATATTTGCGGAAGATAAAAGCACTTAATAAAAATGAAAATCGCATTCTTAACTTCTGGCGGAATTGCACCATGTTTGTCTGCATCCATTGGTAGATTAACCGAAAATTACTTGAAAAATTATCCAAATGCTGAAATTATTGGATACCTAAATGGCTATAAAGGTTTGCTATTGGGAAACAGCATTTCTTTTCCCAAAACACTAAAAGGAAAAACAGATTTGTTTTACAATTTTGGAGGTTCTCCTATCGGAAATAGCCGAGTAAAATTGATGAACATTGAAGATTGCATCAAAAAAGGATATATAAAAGAGGGAGAAACCCCCTTGGAAGTGGCGGCAAATCAATTGGTAAAAGATGGCGTAAGTATTTTGCATACCATTGGTGGGGATGACACGAATACCACTGCTGCTGATTTATCCGAATATCTAAAAAAAAATAATTATGATTTAACGGTAGTCGGCTTACCTAAAACAGTGGACAATGATGTATCTCCTATTACCCAAACATTAGGGGCTTGGACAGCAGCCCAGCAAGGCGCTATTTTCTTTGAAAATGTAGTAGGTGAAAATACAACATCTGACAGGCAACTCATCATTCATGAAGTGATGGGCAGACATTGTGGATGGCTTACGGCTGCAACCGCTTTGGAATATCGCAAGCGATTGGGAAAAATGACATTCATTCCAGAAGTAGGAGTGGTTAAAGAAAAATGGGAAGTACACTCTGTTTTGCTTCCAGAAGAAGAAATTGATTTTGATAAAGAGTGTGAACGCCTCAGTAAAATAATGGACCAATACGATTGCGTGAATGTATTCTTATGTGAGGGCGCAGGATTAGATACTATTGTAAAAGAAACGGAAAAAGCAGGAGAAGAAGTTTTAAGAGATGCTTTCGGACATGTAAGGTTAGACGATTTGAACCCGGGACAATGGTTTGCCAAGCAATTAGGTAATCGCCTAAAAGCCAATAAAGTTTTGGTGCAAAAAAGTGGTTATTTTGGGCGTTCTGCAAAAGCCAACACCCAAGATTTATCACTCATTTTTGAAGTTGTTGACAAAGCAGTAGAAAGTGCAACAACTGGAATTAGTGGAGTAGTTGGCTGGGATGAACAGGACAACAACAATCTTACATGCATTGCATTTGACAGAATAAAAGGAGGAAAACCATTTGACACTTCACAGGATTGGTATCGAAATATGATGCAAGAAATTCACGCCATAAAATAGTTTTTTTGAAAGCACCACTACTCTCCTATTTTGGCCAGCCAAAAATTGCTGTAACACTCAAAGAATGTATCGAAAAGGAAAAAGCAAAAATTTGGCTAAAAGGTTTAGTTGGCTCTTCCTTTGCATTGGCTTCATCTGCAACTATTAGAGAGAGCAAAAGCCCTCATCTTTTTATTTTTACTGATAAAGAAGAAGCCCAATATTTTGTAAATGAAGTAGAAGGCCTTCTGAATAATGAAGTGTTTTTCTATCCCGCATCTTACCGTAGGGCTTATCAGTTTGAGCAAACGGACAATGCCAATATTTTATTAAGAGCAGAAGTACTCAACAAACTCAACAACAAAAGGAATCCTATTATTATTACTTATTCGGAAGCACTTTCAGAAAAAGTGGTGAGCAGAAGGGAATTAAAACGGCAAACCATCACTATTAAAATTGGGGATTTGCATGAAATTGAGGAGTTGGAAGAACAGTTATTGAGTCATCATTTTGAAAAAGTTGATTTTGTAATTGAGCCTGGGCAATTTTCCATTAGAGGTGGGATTGTAGATGTATTTTCTTATGCAGGTGAACATCCTTACAGAATTGAATTTTTTGATATTGAGGTGGAAAACATTCGCTCCTTTGACATCAACTCCCAACTATCAATTGACACAAAAAACAAAATCAATATTGTGCCCAATACGGAGGCTAAAAAAACCGAAAGCAAACATGTGAGTTTCCTAAATTACTTACCTAAAAATGCCGTGATTTGGGCAAAAGACATTGCATACAGCAACGGGGTTTTAGATGATTATTTCGCTAAGGCACAGCAACATTATAAAGATTTGGAAACGGGCGAAACTACACATCAAAAACCAGAAGAACTTTTTACTTCTGGAATCAATTTTTGTGAGCAGTTAGCCGATTATACAATTGTAGAAGAAGGGCATGCCAACTTTTTTGATGCAAAGCATAAATTGGAATGCAATACCCAAATTATGCCTGTTTTCAATAAGGAATTCGATTTACTTAAAGCCAACTTAATTGAGAATAATACAAAAGGAATAAAGAATTTAATCCTTTGTTCGTCTGAGGAACAAGAAAAAAGATTTGATGCAATTTTTGAAAATGCAGAACAGAAAATTCAGTATCAATGCATACACTTTTCATTACATCAAGGCTTTATTGATGACGATAATAAATTAGCAGTTTATACCGATCATCAACTTTTTGAAAGGCATCACCGTTTTATTTCAAAAACCAAATTTAGCGACAAACAAGCCATCACCCTCAAACAACTTACCAACCTTCAAATAGGTGATTTTGTCTCTCATATTGACCATGGTGTTGGGCAATTTGCTGGGCTACACAAAATTGACAATAGCGGCAAAAAACAAGAGGTCATAAAACTAATTTATAAAGATGGAGATATCCTTTATCTCAGCATTCATGCCCTACATAAGATTGCTAAATTTTCAGGGAAAGAAGGGCATCAACCAAAAGTTCATCAGTTGGGAAGCCCACAATGGTTAAAAACAAAAACAAAAACCAAAGCAAGAGTTAAACAAATTGCTTTTGATTTGATAGGGCTTTATGCCAAACGAAAAACACAAAAAGGATTTGCTTTTTCGCCCGATACATATTTACAATATGAATTGGAGGCCTCCTTTATGTATGAAGATACGCCCGACCAAAGCAAAGCCACAGAGGAACTAAAAGAAGATATGGAAAAAGAAATTCCAATGGATAGATTGGTCTGTGGAGATGTTGGTTTTGGAAAAACAGAAGTAGCAATTAGGGCTGCTTTTAAAGCAGTTGCTGATAGTAAGCAAGTAGCAATATTGGTCCCCACTACTATTCTTGCCTTGCAACATTATAAAACTTTCAGCAAAAGAATGAAAGACTTTCCATGCAACATTGATTACATCAACAGATTTAAAACTACAAAAGAACAAACCGAAACCCTAAAAAAATTAGCAAGTGGGGAAATTGACATTTTGATAGGAACTCACAGAATTGTGGGGAAAGACGTTAAGTTTAAAGATTTAGGATTGATGATAGTAGATGAAGAACAAAAATTTGGTGTTAATATCAAAGACAAACTCAAAACCCTAAAAACAACGGTTGATACCCTTACTTTAAGTGCCACCCCAATTCCAAGAACGCTACAATTTTCTTTGCTTGGTGCAAGAGATATGTCCGTCATTAATACTCCTCCGCCAAATAGACAAAGTATTGAAACTATAATTATTGGATTTAATCAAGATATTATTAGAGATGCCATCAGTTATGAAATGAGCAGAAACGGACAAATATTTTTTGTGCATAACCGAATAGAAAATATTAAAGAAATTGCTGTATTGGTTCAGAGATTATGCCCAGATGCAAAAATAAAAACTGGACACGGACAAATGGAAGGAAAGCAAATTGAACAGTTGATGGTTGACTTTATGGAAGGGGAATTTGATGTGCTTATTTCCACCACCATCATTGAAAATGGCGTTGATATTCCGAATGCAAATACCATCATCATAAATAATGCCCAAAACTTTGGACTGAGTGATTTGCATCAAATGAGAGGAAGAGTTGGGCGCTCCAATAAAAAAGCCTTTTGCTATTTAATCAGTCCTCCAACACATCAAATTTCAGCAGAAGCAAAAAAGCGACTTACCGCTTTGGAACAATTCTCCTATCTGGGAAGTGGTTTTAATATTGCCATGCGCGATTTGGACATTAGAGGTGCAGGCAATTTATTGGGTGCTGACCAAAGTGGTTTTATTAATGATATTGGATTTGAGATGTATAAAAAGATTTTGAATGAAGCCATTGAAGAATTGAAACAGGAGAAATTTCAAGATTTATTTGAGGATGAAAAGGAAAAATTCTACATCAAAGATTGTGCTTTGGATACAGATTTAGAAATTTTAATTCCGGAGGATTATGTAAGTAATATTGAAGAGAGATTGAACCTATATAAACAATTGAATAGTTTTGAAAAGGAAGAAGAAATCACCTCTTTTAAAAATGAATTGGAAGATCGGTTTGGTAAAATCCCCAATACTGTTTATCAACTATTTGACGCCTTGCGTTTAAGATGGTTAGGTAAGGAAATTGGTTTTACAAGAATCATTCTCAAATCAGGAAAAATGAAAGCTTATTTTACAGAAGATAAAACTTCTCCTTATTTTGAAAGTCCACAATTTTCAAAAGTATTGGATTATTTAAAAAAGAACTTTCATACTACCCAGATGAAAGAAAAAAATGGAAAGTTATCTTTTGTAGTAAAAGAAATTTCAGAGCTTCATAAAGCTACTAATTTATGCAAAAAAATTAGTTTGAACGAATCGCCTCAACAGGATCTAACCGTGATGCCGAAAAGGCAGGAATAATACCACTTATCACACCAATAATTGCGGAAACGGAAAGCCCAAGAATAATATTTTGAGTTGTTAAATTCAAATTAAAATCGAGCATTTTTCCTGCAACAGTAGCCAAAGCCCAAACAATGGCTAAGCCAAAAGCACCACCTAATATGCATAAAAAGATTGATTCAAAAAGAAATTGAAGAAGAATAAAAATATTTTTTGCCCCCAATGCTTTTTGAATACCAATAATTTTAGTTCTTTCTTTTACAGAAACAAACATAATATTTGCAATACCGAAACCACCAACCAAAATGGAAAAGCCACCAATAATCCAACCGGCCATTCCAATTACACTAAACAACTCGTCCAATCCTTGTTTGATTAAACTTACTTCATTCATGGAAAAATTATCATCTTCCATAGGACGAACCCTTCTTATAGTTCGCATAATCCCTCTGATTTCATTTTTTAATTCTTCATTGCTCACCCCTTCAAGCGCACTTACCATGATTATCGGATTACTTCTTCTTTCGTTTATAAATCTTTTTGCAAACCAGTAGGAACACAAAACTGCATTGTCTTGCGAATTTCCTGTTATACTTTCTCCTTGCTTTTTAATAAGTCCAATTACTTTTGCATTTATCCCTGAAATCTTGATTGTTTCTCCAACAGGATTAAAATCGAAAAGAGCTTCTGCCACATTATGCCCAATTAAAACAAAGTTTTTTCCAGAGTTCATTTCACTTTGTGTAAAAAATCTTCCTTTTTCAATATTGAAAGATAAAATTTGAGGAAACTCATAAGTAATTCCGCTAATCTCTACATCTTCCAAAACATTATTTCCGTTTTTTACGGTTCTACTGCTCTCAAAAAGAAAAGCAACAGAATTAGAATTTAAACATCTTTCTTTTATTTTTTTGAATTCCTTATAAGAAACTTTTGGTCTTTTAAAATATTTCCACCATTGGTATTCGCCTGACCCACCACCCCATGGCCATTTTTGGATATATACTACATTCTCACCTAAGGATTCCACGCTATCTCGCACATTTTTTTCCAATGCATCAACAATTGTAAAAACAGAAATTATAGCAACAATCCCTATGGTTACTCCCAATAAAGACAGAAAAGTTCTTAAACGATTATTTATAATTGCTTGCCAGGAAAAACGCACTGCTTCCGAAAAAAGTCTGATATACATAGATGGTTTAAAAAAATCAAATTTACGAAATTTTTAGTGGAGTTAACATTTGTGTAAAAGTTATTAACACTTCCGATATTATGCATATTTATACTTGAATATTGAGTAGGATTTGGGTAAAATTGCACTTACGAGATGACAGGAGAAAAAATCATAAAAAACGCCCTTATTTCAGTATTCCATAAAGATGGATTGGATGAAATTACACAAAAACTAAATGAGCTTGGTGTTAGCATTTACTCAACAGGTGGAACTCAAAAATTTATTGAAGAGCAAGGGATTATCGTAAACAAAGTGGAAGACTTAACCTCTTATCCTTCCATATTAAGTGGGCGAGTAAAAACATTACATCCAAAAGTTTTTGGTGGTATTTTAGCTAGACGAGAAGAGGAAAATGACCAATTACAATTAGCCGAATACGACATTCCAGAATTCGATTTAGTAATAGTGGACCTCTACCCTTTTGAAAAAACCATAGCTTCAACTGTTGAAGAGCAAGAAATTATAGAAAAAATTGATATTGGTGGAATTTCACTAATTCGGGCAGCTGCCAAAAATTATAAGGATGTAGTTATTGTTTCAGAAATGAGTCAGTATGATAATTTATTAGAGATTTTAAGTATTGGGAAAAGCACAACATTAGCGCAAAGAAAAAAGTTTGCTACTGCTGCTTTTAATATCTCCTCCCATTACGATACTGCTATTTTCAAGTATTTTAGCAGTGATGATAAGAATGTTTTCAAGCAAAGTATTCGTACAAAAAAAGCTTTACGCTATGGGGAAAACCCTCATCAAGAAGGAATATTTTTTGGAAAGATTGATGATTTATTTGAGCAAAAAAATGGAAAAGAATTATCTTACAATAATCTTTTAGATGTGGATGCAGCCGTAAACTTGATAGCAGAATTTGATGAATGTACCTTTGTTGTTCTAAAACACAATAATGCTTGTGGACTTGCAAGTAGAGAAAAATTGATTGATGCTTGGAAAGATGCACTTGCAGGAGATCCAGTTTCTGCTTTTGGCGGAGTGCTAATAACAAATCGTGAAGTAGATTTAGAGACGGCAAATGAAATTAGCAAGTTGTTTTTTGAAGTGATTATCGCTCCCTCATACAATGAGGATGCCCTACAAATTCTTTGCCAAAAAAAGAATAGAATTGTATTAGTTCAAAAAGAAATTACATTGCCTAATATTCAGTTTCGCACTGCTTTAAATGGGGTTTTATATCAGGAAAAAGATGTAAAAACTGATAGCACATCAGAAATGAAAATAGCAACTGAAAATACACCAACTGATACACAATATACCGATCTTGAATTTGCGTCCAAGATTTGCAAACACACCAAATCGAACACCATTATTTTTGCCAAAAACAAACAATTATTGGCAAGTGGAGTAGGGCAAACTTCAAGGGTTGATGCCTTAAAACAAGCGGTGGTAAAAGCCAATAACTTTGGTTTTGATTTAAATAAATCGGTTATGGCTTCTGACGCTTTTTTCCCTTTCCCCGATTGTGTAGAATTGGCAAACAATGCTGGAATAAAAGCTGTAATTCAGCCAGGCGGCTCCATAAAAGATCAGCTTTCTATCGACTATTGCAATACCAATAATATGAGTATGGTAATGACAGGAACAAGACATTTTAAACACTAAAAATATAAATTATGGGCTTTTTTGATTTTATGACAGAAGAAATAGCAATTGACCTTGGGACTGCTAATACGCTAATTATCCATCTAGATAAAGTGGTAGTAGATGAACCTTCAATTGTAGCAAGAAATATTCAAACCAATGAAATTGTTGCTATTGGGACAGAAGCCCAACTAATGCAAGGGAAAACACATAAAAAAATTGAAACTATCCGACCACTAAAAGATGGAGTAATTGCCGATTTTCAATCCTCAGAGCAAATGATAAGAGGATTTATAAAAATGATTCCAAGAAAAAGATCTTTGTTTTCTCCTGCACTTAAAATGGTTATTTGTATTCCATCCGGGGTAACGGAGGTGGAGAAAAGAGCCGTAATTGATTCAGCTGAACATGCTGGTGCGAAAGAAGTTTTTCTGATTCATGAGCCAATGGCAGCAGCTATTGGAATTGGGATTGATGTATTGGAGCCAAACGGGAATATGGTGATTGATATTGGGGGTGGAACAACTGAAATTGCGGTTATTTCACTAGGTGGAATTGTTACGGAAAAATCCATCAGAATTGCTGGTGATGAATTTACCGACAATATCAAAAATTACATGAAGACAAGGCACAATATCGCAATTGGCGACACTACTGCCGAAAGGATAAAAATAAATGTGGGCTCAGCACTTACAGAATTGGATGAACCTCCTGCTAATTATCCTGTTCATGGTAGAGATTTAATGACAGGAATACCAAAAGAAATTGTGGTAACTTATAAGGAAATTGCTGCTGCAATGAATAATTCCATTGAGCAAATTGAGGAAGCAATAATGAGCGCTCTTTTTCAAACACCACCTGAGCTTTCAGCTGATATTTACAATACAGGGCTTTATTTGACTGGTGGGGGCTCCATGCTCAGAGGGCTTGATAAAAGAATCTCTCTGAAAACAAAACTTCCTGTTTATGTTGCAGAAGATCCGCTAAGAGCTGTTGCCAGAGGAACTGGAATTGCCTTAAAAAACATTGAGAAATTTCCTTTTTTAATAAAATAATATTGGTTGATGTATGTACAACCTAATTCAGTTTGTAAAAAAATATCATTTCATACTTTTATTCCTTCTTATAGAAGGGTTTTCTGTTTTTCTGTTAGCTACTAACAACCACTATCAAGGAAATAAAATAAACGCTTTCAGTCAAAAATATGTTGGAAGTTTACATGCTGGACTGTCTAATCTTTCTGATTTTTTTAAGCTTAAACAAACTAACAAATTCTTGGCTGATGAAAATGCAAAGTTGCATTCGCTTTTAGAAAAACAAAGTATTTTGAGCAATGATTCTTTAACTTTTGAAACCCCTTTATTCAAATATCAATCGGCAAGAGTTATCAATAATTCTGTGCATAAAAGCAATAACTATCTAACACTCAATAAAGGTACGCGTCATGGTGTAAAAGAAGGAATGGGTGTGATTACAGAAAATGGAGTTATTGGAATTATTCATTCCGTTTCTGATAGATTTTCCTTAGTCATTTCTGTTCTTCATCAAAAATCAAGCATTAGTGTAAGGTTAAAAGATGAGATGTTTTTAGGAAGAATGCTATGGAGCGGCTTTAATTACAGAGAAACTACGATTGACGATATTCCAAATCATGCAAATTTAAATGTTGGAGATACAATAATAAGTAGTGGTAATTCTGCAATTTTCCCAGATGGAATAGCAATTGGAAAGGTTATCTCTTTCCAGAGAATTCCTGGCGAAAATTTTTATAAAATGAGGATCCAATTTTTTAAAGATTTAAATCGATTGCATTATGTGTATGTGGCGGAATCCTTAATAAAGCAAGAAAAAGAATTGTTAGAATTAAACGCAAAAGATGATTAAACAATTTTATAAATATTTTTGGCTAACACCCATTTTCATTTTCATTCAGGTTTATATACTAAATCAAGTATTGTTTAACGGATACATCAATCCTTATTTTTATATCATGCTGGTTATTTGTTTGCCACAAATAACACCTAGATGGTTCTTGCTTACTTTTGCATTTTCCTTAGGTTTTTTTCTTGATATTTTTGAAGGGTCTATCGGCTTTCATTCCACCGCTTGTGTAATGATTGCTTTTTTAAAACCTGCGTTTGAACGGATTATTATTCCTAAAAATACAATAAACCCTGAACAGAACCTTTTTTTGCAAAAATTAGGTTTTAAAATGTTTTCTGTTTATTCATTTATACTGATTTTTATTCATCATGCAATTTTGTTTTTATTAGCTCATTTTAAGCTTGCAACATTCACAGATATTCTTGGTAAAATAACGCTAAGCAGTTTTATAACATTTGTAATTATCATTGTTTGCCAATTCTTTTTCTTTAATTCTGAAAGGCGAAAATGAAAATCCACAATAACAGAAAATTTATTGTAAAAGGAATTTTTATTTTTATTGCATTGGTTTTTTTGTGTAAACTCTTTTACATTCAAGTTATAAATGATAAATATAAATTTTCGGCAAAAAATAATGTATTACGATATGATGTAAAATATCCTGGAAGAGGATTATTATATGATAGAAACAACCAGCTTTTGGCTTATAATGAGGCCTCATACGATTTGATGATTGTGCCAAGGGAAGTTAAAGAGGATATGGATTCTACTTTGCTAATCGATTTGCTAAAAATTTCATTAGAAGCGTATTCTGAAAAAATAAGAGCCGCTAAAAAATATTCAAAGTATAAAGAAAGTGTATTTGCCAAAAAGATTGATGTAGAAACCTTTGCTACATTACAAGAAATGCTTTATAAGTTTAAAGGGTTTTTTGTAAGAACAAGAAGCACCAGAAAGTATCCTATAAATACTGCCTCAAATGTTATGGGTTATTTAGGAGAGGTAAATAATCAAAATATAAAAGAGGATAAGTATTATACAAGTGGCGATTTGATTGGAATAAGCGGAGTGGAAGTGGCCTGCGAACAATTATTAAGAGGGGAAAAAGGAATGGAATTGGTTTTGGTGGATGTTCACAACAGTAAAAAAGGTAAATTTAATGAGGGAAGATACGATACAAATGCCGTTTCAGGAGCAAATATAACAACTACTATTGATGCTGATTTACAAAAATATGGAGAGCGGTTAATGCAAAATAAGATTGGGAGTATTGTTGCTATTGAGCCATCAACTGGTGAGATTCTAACATTGGTGTCCTCTCCTACTTTTAATCCTAACGCTTTAACAGGACGAACTCGGTCAGATAATTTCAAACAACTATTAGAGGATGAAAATAAACCTTTATTTAACAGAGCCCTTTTGGGGCAATATGCACCAGGATCCACTTTCAAACTGATTAACGGGTTAATCGCTTTACAAGAAAAAACACTCAAAATTTATTCTAATTATAGCTGTATTGGCAGTTTTCAGTACGGAAACGATAAGATGGTGGCTTGTCATGAACATAGCTCACCGCTTAGCTTGAAAAAAGCAATTGCAATATCTTGTAATGCATATTTTTGTAATGTGTTTCAAAGCTTTTTTGATAAATATAAAAACACAGAAATGGCTTATAATACTTGGTATAATCATATAGCAAGTTTTGGGGTTGGACAATGGATGAATAATGACTTTACTTCAGGGAAAAAAGGACTTCTTCCTAAAACAGATTTTTACGATAATATTTATGGAAAAACTCATTGGAACGCAAGTACCGTTTTATCTCTTTCCATTGGACAGGGCGAACTTCTACTCACTCCAATTCAGATGGCAAACATTACAGCAATTATTGCAAACAGAGGGTATTATTTCACCCCTCATATTGTAAAACAAATTGGAGAGGGAAATATAAGGGATGAGCAATTCACAAAGAAAAAATACACTACAATTGACCCTATTCATTTTGGAGTTATTATTAATGGGATGCAAATGGTTTTGGAAGATGAAGATGGTACTGCTAAAAATTGTAGCGTAGAAGATTTGGATATTTGCGGAAAAACTGGTACCGCACAAAACACCTCTGGAAATGGAGAGGATCATTCTATTTTTATTGCCTTTGCCCCAAAAGATAATCCTAAAATTGCGATTGCAGTATATGTTGAAAATGGTGGATGGGGCTCAACTTGGGCTGCTCCAATTGCAACTTTGATGATTGAAAAATATTTGAAAAATGAAATTAGCAATCTACATTTAGAAGAGTTTATTTTAAATGGGGATTTATTAAATCAGCGATGAGAAATGCCAAAAAAATATTTGGAAATGTAGATTGGGTGACGATTTACTTATTTGTTGCACTCGTCTTTTTTGGCTGGATAAATATTTATGCTTCACAATATAATGATGACCAATCTTTGATTTTTGATTTTTCGCAAAGGCACGGAAAGCAATTAATTTTTATTGGGGCGTCTTTTTTTGTTGCCTTTATTGTTCTGATTATTGACTGGAAATTTTTTGATGCATTTTCCTATTTTTTATATGGTGTCATTATTTTGCTATTAGTCGGATTATTTATTTGGGGAACTGCAACTGCAGGAGCAATATCTTGGTTTAATATAGGAAACTATAAATTTCAACCCTCTGAATTTGCAAAATTTGCTACTATTTTAGCGCTTGCAAAATACTTAAATACACACGGTATTAAGCTGCAATCTTTTCAGACTAAGCTCAAAAGCTTTCTTATAATAAGCTTGCCTTTGCTATTGATTACTTTACAAAATGATTTAGGAACTGCACTGGTTTTTCTTTCGTTAATACTTGTACTTTATAGAGAGGGGTTATCAGGAAATATCTTATTTATAGGACTTGTTGCTGCTATACTTTTTATAGTCACTTTATTTTTAAACAAATTTATTTTTATTGGTATTTTAGTAGCAATTTCACTTCTCCTGTTTCTATTTTCAAGACGAAAAAAGAAGGAGTTTATTGTAATTCTTTCAGGGCTTGTTATGGCTGTTTCATTTGTGTTTTCTGTAAGTTATATTTTTAGCAATATCCTAGCACCTCATCAAGTGGAAAGAATAAACATACTTTTAGGAAGAGAGATTGACCCACATGGAGCTGGCTATAATCTGATACAATCTAAAATAGCCATTGGCTCAGGAGGATTTTTTGGAAAAGGATTTTTGGAAGGAACGCAAACAAGATTTGATTTTGTTCCTGAGCAAAGCACTGATTTTATCTTTTGTACTATTGGAGAAGAATGGGGCTTTTTTGGTTCATTGATATTCATTGTAGTTTTTGTAGCGCTTCTTATTAGGGTAATCAATTTGGCAGAAAGACAGAGATCAACATTTTGTAGAATTTATGGCTATGGAGTTGCCTCAGTTTTATTTGTTCATTTTGCAATTAATATAGGGATGACTATTGGACTGGCACCAGTAATTGGCATTCCATTACCTTTTATTAGTTATGGGGGATCTTCCCTAATTGGCTTTACAATTTTGCTGTTTATTTTTCTGAATTTGGACTCTTACAGATTACAAATTTTGAGATAAATAAAAACCTCAGCTGAGGTTTTTATTAATTTTCTTATAAGAGTTCCCTACCTAATAAAAATCGTTTCTGTTATCCACAACCCCTGCATTTTCCTTTACTGCATTATAAGCAGCAACTGAGGCACTTTGTTTTAAGGCTTGTGATATCTGAACTTGTTGCTGGGTAAAATCACCAGTAGTTCGTGCTTCATTCTTACTGAGTACTTTTGCAACAAAAACAGCATTATTACCAACAATTGGCTGACTTATTTTATCTTTTTCAGATGCACAAATAAGTCCTACCAATTCAGGTTCATTTCCTAAATTTTGAATTTGGCTACTTAAAAAACTTGCTTTTGTAGCTTGTTGCACTTGGTTTCTCATTGTACTTGCTAATTCGGCTAATGTATTATAGGTTTCTGAATTTATCTCATCAATAATCATTTTACCTTTTTTCTGTTTTCGGACTTTTGCTTCTATCTCCACCGATACATCTTCCAAAGAAATATCACCTTCCGAATTTACCTTTGTAAGGGTAGCAACCACATAATTATTTCCAAACTCAAATACTTCTGAAACTTCACCAACATTTGCATTTCTCATCCATTTTATCAGTCCTCTCGAATTTTCTAATCCTGATATATCTTGCTTGCTTGGTGATACTTTTTCTTCATTTCTTTTTACTAAATTTTCTGTTGCAACCAAATCATCAAATGTTGTGGTATCAGTATTAAGTAGTACTCCTGCAAATCGTGCAGCTTGTGTATAATATTCGTGATAGGTTTCAGAGCTTGGCTCTACAACCCTATCGATATAAGCAATTTTAACTTTTTTTACATTTCGGCTTTTCTTGGTCAC